>Ga0172372_10009194_pt1 | contig 12886 bp, 7 predicted proteins | sample LakKiv5m_2_FD_114544 | JGI IMG/M metagenome (GOLD analysis project Ga0172372, IMG submission 114544) | Freshwater microbial communities from Kabuno Bay, South-Kivu, Congo - kab_092012_9.5m | ecosystem: Environmental > Aquatic > Freshwater > Lake | place: Democratic Republic of the Congo...
GACAACAGATCAGGGAGGCATCTATCACTTCGATGACCTGACTGCCGGGGATTACTTCATCGCATTCATGGATCCGCATGGACAGATCCTGACGTTGCGCGACGCCACGTCCGACGACGTTGACAGTGATGCCAACCGTCTCACCGGTCGAACGAGTGTCATCACACTGGAAAGCGGCCAGTCCCTCAGCGGCATAGATGCTGGATTCATTGAAGCTCAAGTTTCCATTCAGGGTCCAGGTGTGGTCGATGAAGGACCACTCGGAGCATTAACTCCCGCCGATTTCACGGTGACTCTGAATGGTCCGTCGATGGTCCCGGTCACGGTTCTTGTGCAGGCCTTCAGCGGACAGTCCGGTCCGGCGAACTCACGAGCAACGCTGGGAGTTGACTTCCAGCAGATTCCGTCAGAGCAGTCTCTGGTCACGTTCCAGCCAGGGCAGACTTCACAGCGAGTCCGTCTGAATGTGACTGGCGACAACCTTCCCGAGCAGGACGAAAGATTTGAAGTTCGTCTCCTGAATCCCACTCAGGCAACACTAGGTCAGGGAACTGCCGTTGTCACGATTATCAATGATGATGTGGAAGCTCCGCGCGTGGTTTTGAATCCCGTGGCCTCCGTTATCGAAGGCCAGGCGCCGGATGTCCGTCCGCTGGAGTTTTCCGTCCGACTGCTGGGAGGACCGGTCGATCAGAACATTACAGTCAGCTATGAAACGATTCTGCCCGTGGGGCCGGTTCCCGTCGGTGTTGCCACTCCCGGAGTAGACTATGTGGCGGCATCCGGAACCGTCATCATTCCTGCCGGGCAGACCACGGCGTTAATCCGCCTGCAGGTGATTGGTGATAGAGCAATCGAGCCGGATGAGACGCTGCAGATCCGTCTGACCAGCCTTCAAGCTGGAACGACAGGGGCAGTGCTGGGGAACGTCACGCAGGCGACTGGCACAATTATCAACGACGATGTGGCTGTTCCCACGCTGACGATCGGGAATGCGGAAACGATCGAGCAGAACGCGCCGCGACGAGTGGCATTGCAATTCCCGGTCACACTGAACGGCCCGAGCGATCAGGACGTGACGATTACATTCTCGACCCTTCAACTGACGGGGACCGGAACCGCCACTGCCGGCGTGGACTACGTTGCCGTTTCCGGAAAGACGCTGGTCATTCCGCGAGGCCGCACATCCGGCATCCTGGAAATCGAAGTGATCGGCGATTCCACCATTGAGCCTGATGAAGTCGTTGCAGTGGAGATTACAGCCGTCGCGAACGCCATCCTCCAGGAATCGGTCGGGATTGGAACAATCATCAACGACGATTTCGCCCGCCCGAAGGTTCTGCTGCGGGATGCTTCAATCCTGGAAGGACGTCAGGGACAGGTTACACCGCTTCATTTTGAACTGATTATGACCGGCGCATTGCCTCAGGATGTGATCGTCACGGTCAGTACTGCCGCTCTGAATCAACCCGGATCCGCAACATCCGGCATCGACTTTGAAGCGGTGACCTCACGGCAGGTCCGGATTCCGGCCGGTACGACGTCGGTGTTTATTCCCGTGCAGATCTTTGGTGATGAGCTGGAGGAAAATGATGAGCAGTTCCGACTGCTGATCACGCAGGCCGGAGCCGCAGTGGATATCGATCCGACACGGCAGCAGGCCACGGGAACGATTCTGAATGACGACCGCAGTCGACCGATGGTTTCCATTGATCGTGAGACATCGGCACTTGAACTCAATGCGCCGCGAACGAGCACCGCTGATTTCGTAGTGCGGCTGAACGCGGTTTCGAATCAGGAAGTAACCGTCGCGTTCCGCACGCAGGAGGCGGATACTCCCGGTGCCGCGACTGCCGATGTCGATTTCCGGTCAGTCAATAACGGAGTGATAACATTCGCCCCAGGTGAAACTGAAAAAGTCGTGCAGATTATTATCAACGGTGACGATCTGATCGAACCGCCGGAGACATTCTTCCTGGAATTGACCGGAATAACCGCTGGAGCAGCGGATCTCGATCCGTTCCAGCGATTCAGTCAGGCCGTCATTTTTGATAATGACGAAGCACGCCCGGTCGTTTCCCTGGCTGCTGATATCAATGTTCTGGAGCCGGATAACAACGGTCGTTCCGTTGCGGAACTGGCCGTGAATCTTTCCAGTACTCACACCGAAAACATTACGATTCACTATGTGACACGTTCCGGACCTCCCCCTGGGTCTGCTACTCCCGGAATAGACTTTACCGATGCCGCCAGTGGAACGCTGGTCATTCCGGCCGGCGCCAGGTCGGGAGTCATTCGCATTGAAATTCTCGGCGACCGGCTGATCGAAGGCGATGAAACATTCGTGGTGGAACTGGTGGAAGTGACCTCCGCAAATGCCGATCTGGCTCCCGGCGGGCGGCAAGCTGTAGTGACCATCGTCGATAATGATTTTGCACAACCCACGGTCAGCCTCAGCGGTTCCAGCGTGATTGAAGGCGATCCGGGTGATGAGTCCGAACTGGTCTTTCTGGTCAGCCTCTCCGGGCCGGCGCCAACATCCACGGTCCAGGTGGAACTGGAGACCTTCCGGCTCGCGGACGATCTTCCCGGCCTGGCGCGAAGCGAGGGAGCGGGACGCGACTACTTCGCGACCACACGGACTCTGACATTCGAACCCGGAGTGACGACAAAAGAATTCCGCGTGCGGGTCGTTCCGGACAATACGTTCGAAGCGACCGAGCAGGTTTTTGTCCGGATCACTTCCGCGACCGGGGCCGCAATCGATCTGGTCGGTGCCAGTGTCTCCGGATTCATTATTAACGATGATCCGCCGGAACCGATTCTGTCCATTAATTCCGTGCGCGTTCTGGAGGGAGATGCTCCCGGTGAGATGAGTCTCACTTTTGAAGTGACACTGGATGCCGATCCCGAAGCAGGTGTGATTCCCGATGTCACAGTGAATTACACAACGATCGATCTGAGCGCGCTGGCCGGTCAGGATTACACGGCCACATCAGGAACATTGACTTTTACCGACGGTATTCGCAGCCGGTTGATCACCGTTCCCGTTCTGGGAAATCTGGTCGATGATGGTCTTCGTGAACTGCTGGTGGAATTGTCCAGCCCGATGGGAGCGACGCTGCATCCCGGCGCGTTTCAGGGACTGGGCACCATTCGCGATGATGACAGTCCCAATGTTGTCTTCGAGATCAATTCCGTCGAACAGCGTGAAGGCAGCAGCGGCACAACACCGTTCAACTTCACCGTGACGCGGATCGGCAAGTCGGCGACCCCCGTGTCGGTTGATTTTTCGACACAGCCCGGCACGGCCACTGCCGGAGTCGATTACATTGCGCGTTCCGGCACCTTGACATTTCTGCCGGGCAGTCCAGCCACTCAGACAATCAGCATCTCCATCATTGGCGATCAGGTGGTGGACAGTGAATTCGAAACATTCTTCGTCACTTTGAGCAATCCGGTCGGCGCCACTCTCGAACCGGGCACCCGCCAGGGAACAGGTACGATTCTGGACGACGACATCATCGTCTTCAGTGACGACGCCAATGCCGAGTTGCTCCGGATCGCAGGCATCATCCAGGACGCGATCGATCGACTGGGAAATGATCCCGACAATCAGGAGCTGATCGCGCTGATCACTCTGCTCAGCCGCGAGGTTCTTCAGCGTGTCGGCCTGAGTTCCGGATTTGTTTATGTCACGGACCCGGTGGACTTTCTACTCACCGACGCGGCCGGACGAACGACGGGTTATACGCAGGCTGCCGGTGAAGTCACTCAGGTTCCCCGGTCTTACTACTCCGGAGACCGCAATGTGGAACTGGTCGTGATTCCACAGGCGACCAGTGGAGTGTATGGGCTGCAGCTCAGCGGTGTGGGTTCGGGCGAGTATCGCGCCGCCGCAACTCTGGTCCGCGAAGACGGCACCGCGAAGACATTGACTCAGGCCGGAACACTGAGCGGCGACGTGCAACTGGCGCTCGATTTCAGCGACATACCGAATGTTCGCTTCGATCGGGAGATTGTTGCGCAACTGGCAGATAACCTGAGAAACAACGCCGGAGTCACGAGCACGAACCGGCAGATTGCCGTGTCGGAAGAGGCGATGCAGGCGCTGGCTCTGGCGCAGGCCGGCCTGCGCGACGCGGTCACAGACAACTCAAGACCGATCTCTGCCGGCGATGCCTTTGGCCGACTCTTCAGTGTCTTCTCTCAGGCCGGCCAGAGTCTCGCCGGCGAGTTCACCCGGCAGTTCAACGAACTGCTCCGCGATCTGGGGGGCGAGGATGCATCGGAAGCGCAGACTCCTGAGGAGACCGAACGCGACGAAGCGGTCGATCAGTTCTGGTCGCGACTGGGTCGAACGCTGATCGGTGCGCCGGGCAATCTGCTGGACCTTTCTGAGTTCTTCGAAGTATTGACTCCGGAAAGCGAGTCACCGAACTCAACGCCAACGGAAGCTCCGCAGAACGATGGCAAATCAGACGGACAGCCTTCAGACCCGGCATCTCCATCCAGTGCCGGGCCGAAGACAACGAAAGTGGAGCGTCCCGCCAATCGGTTCCGAGCCTGGGCGGACAGTCGTTACGCCCGCAGCGACGCGGACAAGCCATCACCCTGGCAACCGGTTTCGCAACCAAAAGCTGGCAAAGCCGAGTCCGCGCGAAACGCCACTTCTACTACAAATCAGCCAGGAACGAAGGACCGCAAGGATGTCGCCCAGCGCGACGAGCGTCCTCAACCGGATGATTCCGGGAATTCAGCAACGAGCGGCAGTGATGATGCTGCCGAATGAGGCTTGACGGATTACTTGAGAGGCAGCCGGAAATGGCTCTCTGAAGCTGGAGCGTTCCATACTGCGCCGCGGATCTTCGCGAGACACTTCATGCCAGCGCGCAGAGTCAGCAAGTGCGTCCACACCTCTGGATTCACTCGCTGTCATTGCGTGTCTGTCAACGCCACGTACACGACCGCGGGAGGTCGATCTGCGGTGCAGTCTGCCGGCTTTTCAATATCAATGCAGTCCACGCTCACAGAGTGACTCCGTAAAGGAACGCGGCGGTGTATGACGTCATCGTGGTCGGAGTCGGCGGGTTTGGAAGCAGTTGCCTGTACCACCTGGCTCGGCGAGGGTTGCGAGTCCTGGGTCTGGATCGTTTTCCACCGGCACATAATCACGGCAGCTCACACGGCGAGACGAGGATCATCCGGCAGGCGTACTTTGAGCATCCGGACTATGTGCCGTTGCTGCTGCGTTCCTATCAGCTCTGGCGCGAGCTGGAGTCAGAGTCGGAACTGGAACTGATGCGGCTGTGCGGGCTGCTGCTGTCCGGGCCGCCAGATGGAGTTGTTGTCCCCGGTTGTTGCGAAGCGGCTCGACGCTATGGCGTCCCGGTGGAACAACCGGATCGCCAGGAGTTGGCGCAGCGGTTCCCTGGATTTCGCTTTCCCGACCAGTTCGAGGCCGTCTTCGAGCCGCTGGGCGGGTATCTGCACGTTGAAACCTGCGTTCGGACTCATCTGGAGCAGGCTCGACGATGGGGAGCAGACATAGAAACGGGACACGCGATTCAACACTGGCAGGCGGATGCGACTGGAGTGCGGGTTCAAACCGACCAATCCGAGTTCAAAGCCGCGTCCCTGGTGCTGACGCCGGGTGCGTGGGCCGGCGATCTGCTGGCGACTATCCCCGGCCTGCCGGAACTGGAAGTTCGCCGGAAGGTTCTGTTGTGGCATCCCGTACGCAGTCCGGTTTTCGATGTAGCGGAAGGAGGCTGCGGATTCCTGTTTGAGATGCCGCAGGGAACCTTCTACGGCTTTCCATCGACCGACGGCCGGACGGTGAAAGTGGCTGAACACTCCGGAGGCCTGGCAGTTGCGGACCCATTGAAGCTTGACCGTCAGCTGCATGACAGCGACGTGGATCCAGTCGCAGCCTTTCTGCAGGAGGTCATGCCGGATGTGGATGTTCGGCCGGAGCGGCACGCCGTCTGTCTCTACACGATGACTCCGGACCAGGATTTCCTGATTGACCGGCATCCCGATCACTCGCAGGTTGTGTTCGGAGCCGGCTTTTCGGGTCACGGCTTCAAGTTCACATCGGCGATCGGCGAACTGCTGGCGGAAATGATCATCACCGGACAGACGCCGGATGCGGCCCGGTTCCTGTCGCTGGACCGGTTCCGCTCCTGATGGACCGCGGGGATGCGGGAACACATCCGGATCGGCATCGACCTGGGACCGGACGGGCGGATGCGGGTTCCAGCCGCAGCCGGAAAAGACACAGCGCATCGAAGACTCGATGCGCTGCGTTCTTTCGACAGGCGCGTTCTTTCGACAGGCGGTGAGTTACTGCGTGACCGTTCTTTCGCGGAACGGGAATGTTGCAACCGGCACCAGTGGAACCGGAGGCCCGGGAACCTGCGTGATGCGATAGGGCACGGCATAGGCGCCGACCATGCCGGAGCTGAGTTCCGCCACATAGATTGCGGCGGCGCCCCACTGAGCGCCACCCCGGTTCTGAATATCCGCGATGCCGGCCGTGATCGCGTAATAAGTCTCACCGGATGCTTTGAAGTCTTCCGCCAGGTTCGCGTAGAAGAAGTTGGTGAAACCCGTGCCGTTGCGAGTGCGTCCCAGCGCCGCGCCGGTCAACCGGCCGGTGAGATTGTCGAGGACGAAAACGGCTTCGGTATCCAGCGCCATCGGAGCCGACAACAGGACGAACTTCTCATTACGGTCCGACTGGCTGGCCGTCAGCGGCTCATGCGGCCAGATTGAAACCAGAGCCGCGCCGGCGATGAATCCGGTCAGCAGCCATAACCATCGGCGATCGGTACGAGCTTCAGCCACAATCGGCCTCCTGTTCCAGAGTGGTATGAAAGGGACGCGGACCGGATTCGCGGTCCCGCGCTGTACCGGCAATGTATCCGCCGGCCAGGGGCAGGCAAACGTGCTCCCCGAAGAACCCTGCGGACCTGATGAGGAACCGCAGATCTGATGAGGAACCGCAGATCTAATGAGGAACCACAGGACGCAGGGAACCATCGGCTTCAAACGGCATCTCGAACGGCCCGTCCAGAATCTCCAGGTCTGGTCGTTCGCGGATCTCCGGCAGGAATGCTTCGCTGACCAGGACTTCTTCCAGGTGCAGAGTGTTGGTGATCTGCACGACCTTCTGATGGCGAGGTTCCACAATTCCCACGGTCGGCAGGGCCTGTTCGATGACTTCGCGATCCGTGTCGAACCAGGCGGGAATCGCGGCGGCGGAGGGATGTCCGCCCGTCAGACAGTTGATCTGCGTGATGTGCCGATCCACCTGCTCGACGGTGCGGCGATTGGTGTACTCGGCCATGCCCAGCCCCGTGGCGTTGCCGTGCGTTTCTTCCGTCAGACTGCGGACGAAGATCCGCTTGACCCGGTATTCGTCATCGGTGGTCGCGGCGTGATCGTTGTACTTCCGGCCGATGATGTTGGTGTCCATCCCGGTTCCGCTGATGTTCTTGCCGATCTCATCAATGATCAGCAGTCCGACGGTCCGGAACGGCAGACGCGGCAGCCAATGCCGGGCCAGTTTGAGCAGCTCCACTTCGCGTTCGTAGAAGCGTTCCGGTGGCACGGCTTCGATCAGTCCGGTTTCGTCCTTCGCGTTCTCGACGATGCCCACTCCGCACAGCACGCGACACTTCTTCAAGACAGATTCCCCCACCGCGCGGATAATCTCCAGAAAGCTGTAGTCGAGAATCGCGCGGTGATAGAGCTTCGCGCCTTCGTGCTTGCCGAGTCCGATCAGCATCATCTTGTGCAGCCCGGATTCGACCGGCCCGACGAAGCCGGTATGCGGCTTGATCCGGCCGCAGACGATGACGTGATCGCACTCGAAAGCATGCTTGTCGAAGTGAACCGGGATGCCCTGCGGAGTCTGATCGACAACCACCGATTCCATGCTGGCCCGGATCTCCGCGCCGCAGAATTCCTCGGTGACGCCATAGCCTTCAATGATGCCGCGCTGGCCTTCCGCAGTGCCTCCACCGTGACTGCCCATGGCGGGAATGATGATCGGCACGGCCCCCAGACTGCGGACATGACCGCAGATGGCTTTGATGATGAGGGCGATGTTCGCGATGCCGCGGCTGCCTGCGGAAATAGCGACTGTTTGACCGGGACGGACTTTAGTCCCCAGCTTCAGACCGGCCAGTTGCCGTTCGACCTCGCCGGGAATGTCGTCCAGCCGGGGAGCATCGAACTTCTGACGGATGCGCAGCATGCGGGGAAAATTCACAGTGGGACTCCGGTCGGTGTCGTCTCTCCTGACGGAGAGCTGGCTGAGGTGGAACTGTAGCGATCACTTTCGGCGACGGTCGATCCATCCGGACGACGGCCATCTGCCGTCAGTCCTGCGGAGACAGGATCAGGTCTGAACCGGTTTCGATCGCCGCCGCGAAAGGCTTCGCAGCAGAGGCCAGAGCCAGAGCGCGATGCATCCGATTCCCAGTCCGGCGGCGATGGGCCTCGCGAAGAACTCCGTCAGCGAGGGCGACTTGGTGAGGCACTGGACCAGCGACTCTTCCAGCCGTCCGCCGAGGATGATCCCCAGAACCACCGGTCCGACCGGCACGCCGCAGCGATCCAGTCCAAAGCCCAGCAGGCCCATTGCCAGCATGACCCACACATCAAACGTACTGCCGTCGATCGCATAGGCACCGACGATGCAGAACAGCAGAATCAGCGGCAGAATGACCGGTCGCGGCAGGCGCACGATCAGCGAACCGGCGCGGATGGCGAGTGCTCCCAGCGGGATCAGCAGCAGGTTGGCCAGCACGAACGTGATGCCGATCGACAGGACGAGCGGCAGTTGTTTCGGATCTTCAAAGATGCGCGGACCGGGCGTGATGTTCTTCATGAGCAGCACGCCGATGACGATGGCGGTGACCGAATCGCCGGGAATTCCCAGCACCAGCGCGGGCACCCAGGCTCCAGCCAGGGAAGCGTTGTTGGCCGTGGTGGCATCGGCAATGCCGCGCAGTGAACCGCTGCCGAACTCAGCCTTCTCCGACTCCGAAGCTCGTCGTTTGGAAACGGCATAGGAGACCCAGGCGGCAATGTCCGCGCCCGCACCCGGCAGAATGCCGATGGCCGCACCAATGCCGCTCGACGAGATCAATCGGCCCCAGCCCTGCCGCAGTCGCAGAACGGTGCCGCCAAACAGCTGCCGGATCCAGTGCTCCGGAGGATGCTCGCTGTCCGGTGCCCTCGTTGTTCCGTCCGCAGGAACGAGCATGTTCCGCAGTACTTCCGAAATTCCGAACAGGCCGATCATGGCGGGAATGAAATTGATTCCGGTGATCAGCTTCTCGATGCCGAACGTCAGTCGCGGCAGGCTGTGAGCCGCTCCCAGTCCTACACAGCTCAGCAGCAGTCCGATCGACAGCGACAACAGCCCTTTGACTTTCGATCCCGGTGACACAATCGCCGCGCAGCTCAGCCCCAGCGCGTACAGCCAGAAGTATTCGTAGCTGGAGAACTGCAGTGCGAAGCGCGCCAGTTGCGGGGCGGCGATCATCAGCACGGCGGAACCCAGCAGACCACCGAGCACGCTGTAGATCAGCGATGTTCCGAGCGCCTCGAAGTGCCGGCCGCGTTTTGTCAGAGCATAGGCGTCATCGACATACGCCGCCGAAGAGGGAGTGCCCGGAATGCGGATCAGGGCGCCGGGAATGTCCCCCGCGAAGATGCAGCAGGCTTCCATGGTGACGATGGCCGCCAGTCCGGAAACCGGGTCGAGAAAAAATGTGAACGGCACCATCAGTGCGATTGCCATCGTCGCCGTGAGTCCGGGAATCGCTCCGACCACCAGACCATAAACCGCAGCACAGACAATGACGGTCAGCACCTTCAGGCTGAAGACATCGTGCAGAGCCTGAGTGAGGGCATCGAACATGATCGCACGATCGTGAGGAGGAACGAGTCGAACGGAGATTCAACAACCAATAGCACATCAGAAGCAGCAATCGATGTTTTCCACGCATCCATGAACGAGGCTGTTGATTGTTTAACCCGCAGCCGGAGGCGCAGGCGTCGAATGGTCATCAAGCTCCGAGGATGCCTGCGTCTCCGGCTGTGAGTAAAACGAAGACGGCCGACGTCTGAGACGCCGCACAGGATGACGCGCGAGGGATCATCAGAAGATGGTGTAAATAAACGGTGCCACGGCGGATCCCGCGAACCAGAGCAGCACGCCCAGCAGCAGCAGCACGATGATGATCGGCGTCAGCCACCACGCCTTGCTCTCGCGAAGGAATTCAACGAACTCAGAGATAATGCCCGGCTGCTCTTCCTGCGCTGCGGCCGCGAACCGGGCGGCTCGCTGCTCCGGGGACTCGGCATTCCCGTCGGATGCGGCGGGCTGCGGGTCAGATGCACTGCTCATCACTTCTTCCTCAGCACAAGAACCACATCTTCGGTTCGCGCGTCAATGGTGACCGGCTGTTTGAAGTCATAGGCGAAATCGTAGGTAGCGACGCACTCCAGCGCGGGAACTTTCGCCAGCAGACTCCTGAGCTGCCGGTGCGAATAAGTCCGGTAGATCATTTCGTCTTCGATCTGAATGTGTTTTGTCGGAGTGTACACGTCGATCTTCATGCCGAGGTATTCGTAGCGTTTCTTCGTGTCGATGCCTTTGGACCACATGTAGGTGTTGACTGCCAGCAGCCCGCGCCGCGCGTGCCAGGCTTCGTCTTCCAGCCGCTCGCCCTCTTCCGGAATCAGGTGCAGTCCCAGGACATAGATACCGCCCTTGCGGAGCGCCGCGGCCATGCATTCCAGATGTCCGACCGCCTGCTCTTCCGTCAGCAGATGGCGGAAGGTGTTGATCGTGTTGAAGCCCGCATCGACTTTCTTTTTCAGAGTAAACGCCGACATGTCGCCCACGGTCGCCGATTCCGGATGCCCTTTCCGCTTCAACCGCTGGTTGCAGAACTTCACGGCGTTGACGTTGAGATCGTTTCCAGAGACTTCAAAACCCGCCTCGGCCAGCCGGTAGATCAACCGTCCCGTGCCACAGGCGGGCTCGAAGATGCGCTGCACGGTGCCGGTCGCGAATCGCTCGAAGCAGCCGGTGAGGAAGTCAAATTCCGCGCGCCAGTCCGATCCGAAAATGAGGTCGTAATAAGACGGGTAATCGTAGAGGTCGCCCTGAATGGTGTCGGTCATAAGGTTCCGGTGGCCGTTGCAGGTTGTTCGAGATGTCGTTGCGACCCGGTCGAAGAGAGTCGCGGCGGAAGCGGACTGTATTGAACGGGGAGTCATCCAGCAAAACCGCAACTCCCGTCCGGGTCGCTCCAATGTCGATTCGTCATGCGATAAAAACCGTCTCTCAATACAGGACCGTTGATTGATTCCCGCGGGTGGCTGGAGTCCGTCCATCGGGAGGAGTGCAGAAGTCATGGCCCGTCAGAAGACAGGAAAACCGCAGGCTCGCCGGCCGAAAGCAGCAAAGCCGGCCGCGCCCCGGGAAGCCATCGCAGAGGTGGAACAGCGCGTTCGATTGAATGCCCTGCTGGCTCGCAGCGGGTTCGGCGCACGCCGCAAGTGCGAGGAGTTCATCACGGATGGCCGGGTGATGGTTGATGGAAAGATCGTCACCGAACTGGCCACGGTGGTCGATCCGGCGCGGCAGAAAGTGCTGGTCGATGGCGAGCCTCTGCGGCCGCAGCGGACCGTGGTCTACATGGTCAACAAGCCGAAAGGGATGCTCTGCACACACGCCGATCCACAGGGTCGACCGCGCGTCGTCGATCTGTTTCCGCATCAGAGTGGCCGGATCTTCCCGATCGGACGGCTCGATGAAAATTCCGTCGGACTGCTGCTGGTCACCAACGATGGCGAACTGGGACACCGGCTGGCTCATCCCCGCTTTCGAGTCGCCAAGACTTATCACGTGCATGTGGCCGGCCGGCCCGAGCAGTCAACGCTGGACGAACTGCGCAAAGGCATCTACTTCGCCGAAGGCAAGTTTCAGGTGGATGGCGTCCGCAAGCTGAAGGTGCAGGGACAGAGCACCATTCTGGAGATCGTGCTGCACGAAGGACAGAACCGCGAGATCCGACGGCTGATGGCGCGCGTCGGCCACAAGGTCATGCGGCTCGAACGCGTCGGCTTCGGACCGCTCAAGTTGAGCGGCGTGGCTCCCGGCGGTCACCGCCTGCTGACTCGCGAGGAAATGCACCGGCTGACCGAATACGTCGAACGGTATCGCGAGCGGGTGGCAGTCGATCAGAAGGAACGCACGGAGAAACGCGAAGCGGCGAAACAGCGGCGAGTGGAACGTCCGGCCGGACCGGCTCCGGAGACCATTGAGGTCAGTCCGGTCGCGCGGCGAGTCGGTTCGCGCGACCTGACCGGTCTGCGTCGCGATGGCTTCGGCATGACCAGCGAAGCGCCGTTTCAACCGCAGCTCTCTCCGCAGGAACTGGCTCGTGCCCGGGAAGTTCGCGTCACGAAACTCCGCAGCCCGCTGCTGGAAGCGGCGGGAGACGATGACGACTCGGATCGTCGGCGCGGAAAGCATCCGGCGGCCGTGGGACGGCGGCCGAATGCGCCGCGTCCCGGAGCGGGAGGTAAGCCGGCCGCGAAACGAGCGGGAGCGGGAAAGAGTCACGCGAAAGCCGGTCGTCAGCCTCCGAAACCCGGCAAGCCGGGAGCCGGTCGCGGACGTCGCCCTTCGGGACGGTGAGCGGACTGAACCATCAGTCGCGGAGCGACTGAGCCACGTAGTCCGGTCGCTCCGCGACCGGAATTCATGACGGACCAGCTGTAGCTGTAGGCCGGGCTGTGCCCGGCAGTAGACTCAGACAGGGAACTTCATGACGGATTGCGGCAGCGGATCAAA
>Ga0172372_10009195_pt1 | contig 12885 bp, 17 predicted proteins | sample LakKiv5m_2_FD_114544 | JGI IMG/M metagenome (GOLD analysis project Ga0172372, IMG submission 114544) | Freshwater microbial communities from Kabuno Bay, South-Kivu, Congo - kab_092012_9.5m | ecosystem: Environmental > Aquatic > Freshwater > Lake | place: Democratic Republic of the Congo...
AAAAGCTTAAGAAACTCATAATTCCAAGCGGTAAACCAAAAAAAGTAGTTCGTCCAAGACGGGTTGTCATTTAACCCCTGTTTTGATACACTTATTTAGTATTTTTATGCCGGCATAGCTCAGTTGGTTAGAGCACCTGTTTTGTAAACAGGGGGTCGTGGGTTCGAATCCCTCTGCCGGCTCCATATATCTACGTTAATAATTTGCAGGGTTAGTGAAGCGGTCAAACACGACAGACTGTAAATCTGTTGGCTTATGCCTTCGTAGGTTCGAATCCTACACCCTGCACCAACTATAACCATAAGGATAAATATAATACTTTCAACTACTCCGACAATCAACGGGCAAATAATCAGCGAATATAAAGGTTTAGTCGTTGGAGAAGCCATACTGGGTGCTAACGTTTTTAAAGATCTTTTTGCGAGTGTTCGAGACATTGTTGGAGGTAGGTCGGCTGCGTATGAAAAAGAACTTTCGAAAGCTCGTGAGATAGCTCTTAGAGAGTTGGGTGAGAACGCTACTGAATTAGGTGCTGATGCTGTCGTTGGTATTGATCTTGATTATGAAACAGTAGGTGGAGCAATGCTTATGGTTACTGTTTCGGGTACAGCAGTCAAGTTCCAGTCCCAGCAATAACAAATCACAAGTAAGATAGCTTAAGGTCTGTACTAAATGGCCTTTTTGTTATACTTAAAAAAATGAAGCAGCAGATCATTATTATTCACGGTGGCACTACTTTCCCAAACCATGATAGTTATATGCAATTTCTATCTACGCTGGATATAGATCTTGAGAGACTACGCTACAAAATAGACTGGAAAGGAACGTTAGAAAAGGATCTTGCTAGCAGCTATGAAGTTTTTACTCCAAAAATGCCTAATGCGACTAACGCAAAGTATGAAGAATGGAAGCTATGGTTTGAAAACATCTTAACTCGTCTTCAGAAAGATCTTATTCTCGTAGGACACTCGCTGGGTGGCGCATTTCTAATTCGCTTTCTTTCTGAAAACATAATAGACAAAAAGATATTCGCTTTATTTCTGGTCGCCGCACCATTCGAACCAATAAAAGATAAAGAGTACCTTGGCAGTTTTGAACATCCTAACAAAAGTCACCCAATAACTCTGCCGGCAGCTAAAGTTGTAATACTCCACAGTAAAGATGATATGGTAGTACCATTCGAACAATCAGAACAATTACACGCATTTATTGAGGATTCTCAAATTATACCTCTTAACAACTATGGGCATGTCAATACTGTGCATTTTCCCGAACTAGTGCAAGAGATACATAAAGTAGCCATGTGATACTATGCTCGTATGAATAAAAAAACATAAAAAGAACAGTGTTTTTATCATATTAGCTGTTCTTTAGTTTATTGCATTAGCGTTCGGATCATATATCTTCTTTCTTAGCGGTAACAAACAAATTTAAAAAATGTACTATGCCTAGAAACAAGAGATTTTATTGAAGAAAAAAACAAATTAGGTCCGTCTCTTTTTGCATTAAGAGTATCTGACACCCAGACAACTAACCTTAGTGTAAAGAAATTAAAAAAGAAGGATCGGCAAATAAAACAATTAAATGTGACTTACAATAAGGCAACTACATATAACAATAGTGATGAGGTGAGTAAGGCTCAGAGCAATGCCGATGAACTCAGTAACCAGCTTAACGCTCAAGGTTGGGTAATAGGTAACTATGACATTAGCCAGTGGTATAGTGAAGTGTTAAATAAAGTAGATTACAATCCAGACGCAACGTTTACAAGACTCAACAACAATACTTATTGCACTCTCTCATTTACAGTTGCATATTCGAATCCACAGCCGCCGACTATTAACGTAAACTATAGTTGTAGTACTCCTGAGACAAAGTCACAATATTAGCTCACAAATGAACTATAAATATAACAACACAAATTGTTAGCATAGTGCAGTTTATTTTATTATCATAAGAGTAATGGAGTTGGAAAAAACAAATTTTGAATCTATTAATTTTGCCCGAGCAACATACCCTGATGAGCTAGCAGTGTTTACTATAGGATCAACGCATATAGACAACAACGAAAGCCGGATTGAAGAAACTACAATTGAGCACATTGAAAATTCAATTGATGACTATATACGGGACAACATTAGACTAAGTCTTCCTATTCAGTCCGAGACACTTCCTGGCATATTTCCTCTCGAAATAGAGCCTATTAGTGAAGAAGAATCGGTAGTTTTACGCAAGCTAATCCCAAATTGGAGACAATTTGGGGCATTTGTAATTCGACTTGACTCCATTAAACTACCGCTACCAATTACTTCAGAGGTTCCTTATTTAGAACAGTCTAATAACTTTTCACAGCTCCTTTTTGATTATACCCTCGATTAATCTAGTAGAATCTGCTAAAATTGCACGGTTGAGCCGTCGTAGCTCAGTGGTAGAGCATCGCCATGGTAAGGCGGGGGTCTCGGGTTCAATCCCCGACGACGGCTCCAGATAGTTTAAAAATAACCTAAAAAACTGGTAATAAATATAATTATCTGTTAAAATATGTTTCTATGGCAAAGAAAACTGACAAACGAAAGATTGTAGGTCTTGTATGTGAAGAAACTGGCATTCGCCACTACTACACAACCAAGAATACTATGAACACACCTGACAAACTTCGTCTCAAGAAGTATAACCCGCTACTTCGCAAGTACACATGGTACAGCGAAACCAAGAAATCTCTTGGCCGTAACGAAGTAAAGAAATAAAAATACCAGCTCAAATCGAGCTGTATTTTTTTATGATATTATTGTGGAATAAAGTGTAAGAATTCTCGTGTAGGCTTCCTGATTGCAATAAATGTGGTTGCAATCGAACCAGCTACCTTTTATTGACAGTTCTATTCTAGTTCTGACAGCAGCCAAATATATTGCAATATATATTCTTCCAGGTTATTATATTATTAATTACAGGGAGTATTGTATGAAACTTATAAGTCATGGTGGCATATTAACCAATATAATTTATGTTCGGATGTGCGCAGCCATAGCTGTGCTTGTACTAATTTTAGGTAATATTATTTGGCTACCAAAAGTTTTTGCAGCCGCTGATACATGTACCTGGAGTGGGGCTATAAATGGCAACTGGAGCATAGGTGGAAACTGGACCGGTTGTGATAACGGTGGCGTGCCTGAAAATGGTGACAGCTTAGTTTTCCCGACAATTGCTAATAACAAGACTAACGCTAATGATTTAGTAGGACTTAATTTAGGAAATGTCATATTCAATGGACAAGACTATGTAGTAACTGGTAATGCCATAGATATTTCTCCTTCTTTCGTTACTGTAATGCAGTTTACAAATACCAGCGGTAACAATGACTTTGGTATCAATACTACCATTAATGGTGCATCAGTTGCTATTTCACAGGATGCGGGTTCTGGAATAAACGAAATATCTGGTGATTTGACATATAACTTAACTGGTGACATGAACTTCTATAATGATGATTCTTCTGGCTTACAAATCACCGGGGATCGCGCTGGCAGTAGTGGAAATGTAAATTATTTCGGAAATGTAAATGTCGAAGGTACAGGCACTAACACTTACGCTGGAGGTATAAATGTAAATCCGGGCACAGCGGCTTTCAGTATAGTGTCATTCCAATCGCCAGGCGCTGTTGGTGCGGGAACGCCAGTCATAAACGTAACTGCAAGCACTGCCAATGTTGATCTGTTTTTAAGCGCAGGTACATATTCAAACGCCATTAATTTAAATGGGTCGGCTTCGAATGTCCCAGAACTATCGACAAACGGAAATGTGACAATTTCAGGAAATGTTAATGTTAATACAGATTTTGCCTTTATTAAGCCGCAATCTGGTACGCTAACGCTATCTGGTGGATTTAATGTCAATCAAGATGTCGAAATTGAGATGTCACCAGGGACGGATCTTATAAAATCAGGAGCATCTCCAATAGCAATCGCCAATAACACCACTGTCTCAATAAACAGCCTTGGCAGCTACCCTGGACCGACTGTAACCGTAAGCTCTTTAATTACCGGTTCGAGCTCGACAGCTGTGAACGTATCCGGAGAATTATTCCTAGAGCTTAGCTCGAACAGCACAGGCTACGACGGCACTTTTAGTGCGAGCAATAACGCAATACTGCGACCTCTCAATACTAACGCCCTTGGATCCACCGTGAGCGGAACAACAATTAATGATTCTGCCGTTCTTCTATTCACTAGCAACGTTGCCCTTCCTGAAAATCTCTCAGTAGTCGGAACTGGTAGGCCATCTGGATCATATAGTGGGGGGGCTATTTGGGTACAGAATGCTGACCCTGAAATTAACGGAACAATCAATCTATTGGGAGATACTACTTTTGCGATGGAAGATAACGACTCGTCTGGTGATGAATTTATAATCGGTGGTTCGATTACAGGTACCGGTGACTTAACCCTCATGCGTGAAATTGGAGTAAATCCAACTCGCTTCAATTTCTTGCAAACATCCCCCAATACATATTCTGGTAAAACAATCATTCAGGGCGCAACGCTGGAGCTTAATGGTGGCGCGCAAGTAATTCCAAACGATTTAGATATCAATAGCACACCCACGCAATCAGCCATTGTGGGGTTCGCGAGTGACGATGACATCGCCGATGATTCCGTTATTACCTTCAACGACGAGGCCACTCCTGGAACATTTGCCTCACTTCAGCTATTATCGACTTTCTTCAATGACACAGTCGGCACAATCAATGGCAACGGTACAGTTTGTTTTAATAACTCATCGCAAACTCTTAACGTAGGTGGCGGAAACACAAGTGGATCATTTAGTGGTTTCCTCTGTTCAACTGGGACCGATATAGGTGTAATCAATAAAGTCGGAAATGGCAGCTGGGAACTAGCTAGTGGTTCGGCATATGAGTCTGCTACTAATGCACCAAGTATTGATGTGGAGGCCGGTACACTTGTAGTTAATAGTAGTTTTTCTGCAACAACAACCAACATCTACTTTGGGGCAACTATAAAAGGTAACGGGACTGTAGGAAATCTTTCGTTACAACCTGGAAAGCTCGAACCGGGCAACAGTCCAGGGTGCTTCACATCAGATCAATTATCTCTGGTTGGTGGTTCTAATTTTAGTGTAGAGCTTGCTGGTAATGCTGCTTGTACTGGATATGATAGGGCTAACGCAAATAATGTCACTATAAGCGGGGCAGTAACATTGAACGTTGTACCAAGTTATCAGCCAGCGGTTGGAACAGTCTTTACAATCTTGCAAGCTGACAGTATTAGCGGCACATTCAATGGCCTACCAAACGGTGCAAAGTTCACTGTCAACGGCTTAGAGTTCCAAATAAATTATTCAGATACTCAAGTAAACCTAACAATGCTCGGTGGAACACTTGCTCCCACTGGAATAAATACCCAAATACTATCCCTGATTGCAGCTATGCTACTTTCATTCTCAGCTGTTGGAATATATCTCCAACGCAGAGGGAAACTTACAAAATTCCTTAGAATTTAATAATGACAAAAGAGAAACAAAGTAAACACATAGCCCCAAACCTAAAATCTAATAAAATACATAAACTAAAGGTGCCAATACTATGGTTTTTGTTGATAGCGAGCGCCTTAGTAGGTGTGTTGCTACTCACCTGGTTAAACATACCCAACAAGCAACCACTAAGTACACCCCAGCAAGAAAAATTCTCTCAAGACATCATCATTACTGGCACAAATAAACTCATAATTCCAAAAATTTCTGTAAATTCAGAAATATATGAAGGCGATCTTTCAGTTTTGAAAAAAGGCACTTGGCATAGATACCCTAGTAATGGAAATCCAGAAAAAGGAGGAAATTTTATTCTTGCTGCTCATCGCTATATTTTTTCAATGGACCCAAGACGAGTGATGCGAGAGTCTGTGCTATATAACATTGATAAATTAGATGTTTACGATACGATTTATATCGACTGGGGTGGCAAAAGATACACTTACAGGATAAACAAGAAGTATCTTGTCAGACCTGATGCTACACAAATTGAAGCGCCAACACAAAATGCAAAACTAACTTTGTATAGTTGTACAAAAAAAGGCAACCTAGACGGAAGAGAAGTAATTGAAGCAACCATGACTACTGAACCGAATTTATGAATAGTATACTCTATTTGGCAGCCCCTAAAGGACGCAATATGTAACCCCGAACTGCCATTTGAAATTATATCCGAAATACTCAAACCAATACTAGACCGACACGGCTATACGCCAATGTTAGCATAGGGGGGTAGCTGCCCTTCATATCTGTTATAGGTACTCCGCCCGTACAGTGCCTAATTTTTACGGCTCATATCTGACAAGCATTTTTCTGGCTAGTCTTTTAGTATCTGCGGGATGGCACTTTCGGGTATTTTGCGTACCCGAACCACCTGATTGCCCTCAATAGCCTGTTTCATAAGACGATGTAAGCCATCTAGTATTAGCCATCGTTTCTTCCATAGCATAATGTCTATTGGGTATGCCGTGTCAGCTTGCATAGTACGCTCATATTCTTCTGGATGCTGTTCTGGATGCTGTATAACCTCACTTGGCTTCACATCATAATATCTGTCTGGCTTAGACCAAATAAAAGGTATGTCAAAATGCCAAGTCAACTCATCAATGGACATTTCTTCTGTTGGTACATCCAATTGCCATGCCTTGCGTTCATCCCAGCTAAAATCAAAACCTACTTCTTTGATAATGTAAGGTAACTCACGGTTGCTGATCATAATTGAACCTCAACATAACCTACTTGCTTGCGGCGTATAAGCAACATAATGACAAATATACCGTTCATAAACACCAACGATGCTGGATAAAGCCAGGTCGTAGGCGTAAGGTTTTCAAGTGCGATTATCGCTATGACAAACTTCAAACCGCTGATAGCAAAAGTGATGGCAGTTTCTTCGTACGGTTTATGGTATGACTTGCGAAATGTCGGGAAAAAGCCTAGTGCATCAATCAGCGTGATTAGTATGACCGCAATTAGCGGGTCGCTTGTAGCCCACCACAAAAGCATTGCGATACCTGCACCTACTAGGCTTAACCAATCTGACTTGGCAATGTCTTTTTCGCCTGTCCGTAAGGCAGTTACAAAAATGAAGAACGATACACAAGCAGTAAAGCCAGTAACCCACGCACCAGGTCCAGCACCTTCTGAAACTTGCCCGACAAAGGCAATAGCGGTTAGCGTACCCCACACAAGCCAAGAAAAGGCGTGTGGCTTTGTTTTACCGCTTAGCATATTGCGTATATAGGGTATATAACTCACAAAAGCCATAACTGTTGCGATAATCCCTAAAGCCGTCTTCACTGCTGGTCCTTTACTGTAATACCGCTTTTATCAAGCAGGGTATATGAACCGTTATTCGCTTCAATGACAGCAAATGCACAGTCATCAACATCAATCTCACCCAATTTAAGAATATCCCTGAAAATAAGTCGTATTGGTCCACCGTGCGTCACAACGGCAACCTTATCCGCTTGTTCCTGGCTAATAGTCGCTAGTGCATTTGTAATGCGTTGTTGAAACGGCACATATTCCTCAGCATCTTCAACCGCAGCGTGAACATCTTTCAGTATTTCTACTTGATCGGGGTATTTCAGCAATGCTTCATCTTTGGTCATTCCTGTTAAAATACCGTAGCCGTTGCGTTCCCTAAAGTCGTCAAAGGTGCTTGCAACAAGACCCAGCCTTTTTGCTATCACCGCAGCAGTTTCTTTCGCCCTTATGCGTGGGCTAGCAAAAAGTAGTCTAATGCCTTTATCTGACAGTTTTTCGGCTAACTGTGTAGACTGTTCTTTGCCCGTATCAGTTAAGTGGTCATCGTAGTCACCGCCATAACGATTTTCAATATCGCCAGTTGTCTGCCCGTGTCTGGTGAGGTAGATAATCACTTTTTGACTACCGCCGTTACTTCTATCTCAATTTTTACACCATCCCTGGTCATACGATTAGCCTCAATCAATGTACTGACTGGCATTGCATTCTTGAAATACTCACCTCTGATGGCAGATATTTTGTCAAAGTCATTCATATCGGTAATGTATATTACCGCTTTCACAACATCATCTATCGTTGCGTCTGCCAACTGCAAAATCTTGATAATATCCTCAAAAACTAATTTAGTTTGTTCTTCAATATCGTCTGTGACTACGCTGTGGTCGTCATTTTTTGGTGCTTGTACGCCAGACACAAAGATAAGATAGTGGTTGCCTAAATCTATCTTCTTGGCAGGTGTGTAGCTGCCTCTGGTTTTATAATCGCTAGGAACTATATCCTTTATAAAATCTTCGTTCATAACTACTCCTTTCAAACTATCGGCGAACTTAAACCACCATCAATTATAAGCGTGGTGGCGTTTAATCCTTTGTTACTGATGACTTGCTCAGTAAGTTCGGCAATCTCATCTGGCTCAATCAATTTAGTTACTAAGTGCTTTTCAGACACCATATTGTTTATATCTTGCTCGGACATATCTTTATTCCAAGCACTTCTAACCCAGCCTGGTGCTACTCCAACAACCCTGATGCCTTTTGAGTGCCATCGCTTTGCGTAATTCTCAGTCAACAAGTTCAAGGCAGCTTTTGATGCACCATACATTGTGAACTGTGTATCGCCCATATAAGGCTGACCGTAAGTTGATGATATGTTTACGATTACACCACCATCATTAACAACCTCGCCAGCGTGTGACATAAGCATACCTGCCGATGTAGTGTTAATTGCAAAGTTCTTTTGCCACTGCTCCCAATCAAGTTGTGGCTTCCAATCGTCTGCCTCAGCATAGTAAACTGCACCATTTACAACCACATCAAATTTACCTGCATTCAACACCTGATTCATAAAATCAGAAAAGCTGCTTTTGTCGGCAAAGTCAGCTTGAATGAAAGTTACATCGGTATATTTTTTCTTTAAATCGGTAGTAATATCGTTGTCGGTATGATAATGAGCGGTAACTTGGTAACCAAGTTTTGTTAATTTATCCAATATAGCCTTATTTACTAGACTGTTTGCACCTGTTAACAATGCTTTCATTTTTTGTGCTCCGTGGTTTCATTAAATCATCTAAATAACTACTTATTATCTTATCACGAATAACTTATCAATCGTTATCAAACGCAATCATCATTTTGTATAATAAAAGTAGGATTTGAAGGTGTATGAAAGACAATGTAGCTGAACTGGTAAAACTGTATGAAGAATTACTCCCGATGATTATAACGAAAACAAAGGTCGGTACGACCAAGAAATAGCAAGAATAGACGGTCAGCTAGCACGGCTAGAAGACGCAGATCAAAACTTCTATACAACTGCTTCGTATCTGTTACAGCTATTCAAACACGGCGATAAGATATTTGATGTAGCCAATGATGAAGAAAAGCGACAAATTATAAGTATCGTACTATCGAACCTCTCATTGAAAGGCAAAACGGTTCGTTTTACACCTAACGAACCGTTTGCAACTGTGCTGAAACTTACTGAAAGTTCTATATGGCAGGGGTACGTGGAATCGAACCACGGTCTTAGGTTTTGGAGACCCATATACTAGCCGCTGTACTATACCCCTATAGACCACTGATATATAGTAAAACATCTTGGGTGTTTTGTCACGAAATATTCGTTTATGCTTACCTTGTTATTATTCAATTTAGTGCTGTAATATTTTCACGAAATAGTTTATTTACAGAGTTGCTTAAGATACAATATAGATTACATGAGCAAAGTAATATCTACTAAACCAGTTCTAATCATGTTGTACGGGTACCCAGGATCTGGTAAAACTCACTTTGCACGTCAGCTTAGCGAATCATTAAGCGCCGCACATGTGCATGGCGACCGTATACGTGGCGAACTTTTCGAGAAACCACAATATGACGCACATGAAGATGAACTAGTTAATCACTTAATGATTTATATGGCGGAAGAATTCTTAAAAGCTGGAGTATCCGTGGTATTTGACGCAAATAGCGATCGTATTGCTCATCGACGTGAAATGCGTAATATCGCGCGAAAAATTAAGGCAGAACAATTACTAGTATGGCTACAGATTGATTCTGCAAGTGCGTTTGCACGGCTTGGCCGACGCGATAAGCGTAAATCAGATGATAAGTACGCGACACCTTATACCACTGAATCTTTCGAACAGTATATTCAGAAGATGCAAAACCCTAAGAACGAAGATTATATCGTTGTGAGCGGTAAGCACACTTTTAATACACAACGTAGTGCAGTAATTAAGAAATTGTATGAAATGGGTGCTGTAGCTATTGACGAAGCGTCTGCAGGCGTTGTAAAACCTGGTCTTGTTAATCTCATTCCAAATCAACTACGTGGTGGTCGTGTAGATAATTCGCGTCGCAATATACTTATTCGCTAATGAAGACTGTTTTAATTCCCGACATCGGGGAAGTACAGCTTATTAAGAATCCTCGATCTCGAAGTATTAAAATGACTATCGATCGAAATAGTGTCGTTAAAGTCACGATTCCATCTTGGGCGCCCTACAAAGCAGGCGAAATATTTCTCCTATCAAAACAAGAATGGATCAAGGAACATATTAAGCCTAAAACAGTACTTAAACATGGTGATCCTATTGGCAAGTTCCATCATTTATACTTTAAATCTGATGAAAAGTTGCTATCAGTATCAAGCAGACAAAAAGGTAGTGAACTCTGGGTTTCTCATCCACACTCACTGAAGCACACCCATGAAAACGTGCAATCAAGTGCACGTAAGATAGCAATGAAGGCACTTCGCACCCAAGCTCAGACAACCTTACCGCAAAGATTACAGCATCTCGCAGAGAAACATGACTTCCAATTTTCATCAGTAAGCGTACGGCAATTAAAAGCACGTTGGGGCAGCTGTAGTAGCAAGCAAGAAATTACGCTGAACTATTTCCTTATGCAACTGCCATGGGAACTAATAGACTACGTACTCCTGCATGAATTAACACACACAAAAGCCATGAATCACGGCCCTGATTTTTGGGATATATTGAACCAAGTTTTACCAAACGCAAAATCATATCGTAAAAAGTTACATGAGTTCGCTCCGTACATCTGAAATACTCTTGCGAAAATCGCTCTTCTAGTGTAGTATTGACATATCGACCTACCATTTTAGTAGGTTATTTTTATTTAGAGGAGTGTCATGGCTGATAAATCAAAGGGTACATCACCAAAACGTAAACTTGTAACCGTACGAGAGCGTTCAGAAAATACTCCCGAAAGTAAATCACGGGTTAGAAAAGTTACATCAACAGCAAAGAAAGCATCTGCACCATTTCGAGTTGTAGGTCGGTTTCTCAAGAAGCTAGCTCATCCATTCCGATTCATCCTTGCTCCGTTTAAAACGCGGCCCGCACGCTTCATTGGACGAATACTTGGTAAAGTATTATTAATTAATTACTTCCGCAGCGCCTGGAAAGAGCTCCGCCAGGTGACTTGGCCAAACCGCAAGGAAACACGACAACTCACATTAGCAGTATTCGCCTTTGCAGTTGTGTTTGGCATTATGATCACACTAACAGATTATGGATTAGATAAAGTATTTAAAAAGGTTATATTAAAGAATGAGTAAAAGATACGACACCACAAAGCAATGGTACGCAATTCATACGTATAGTGGCTATGAAGAAAAAGTCGCTGAAAGTATTCGCCAGCGTGCAGATAGTCTTGATATGAAGGATAAGATCTACCAGGTCTTAGTCCCTAAAGAAAAGATGATCGAAATCAAAAACGGTAAACGTAAAGTCGTTGAAAAGAAGATTTTCCAAGGCTACGTTATCGTCAATATGAAACTTACAGAAGATGCATGGTACATCGTACGTAATACCCCGGGTGTTACTGGATTTGTTGGAACGGGTACAGAGCCTACACCTATTGACGAAGATGAAATGGAAAAGATCAACAAGCGAATGGGTCTCGAACAACCTAAGCACAAGATTGACTACAAGATTGGTGATGTGGTGAACATCACTGACGGTCCATTCAAGAGCTTTGACGGTACTATTAATGACATTGATGTCGCAAAAGGTAAGCTTAAAGTACTTGTTAATATGTTCGGACGTGAAACTCCTGTTGAACTTGACAGCTTGCAAGTAAAACGAGTCTGATCATAACCCTAGACAACAGAGGTAAACTTTAGTATAATAGCCCTGTTACGCACACAGTGCATTGTATATCACCGCTTCTTTGGGTATACACATATCAATATCTAGAAAATCAAAGGAGATTTTCACACTATGGCAGAAAAGAAAGTAAAAGCAAATCTTAAAATGAAGATTCCTGCTGGACGTGCAAGTGCAGCTCCACCAGTTGGTAGCACACTCGGACAGTATGGTGTTAACATGATGGATTTTATTAATCCATTTAACGATGCTACAAAAGACATGCAAGGCGCAACAGTAACAGCGCATATCACTATTTATGACGATCGTACTATGGAATTCCGTGTAGTCGGTGCACCGACAGACGATCTCATCCGTGCAAAGCTTGGTATCCAAAAAGGATCTGGCAAGCCAAATAGCGAAAAGATTGCTAAAAAACTCAGCGATCAAGCGTTAACCGAAATTGCTGAAGCAAAAGCTCACGACATGAATACAACTGATATCGCATCTGTTAAGAAAATGGTAGCTGGTACAGCTCGAAGCATGGGCGTTGAAATAGAACAATAATTATAAATAATTTGTGGGAGCTAGTTGATCTAGCGCTTGCACCACGAAAGGATATATCATGGCAGAAAAGAAAGAAGTAACAACTACAGTAGAAGAAGCTCCTAAGGCTCCGAAAGCTACAGCAAAAGCTGGAAAGCGAAGCGATAAAGCAGTTAAAGAAGCTGCTGAAAAAG
>Ga0172372_10009198_pt1 | contig 12882 bp, 11 predicted proteins | sample LakKiv5m_2_FD_114544 | JGI IMG/M metagenome (GOLD analysis project Ga0172372, IMG submission 114544) | Freshwater microbial communities from Kabuno Bay, South-Kivu, Congo - kab_092012_9.5m | ecosystem: Environmental > Aquatic > Freshwater > Lake | place: Democratic Republic of the Congo...
ACCGCCCCTGCTCCCCGCCCAGGCCCGGCCGCTTCCGTCCCCCCATCCACCGGTGACCCACCTCCTCACGCACCGCCGCATCCACCTCCAATTCCACGCATGGAAAATCGACCCCGACGGAAGCGACCTCCCCACCCACTGGACCTGGCACGCCCCCGCCGAAAGCGCTGCGCGCCCGCTCCCGCAGCCATTGGCAAAGGCACACCCCACGCTCACAAAATGGCTGGAACAGATTTGAACTTTCGTTCCTAAATTTGGCCAAATGGCAGGCATCAACAAAGTCATCCTCGTCGGCAACCTCGGGCGGGATCCGGAAGTGCGTTACACGCAGGCCCAGGTCCCCGTGTGCTCGTTCCCGATGGCCACTTCCGAAACTTACAAGGACCGGCAAACGGGCGAGCGCATCACGCAAACGGAGTGGCACAACATCGTGCTGTGGCGTGGCCAGGCCGAAGTAGCCCAGCGGTTCCTGCGCAAGGGCTCCCTGGTGTACATCGAGGGGAAGCTGCGGACCCGCAACTGGGAGGACCAGCAGGGCCAGCGGCGCTACACCACCGAGGTCGTTGGGGAGGTGCTCCAGTTGCTTGACCGCCCGGATGGCCCGCCGTCTCAGGGGGCCGCAGATGGCTCCCGGGGCATGCCGCCGCAGGGGCACTCCCTGCAACCTGATCCGGTGGCGGCACCCGCCGCCATGTCGGCCCCAGCGGCCGCCCCAGCTCCAGCGGCCGCCCCGGTCGCCCACGACCCGGGCCTGCCCACCGACTTCGGCACCTCCCGGCTCGACGAACCCACCGAAGACCTCCCCTTTTGACCGCTGACCCTTCCCCGAAATGATGGGTGTGATGCTGGCAACTGCGTTGGGCACGGAGGTAGGGCTTTGGCCCTTCATTTCCATTGGGATCCTGCTGATTTGCAGCGCCTTGGCCAGTGCCTCGGAGGTCGCATTTTTCTCGTTGTCCCCTTCTGACATTCAAACGCTCCAAACCCGCAGCAGCCAGCAACCGAATTCCAGTGCGCAGCGGGTCCTTGACCTGCTCAAAGCCCCCGATGCCGAGCGCGCGCCCCGAAACCTTCTGGCCACAATTTTGGTATTGAACAACCTGGTGAACATATTCATCATCCTGATCTCCACTGTCATCGCGGAACAACTTTTCCCAGCCGGCAGCATTTCGGATTTCTGGAAATGGATGCTCAACATCGTGGGCATCACCGGAATGATTGTCCTCTTCGGCGAGGTCATGCCCAAGGTTTACGCCACACGGCATGGCCTCAAACTTGCACAGGCTATGGCCCTTCCGCTCACCTGGGCGCAGCGCGTCCTGCAACCGGTTTGGCGCCCGCTGGTGCGCATGGGGGGCTGGGTTGACCGACGTTGGGGGGGACGGAGCGAGGCCTTGTCGGTCACAGATTTGGAACAAGCCCTGGTGCTCACAGAAAACGAAGAACGGACCGAGGAAGAGAAGCGCATCCTCGAAGGGATCGTTGCGCTGGGTTCCAAAGACGCAAAGCAAGTCATGACCGCGCGCACAGACATGGAGTCCATCGCCTCCCACGAGCCATGGAGGCGGGTTTGCGATGTGGTTCTGGAAAGTGGTTACTCAAGGATTCCCGTGCACAACGGAAGCCCTGACCACATCTTGGGTATCCTGCACGTGAAAGACCTCATGCCCTACATCGGAGCAGAATCGTTCGATTGGGTCTCGTTGCTCCGGCCGGCCGCCTTCATTCCCGAGAACAAAAAGATCGACGACTTGATGCGGGATTTTCAGCAGAAAAAGCAGCATTTGGCCATTGTCGTGGATGAATATGGAGGCACCAGTGGGCTCATCACCCTCGAGGACATCATCGAGGAGATTGTGGGTGAGATCGCTGACGAATTCGATGGCGAAGACCTGCATTACTCCAAACTGGACGACCACACTTACGTCATCGAGGCAAAAACGACGTTGATTGACGTTTACCGTCTGCTCAATTTGTCAGAAGAAAATTGGGAGGCGGCAAAAGGTGAAAGCGACACCTTGGGTGGATTCATCACGGAGCAAGCAGGTAGGTTGTTGCGCAACGGGGAACGCATCCACTTCGATGGGGTCGAAATGACCATCGATGCAGCCACGCCACGAAGACTGCTCCGGGTGAAGGTGGAGTTGCCACAGGAAGGAATGGCGGATGAAAGCTGACCTCTCCCGAGCATGTGGGTGCGCCTACCGAGGCGGGTGGGGCTGGGCAACGAGCTGGGCAACGAGTTGGGCATTTGGCTTGGCAGGCCTGCTGGCAACGGGTTGCCAAGACCCCCCCATGCCGCGGCCGAGGGGTTACTTTCGTCTGGACGTACCTGAGGCAACCTTTGCGCCGAAAACGACACCTTGTCCGGTTCACTTCGAAGCTCCCACGGACTGCAGGGTGGAATCCGTTCTTGACCAGGTTGCGTCCCCGTTGCAGGAGAAGGGACAAAGTTGTTGGTTCAATTTGGCCTATCCACAATGGAAGGCACGGCTGCATTGCACCTACTTTTCCCTGAGCGGGGACTTGGAAACCCGGCTGAAAGAGGCCCATGACATGACGTTCAGCCACGACATCAAGTCCTCGGGCATCGCAAAACGGCGGTTCACATTCCCGGATCATCGGGTGCATGGGTTGGTGTATGAACTGGATGGCCCTGTGGCAACGCCGTTGCAGTTTTTTGCCACGGACTCGGTAACCCATTTCTTGCGGGCTGCGCTCTATTTCGAACATGTGCCCAACCCGGACAGCATCGCTCCTGCATACGACCGCATCGCTCAAGATGTGATTCACCTCATCGAGACCTTGGAATGGAATCCATGAAGGCGTCCAACCCGGATTGGGTGGTAGACTTCGGGAACTCGCGGGTCAAGTTGGGCATCTTCTTGAAAGATTCGGAACCCCGGGTGCTCAGGGACCAAGCAGCCTGGGAACATGTGCAAAGGCCATGGACAGAACAAGATGTACCGAACCGGATCTTGTGGACTGCCACGGGGAGTGTGCCCAAGTTTTGGAAAAACTGGCGGTGTCAGTTGGAGGAAACGGCTGGGGGACCTTCTTTCTACGATTTGCGTCCAGATTGGGAACCGCCTTTTGCCGTCCAAATCGCAGGCAAATCCACCCTGGGATGGGATCGTTGGGCCCACGCAGCGGCTGTGATCGCCCGAGACCCGGGAGCAAATTGGATGGTGGTGGATGCGGGAACCATCCTCACTTGTGACCTGATTGTCAAGGGTTGTTTCGTAGGTGGAACCTTGTCGCCCGGCATGGACATGCGGTTCGCTTCCATGTACCGCGGCACCGCAAGGTTGCCCTGGTTGGCCGGTTGGCGGGACATGATGCCCGCAACCGGGACGACCTCAAAGTCGACATCCACCTCCCTCGCCGGTGTAGGAAATGAAACCGTTTCCGCCATGTTGCTCGGGGTGCGGGATGGCATGCGTGCCGAAATCACAGGAAGAGCCGCGCAGTGGGCACAACAGGCACAACCCCTCCGTGTCATTTTGACGGGAGGAGACGCCTGTTTCTTGGACTTAGACGTGGGTGGCTCCATTTTTGCAGACGACAAACTCACCCTGCGTGGCTATCACGCGATACTCAGACAACTTGCGGAAACCAACTGATCACCGCCCACAACGCCTATCGGGGTGTTTCAAGGCCTTGGCCCTGACCGCGGGCTTAAGCCCTGCTTGGATTTGGGCACAGTGGAACGAACTTTCTCCATACTCCAGGATGGGGTTGGGACTCACCTCGGAGGTGGTGCATACCCACCAAATCGGCATGGGAAGTGTCTCCAGCACGGTATTCGACCCGTTCGCGTACAACCCGGGGAACCCCGCCTCAGCGGCCCTGTTGTCAAAAACCACCCTCCAAGGAACATCGGCGATCCATGGTCTCCAATGGGTCGGTGAAACGCAACGAAGCAACGGCACGTGGGGCACCACAGGACCGATGTCGTTTGTCGTAAAACGCCAAGGGGGGCCCCATGCCTTCCAGTTGGGCTTGGCGCCGAACCGCACAACAGGATACCTCATGGCCCAAAACCGGGAAGAACCCGGGGTCGGTCCGGTGCGCATGAGCTACGAAGGTTCAGGTGGCATCAACCAAGCCACGTTGGGCTGGGCCCGAAGCTGGCGTCGCATGGCTCAGCAGGTGTCCGGGGAGGACACCTTGAAGGTCACCAAAACACAGCTCGCGGTGGGTGCACAATGGGTCTATTTCTTCGGCCAAACCGAGCACAAAGCGCGCATCGACGTGGCTGACCCCACCTTTCTGGACCACCAAAGTGAACTCACCTCTGCTTGGCGGGGCCTCAGCGGAGAATTGGGAATCCAGCTCGAGCATCGGGTAGGCAAACAACCTCCCCAAGCCGATGCAAACCACTGGCAATCCAAGTTGCTGTTGGGTGGGACCTACCGCCCTCAGACCCATTTGACAACAGATAACGTTGAAGGCTCCTTTCTGACCCAAACATTAGGTGGCATCGTCGTCCCCATCGATACGGCATTTTATGGTGAATCTGCTGAGGCTACGAGTGTGATGCCACAACGTTGGACGGTGGGAATGGGGTGGCTTCTGGAAAGAAACTCAGGGCAGCGCGCAGAAATTCATTTGGATTACAAAATGCAGGACTGGAGCGCGGTGGCTGATTTGTACGACTGGAACCCACTGGGAACGGGCATGGCCTGGGGCACCGCACAAAGCGTGCACCTCGGGGTCGCGTGGAGCCCGTCGATGGGTGGCAACCGAGCACTCGCCTCCACCCCCCGCACCTACCGGTTGGGATTCGCCAGGGGTCGTGAAGCCGTTTTGATTCAAGGGGACCCACTTGAATTCCAAAGGTGGACCCTGGGGGCCAGCCTGCCCCTGGGTGCAGGGCGGTCTTGGAGTCGGATCCACTTTGGCATGGAACTTGGGAAGCGATGGACAAGCGACCCCGTGAGTCACCATGAAAACCTCCTCCGTTTCGAAGTCGGCGTATCTTTGTCGCCGTTTTTCAAGAACAATTGGCTTGTTCGAAGACTTTATGATTGATTCATCGGCCCAGACCCAACGCGAAATGAAACCATTTATCCTCACCTCGGTGCTCTGCCTCGGAGCCTTGTCGTTGGTTGCACAAGAAAACAAGTACGGTGCAACCGAAGAGCAACAACGCGCATGCAAGGAAGCGTTGAACATTTACAAGGGTTACCTGAAGCAAGGCGACATGGCTGAAGGTTACATACAGTGGCAGAAGGCCTGTGCGGTTTGCCCAGAGAGTGTATCCGAATCGCTCTATGCGGATGGGGTCAAGTTGATCAAAAGTGAATTGGAAGCTTCGGAAAAAGCGGGTACGGCAGAAAGAACTGTGGCATTGCGAGACAGCCTTTTTGCGACCTACGACCAACGCATGGCTTTGTTCCCCTCCACGAACTCCAAACCCAAGAACCGGTGCATTGTATTGAGCTTCAAAGCGCAAGACTATGCCAAGTTCTTCAAAGACGACCCCATTGGTGCCAACGCGCTTTACAAGGAGTGTGTGGAGTGCCTTCAAGAGGAAACCAATGCCGCCACGCTGAGTGCCTACTACTTGACCTCCTTCTATGCCATGAAAAAAATGGAGGGCGAAGCTGCGCAAAATAAGTTGGGGGAGATGCTGACGGATTACCTGATGTTGGTGGATTACGCGAACGCCGCCATCGAAAGACTGCAAGCACAAGAACCCAGCGAAGACCGGGAGAAAGATCTGCTTTCCTACCAAAAAGTTAAGGGAAACCTGGACGAGGTGTTCGTGACCATCGCGAAGTGCGATGACATGGTGCCTGTTTTGGAGAAGAAGTGGGCGGCAGCGCCTGGAGACGATGTACTCCAGCGCAAGATTTTGAGCTTGCTTAACAAGAAAGAATGCACCGACAGCCCACTTTACCTCCAGGTGGCTCAAGCTGTTCACAAAGTTGAGCCCCAAGCTGCCAGCGCATTTGCCATCGGCAACATTCTCCTGAAAAACCGTGACTTCAGTGCGGCCTTGCCTTACCTCGAACAAGCGGTCGAACTTTGCGGAAATTGCGCAGAAAAAGAACAATACCTGCTCAAAACCGGTCAAGTCAGCTCGTTCCTCGACCGGTTCTCTAGCGCCAAAAGCTATGCACGACGGGTATTGGACATCAACCCAAACAGCGCCGACGCATACATGCTGATCGGAGATGCGATCGCAGGAAGTGCAGGAGCATGCAACGACGGTGCGTTGGGAGCGCGCGCAGCTTATTGGATCGCTGCGGATTACTATGCCCGGGCACGCAACCTCGGCAGTGCGGAACAGGCAGAAACTGCCTCCAAAAAGTTGGCCAATTGTGAACGTCAATTCCCAACTTTGGACGACGTATTCGCCGTAGGGAAGCAAAAAGGGGACGCTTTCACACAAGGCAACATGCCTGGCTGCCTGTGCTCAGGCGAGAGCACCACGATTCGCGTCCGCTGATGACGGCATCGCCTGCGCCAACCCCCCGCACATGGAAGACCATGGCGCTTGGACTGGGGGCATGGCTGTTCATGGGCTGCACATCATCGGAAGAGAGCAAATGGGAGAATTGGGAGGAGGACCCCAAGGTCCCCGTTCAACGAATCGAAAATGCGAGATTCGCATATTCCGAGCGCGGTCAAGTAAAACACGTGCTCATCGCGCATGAGCTCTCACGTACAACCCGAGGAAGCAATTCGGAAGACCCAGGTGAATCGGAAGGCTTGATCGAGGTGTCCGGAGGATTTACAATGTTCGTCGACGGCGACGAAAACACCCACCAAGCCAGTCTACACGCACAAAGAGGAACCTTGGATGAGGCGCACATGCGATTGGAGGCCCAAGACCAGGTCATTGTCACCAACCGGGTGGGAGACCGATTGGAAACAGAGTACTTGGTTTGGTCCAGTGACTCCAACCGTGTATACACCCACCGACCGGTTACCATCCACACCGCTACGGGCATCATCCGAGGAGAAGGACTGGAATCCGACAACCGCTTCGAGAATTATCGCATCATCCAACCAACGGGCGAAATCGAAGTGATGGATTTAGAGGACACACCTGCCGAGTGAATCGGTATCGTGGTGTATTTTCGACCCCATGATGCCTGAAGACAGTAGACGGTTTATCAAAATGAGCATCTGGGTAGAGCGCTTTTGGCTCCTCGCCTTGATGGCAGGATTGGCTTTTTCTGCATACCAAATCAGCAACAAAGGTTGGGAACAAGAGCGAGCCACTTTGGTGCTTCCAGCCATTGCAGGCATCTGGTGGTTTTTCCGGCGTAGCTTTCGGAAGCGCATGGAACGTTCCCAATCGCTCAACGACTGATTCTGGGCCTCATGGACGTTGACCCCACAGGCTCTGCACTTATAATTTTGGCATCGCTGGTTGCCTCCGCCTTCTTCTCCGGGATGGAGATTGCGTTCGTTTCTGCCAACCGCCTTCAACTCGAACTGGATGCGCAACAAACACGCCGGGGGCGCATGGTGGCCTACTTGGCGTCACGTCCCCAATGGCTCATAACCACCCTGTTGGTTGGCAACAACTTGGCCTTGGTTTTTTGTGGGATGGAGGCCGGCAGTTGGATCAGCCGAAGCCTTTTTCAGGTGGAGGATTGGATGCTCGCACCGCAACCCTTGCTTGCGTTGATCAGCCAAACCGCAATCACCACCTTGGTGGTCCTTGTGGTGGCGGAGTTTTTGCCCAAGTCGATTTTTCACGGACAACCCAACCGTTGGCTCCGGGATTTTGCCCCCATTTTGTTCATTGTCCACCACATTCTGCTGATTCCCGGGCTGATTGTGGTCGGATTGAGCCAAGGACTGATTTGGCTAACTGGTCAAAAGAGAAGGTCTGCTGAAGCCGCCAAACAAAACCTCGGCGCCGTGGACCTCGACCATTTCATCCGCCAGATCAGCGGTAGGATGCACCCCGAACAAGAATTGGAGCACGAGCTCCAAATCATGCAAAACGCCCTTGAATTCAACAAAGTTCGTGCTCGTGACTGCCTCATTCCGCGAAACGAAGTAGTAGCGGTCGACATCGAAACTGATTTGGCAACTTTGCTGCGCTTGTTCATCGAGACCGGTCTTTCAAAAATCGTGGTTTTCAAAGGGGACATTGACAGCATTGTGGGTTACGTGCATTCCAAAGACTTGTTCAAAAGACCCGATTCACTCAAGTCCATTTTGCTCCCTACTCTGATCATTCCAGAACCCATGCATGCGGACGAGGTGTTGAAGCGATTCATGCAACGCCGCAGGCACTTGGCCGTTGTGGTCGATGAATTCGGAGGCACTTCTGGCATCCTCACCATGGAGGACATCGTGGAGCAACTCATCGGCGAAATCGACGATGAGTTCGATGTGGAAGAACGCATCGTCGAAAATCTTGGGCCAGGGACTTGGCGCCTGTCCGCCCGATTGACCGTATCGGAGATCAACCAGCTTTGTGGCTGTGAACTCCCGTTGGATGACGCTTATGAAACATTGGGGGGGTTGGTCCTGCACCATGCCGAGGAGATACCCGCAGAAGGGTTCACCTTTCCCCTGCGGGACGCCATTTTGGAAATTGAATCGGTCGAGCAAAATCGCATTCGGTTGATCAAGTTGCAATTGCTCCATCCGACCGGAGAGTGATCAGCCGTTCAGGACCCAGAACCGGAACTTCTTGCAACCTTCTGATGGGTTGCGCGTAAGCACCCCCTGAATGTGAAGGGACTCGTCCCCAAGAAACAGGAATTGATTATCTTCGCGCACCTTACAAAAGTTGACATTAAGCCATGTCATTGATTCAGAAAATTCGGAAACGCCAGGGCCTGCTCATGGTGATGATTGGGTTGGGAATGCTCAGTTTCCTCATTCCTTACGATGCCGTAATGGCCTTGTTCGGAAGCGGCACCAATCGGGATTTGGGGAGTGTGGATGGCACAGCCATTTCTGCCTTGGAATTCCAGCAAGAGGTTCAGCTTCGCAGAAACCTCGGATTCAGTGGAGAACAATTGGCTGATGAGGTTTGGAATGACTTTGTCTCCCGCATCCTGCTCCAAGATGGATACGATGCGCTCGGTCTTCAAGTCACGGACAAGGAGTTCCAAGGTCTGCTCTTCGAAGACGGGTATTCAGGCTACCTCAACATGGCCTTCTATAGCAACGCCCAGAACAAACAGTTTTGGCAACAGCAGTTCAGCGCCATGTTGGGCACACCGGAAGGGAAATCGAACTTCATGATGTATCGGAAGTTGATCACGCAGAAGCGCCTCCGTGAGAAGTACGACAACCTCTTGTTGACAGGGGTGTATGCAAACACCTTGGAAGCAAAGCAAGACTACATTGCTGCCAACAAAAAGGTGGACTTCCAGTACGCCTTCAAAGCCTATGCGAGCGTGCCCGATGAAGAGATTGAAGTATCTGACAGCCAAGTGAAGTCGTTTTACAACGAACACAAGAACGAACCGAAGTACAAGCAGCGCGCAGGTCGGGATTTGACTTACGTGCGCATCCCTGTGATGGCAACGGAAGGAGATGCCCAGAAAATCCAACAGGAACTCAATGACCTCAAAACCGCTTGGACCCAGGCCACCGGAGACAGCGCCTTCCTCGCGGGCCAGGGGTTGAATCCCGTTGCACGCCGGTACACGGCCGATGCTTTGGCTTCCAATGCTGACGAAGCGGCTCTCATGAATGCGCAACCAGGAACCATCGTGGGACCTTTCCGAAAAGGGAACGATTTCCGACTGGCCAAGGTGGTTGGCTTTTCCACCGAACCAGACAGTGTTTCCTGCCGCCACATCTTGCTCCAGGCAACGGATCCCTCTGACAAGACGGAAATGGCCAGTTTGATGAAGCGTGCGGACAGCCTCAAGGCGGTCTTGAAGAAGGGCGGAAGTTTCGACGACCTCGTGACGCGTTTCTCCGATGATCCAGGTTCTAAATCTACCGGTGGCAAGTACGAGAATTTCCCTCGGGGTCAGATGGTCGCTCCTTTTGAAGACTTCTGTTTCGAGCAGAAACCTGGCTCCATTGGGGCAGTAGAAACATCCTTCGGCGTGCACCTGATTGAAGTCCTGAAACATTCAGAAGCGAAAAAAGGTGCAGAGATCTTCTTCGTTGACCGTCCCGTCACCCCTTCCGATGAAACCGCCCGTGCGGCGTACGCCTCGGCCAGTGAATTCGCCATTGGCGTGAAGGATTTGGAAGGATTCCTGAACAAAGCATCTGAATTGGGTTACCCCACAACGGAGGCAAAGGATTTGGTGCCCGGAGCAACCGCAGTGACGGGAATTCAGAATGCGGGGGAATTGGTGGGTTGGGCCTTCACCGCTGAGGAGGGCAAGATTTCTTCGCCACTTCTAACCGACAACGCATACGTCATTGCAATCCTCCAACGGATCAAGGAAGCTGGGGTTCCCGAGTTTGAGCACGTTGAGGAGGCCATGCGTGCCGGCGCCATTCAGGAGGCAAAAGCTGAAAAATTCAAGGCCCAAATGCAGGGTTCAGACCTGAACGCTGTAGCACAATCGGTGGGTGGCAGCGTCCAGGTCGCCAATGGCATCGCCTTGAAGTTCCCCACCATCACAGAAGCCGGTGCAGCGCCAGAACCGTTGGTAGTGGGAACTGCCATGGGTCTGGAAAAAGGAAAAATGTCAGAGCCGATTGTTGGAAACAATGGGGTTTGGGTCATCTCCACCCAGAACATCACGGAAGCTCCGGAAAAAACCGAGTTCACCTCTGAGCAAACCGCTTTGTTTGGGCGGGCAAAAGGTGGATTCAACAACCGGGTATTCAATGCAATGAGCGAAGCAGCCGAAGTGGAAGATCGCCGTGGCAAGAACTAATGGGTACGAACTGAACAACCAACGAGCAACCAGCGGCCAGAAGCCGCTGGTTGTTTTTTTTACGGCTCCTGCCGCTCGAGCAAACTGGCATCGCCAAAGCTGAGAAACCGGTATCCCTCGGACAAGGCCGTGGAATAGATGGCACGCCAATGGGGCCCCACAAACGCCTCCACCAGGCAAAGCAGCGTGCTCTGAGGCTGGTGAAAATTGGTCAGGAGCGCCTGCACCGAACGAATTCGGTATCCCGGTGCTATCATGATTCCCGTTGCAAACGCAATCTGCCGGGTATCCCCGTCTTCCGCGCGAAGTGCCTGCAGGACCCAATCCGCAGCCCCTGCCAGCGTCCAACCCTCCCCATCTGCAGCGTACTGTATCCAGTCCCACTGCTTCACCTCATTGGGTCGGCAGCCTGTCGCACGCCAAACCACGGCCCACCAGAAAAAACTCTCCAATGACCGAAGCGACGTCGTGCCAACGGCCACCCGCCTGACCCCGGAAATCGCCAAGGCTTCCAACTCTGAAACCCCGAGAATCACCTGTTCAACATGCATGTGGTGCGCCGCCCAACCTCCATCCCCCAGGGGTTTGAACGTACCCGCCCCCACATGCAAGGTTACCGCATGCACGGATGCATACGCTTGAATGCTAGACCATACCTCCGCATCAAAGTGAAGTCCCGCAGTGGGTGCCGCTACACTGCCCGGAGCGGCGGCATATATCGTTTGGTAACGCACGTCATCCTCGGGCTCGGTATCTCGCTCCAGATAAGGCGGCAAAGGGAGGGTTCCTAGTCCATCCAAGAGCTGTCCCAAGGGGCATTCCCGGGTCCATTCCAAGCGGATGAGCCGGGTTCCTGAAGATTCCACAGCAACCAAACTCATGGTGACTCCGATGTCCTGTGTTGCTTGGACTGAGCCCGTGGTCCAGCGTTTGGCACCGCGTACCATGCACCGCCAAACCGATGGCGCTGATGATCCCAAGGCTGCTTCAACGGGCTGATCAACCGGCTCGAGAAGCAACACTTCCAAGAGTCCACCCGTGGGGCGGCGTGCGAAGATTCGCGCCCGAATCACCCGGGACACATTGTGCCAAACTTGGGTACCCACACCGAGCAATTCAAAGGAAGTGGCCAGATCACGGACCCGGTGGTGCGCCACCTCCCCAGGGGCCTTCCAAGACAACAACCGCGCATCGGACCGCGGAGATACCGGATACCGAGCAATGTGCTCATCCGGAAGGTCGTAATGGTAATCCGTCGTTTCCACGGAACAAAGTTAACCCCGATGGCCCGGCAGGGTCAGCCAGAAAACCAAAGCATGCCGTATTTTTGGGGGACATGAAAAAGCAATTGGTCATAGGCGCTGCTGGACAGCTCGGCGTCGAACTGGTACTGGCATTGCAAGAGCGGTTGGGCGCGGAACAGGTCACCATTGCGGACATCCGCGTTCCCGACAATGAAGCCCTGATGCGCAGCCCATACGTGCATCTGGATGCCACCGATCGAGATGCATTGCGTGCTGTTTTGGACCAAGGACCTTATGAAACGGTTTACCACCTTGCCGCTATGTTGTCAGCTACCGGTGAGGCCCGACCCTTGGCAGCTTGGGACCTGAACATGGCTTCCTTGCTCAACGTCCTCGAATGCGCCCGCGAAGGAAGGGTCTCGAAAGTCTTCTGGCCCAGCTCCATTGCGGTATTCGGACCTGCTACCCCCAAAGAGCACGTCCCACAAGATGCCGTCTTGGATCCCACCACTGTCTATGGCATTTCGAAACAAGCCGGTGAGTGGTGGTGCCAGTATTACCACCAGCGGTACGGCGTGGACATTCGCAGCTTGCGCTACCCGGGGCTCATCGGACACCGCTCAGAACCTGGCGGTGGCACGACCGACTATGCCGTGGACATCTTCCGGTACGCAGCCCTCGGCAAGCCCTATGTTTGTTTCCTCCGCCCTGATTCGACCCTCCCGATGATGTACATCGAGGATGCCGTCAAGGGAACCCTTCAATTGATGGATGCACCCTCTAGGAACATCCAGGTTCGCACT
>Ga0172372_10009199_pt1 | contig 12882 bp, 10 predicted proteins | sample LakKiv5m_2_FD_114544 | JGI IMG/M metagenome (GOLD analysis project Ga0172372, IMG submission 114544) | Freshwater microbial communities from Kabuno Bay, South-Kivu, Congo - kab_092012_9.5m | ecosystem: Environmental > Aquatic > Freshwater > Lake | place: Democratic Republic of the Congo...
GCCCAGTCCCCCTGGCGCTGTTGTGCCGATCGCATCCCCGCCTTCGCCTCGCGGTGATCAGGTTTCCCAGCCGCTGACGGGATCGCAGTGACCCGCGGCCGCCGCAGCCGTCCGGCCCGGGGCGGGGCGCGCAGCCGCAGGAATCGCCATGGCAGGAACCGGGGTCCTGGTTCACCTCCCACCCCCGCGGGCGGCGGGCCACGGGGGGCGAGGCTCGCGGCGTTGATTCCTAGGCTGCCGGGCAGCTGCAGTGCCGCGATGGCCTCGCTTCCGCTCCGGTCGCTCCCCCCGTCCATCCCGCTGCAGGCCGATCGCCCGCAGGGCGGCCATCCCGGCTGCCGCCGTCATCCCGGCAGCAGCCATCCCGGCAGCAGTCATCCCGGCAGCCGCCCCAGCCGGCGCTGGCCGCGGCTCTGGCCGGCTCGGGTCGCCCTGGCCCTGCTGCTGAGCCTGCTGCTGGCGCCGGCCGCCGAGGCAGCGATGGACTACGCCAAGCAGGTGCTGATCGGCGCCGATTTTCATGGCGCCGATCTGCGCGGGGTGACCTTCAATCTCACCAATCTGCGCGAGGCGGATTTCCAGGGGGCAGATCTGCGCGGCGCCAGCCTGTTCGGCGCCAAGCTGCAGGATGCCGATCTGCGGGGCGCCGATCTGCGCGAGGCCACCCTGGATGCCGCAGTTCTGGATGGCACCGATCTGCGCAATGCGCGCCTTGAAGATGCCTTTGCGTTCAACACCAAGTTCCGCGATGTGCAGATCGAGGGCGCAGACTTCACCCATGTGCCCCTGCGACCTGATGTGCAGCGCAGCCTCTGCGCCGCGGCCAGCGGCACCAACCCCGCCAGTGGACGCGCCACCCGCGACACACTGGAATGCGGATGACCCTCACCGTCGATTGCGATGAGCCTCGATCCCCGCAGCCGTGAGCGCCTCGAGGCCCTGGGCCGCAGCCTGCCCCAACCCCTGCCCAGCCCGGAACCACGCCGCCCCAAACCGGCCCAGAAGCCACGCCATGCGTTGGAGCGCGAGCAGAACCCCGAGCAGCTGTTCCGGGAGCTGATGACGGCCAGCCGCGATGGCAGCGTGCCCCCCCATCTGCTCGAGCGCCTGCGGCAGCTGGAACAGGCGCCTGCTGCGCGGCCGGCAGCACCGGCTGGCCCCCCGTCCGGTGCAGCGACGCCGCGCAGGACGCCGCGCAGGACAACAGCGCCCGCCGATCGGGATCTGTATGAGGCCTTCGAGGATCTGCTGGGCCTCGCGGCTGAGGCAGAGGACGCAGAACAGGCACCAGGATCACAACGCCGCGACGGGGATCCGCCGCGACCTCGCTCCGCTTCGCCCCAGCCACCCCGGCGGCCGTCGCGGCGCTGAACGGCACCGGCCGGGGGCGGCTGGCGAGAGGGGTGGGGCCCGGGGCCGCGGCTGGCGTCCCCCGGTGAGGGCTGAAGCACACTCCGAGCCAGGGCTGATTCAAAGTGCCGGTTCGCCAATCGTGCGCGACACAGGCACCATGCGTGGGCTTCAGCATCCCAGGCGCTGCACGCAGCGGGTTGATGTCTGTGCTTCGGGCGCAGCCCTCGCGCCGAGTTTGAATCGGCTCTGGGTGTGCCCTGGTGCCCTCCGCCGGCGCTCGCCCCCCCGGCAACACGGCGGCGCTGCGCTGGGGATGTCCGGAGCGTCCCTGGGCCCTTGCCGCATCTCACGCCCCCAGGCCTGATCGCTGCCGGCGGGCCAGGCAACAACCTGGCTGGCTGGGCTGAAAAGTTCGCTGAAAAACTCGGACAACGCCTGATCCCGGGCACCCGCCATGGCACTGGAATCAGGCTGTGCCTGGGTTCTCGCCGCCTGCCCAGAGGCTGGATCGGGCCCGCGCGGTCGGGCCGTGGGCTCGGGCGGTTCAGGTCCTGACCCGGCAGCCGTGCTGCCCTCATCCCTGCCGCCATGCCCGCCCCAGCGTGATCGGATGGATCCGTACCGCCACGGCACGCAACAATCGCTGGGGATCACTGCTGGCGATCACAGGCCAGCGCCAGGAGACCAGCTCGGCGTTCTGCAGGCGCTGCAGGGCGACGGCCATGGCCTCTTCGGCACGATTGGCGCACAGCAGCTCCCGCCAGCGATCGCGGTCGCCCTTGATCGGAACGTGTGCCTCGAAGCGCCACTGGTTCAGCAGCAGTCCCACGAGGTAATCGGGCGGCAGCCAGGGGATGGAGTCTTCTGGCTCGGGTAGTTGTGGCAGCCCAGTGCGATCGATCCAGCCGACGCCGGCCTCCAGATCGCTCAGCAGCGCGGTGTCGATGCGGTCATCGAGCATCAGGCGGATGTCGTGCAGCGAGGCATAGGGATTGCCCGTGGCGAGGGTGAGTGCCAGGCGCCATTCCGGGCCATCGATCTCGCGGCGCAGCAGCTCGAACCAGGCGACCGGAAGCTCGCGCCTCCCGAAGCTGTAGCGCTGCAGCTGATCGTCCTTCGGTTTGAGCTGCTCCTGCCGCCGCCAGGCCACCAGATCGCGCAGCAGGCTGGTGAAGGAGCCGCCACCGCCGGAAAGCGCTTCCAGTTCGGCGATCACATGTTCGGCGCTGTTGCGATAGCTGGTGGGGATGGATCGATCCGCAGCCCGTCTGCGCAAGCTGATCGAGAAGCCGGCAACACCGGCCAGGGCATCGCTGCGATCTTCCTGCTCCTCGCCGAGGGTAAATACCTCGATCAGCGAAGGGATCTTGGTGCCCTTCCCCACACGCGGCGGGAAGCTGTAGCGGGCAAAACCCGAGAGGCCATGGCGGCGGCCGAGCTGGGAGGCGAACAAGGCGAAGTCGGTGCCGCTGCCAAGCTGTCGCGGCAGCGGCAGCATGGCGACACGACCCAGTGCTGCCCGCAGATCCTGGAAGCTGACGGGTTCATCCCAGAGCGGGCACCACAATTCCTCGCAGGTCTGGCCTTTGTTTTCCAGCCAGCTGGAGGAGGCGTGACCCGAGGAGTTGTGGACCACCGCCAGCGTGAAACTCGCCAGCCGCCTGCCGTCTTTGTGCTGCGCTCCTGGCTGATCGGTGATGGCATAGCCCTGGAAGAAGCTCATGCCCTCAGCCAGCAGAATCAGTTCGGCCGGATTGGCAGTGGTGGTATGGACATCACTGACGGCGACCCGATAGCCCTGCTGGCCATCGCCGCGGCCGGCAGGGTCGTAGATGAGGCTGTTGCCAACCCTGAGCAACAGATCAGGGGCACTGGAACCAAACAGTGCCGCTTCGAAGTGCTCGGCCCTGGCTGCAGCCAATGAGGCCACGAACTGGGTGCCGAAGTCGGCCGCGATGAAACCTGCTGAGCCACCCAGCAGGGCCGGATAGCGAACAGCGGGTTTGCCCTTGGCATCAACACCAGTCACGGCGCAGACCTCCAACCAGGCAGTGAAGGCATCGCTCTGGCCCTCGCGGCTGAGCGCCTCGAACGCCAGGCGCTTGCTGTCGCCCTCCACCCTGCCGCCATCGACGAATTCGGGCATGATGCGCGCCGCGACAGCAGCCAGCCGCTGCAGCTCCTCAAAACGTGGCTGGCTGAGCGCCTGGATGGCGGCTGGCACCTGCCCCTGCAGGAAGCCGGGGCCGCCACCCTTGGGCTTGTTCCATGGGGTGAGGCATGGCGATGGCCGGTACTCGGTGGCCAGAAACTCACTCAGCTCAGCAGCACTGAGGGGCAGATCAAGGTGAAAACGCCCCTGGTGCCAGAACCCCGTTGCCCTTGTGCGGCCAGCGAGCTGGGTGGAAGCAATCCGCAGCAGGCCAAGGGCGGAAAGGTAGCTGGAGAGTGGGCTGATTCGCAGGTTGGTTTCCATGGCCAGATTCTGATGGACCGGCGGCGGCCCTGAAGCTAGTACGGCTGTTGAACTTCCCCGGATAGCCAAGCCATCCGGAACGGCCAGCCTCACGGGCGCGCCGGCGCCAGTCCGCAACGTTTCAACTTCCCCGGATAGCCAAGCCATCCGGAACCCAGGTTGCTTTAAAACTCTACCTGCCATCGTGGATACGTTTCAACTTCCCCGGATAGCCAAGCCATCCGGAACCCTTCAGCCTTTGCAGCGGCGGCAGCGACCAGCGCCGCGAGTTTCAACTTCCCCGGATAGCCAAGCCATCCGGAACTCTGATCGGCCTGGACTATGGCGTGGTGCTGGCCCTGTTTCAACTTCCCCGGATAGCCAAGCCATCCGGAACGCTGCGCTCCCAGCTGCCCCCAGGCCTCCAGGTATGCGCCGTGTTTCAACTTCCCCGGATAGCCAAGCCATCCGGAACGCATCGAGACCCAGGCGGCCGAGGCTCGGTTCCGGGAGTTTCAACTTCCCCGGATAGCCAAGCCATCCGGAACTGTGGCCGCAGCCATCGCCTACGAGCACCGCGAGCAGTTTCAACTTCCCCGGATAGCCAAGCCATCCGGAACGCCGCCCGTGCTGCTGGAGGGCTGGCACGCCAACTAGTTTCAACTTCCCCGGATAGCCAAGCCATCCGGAACCCCGGGTTTTGGCTAGAGACAGGCGTCCTGGCACTGAGCCAAGTTTCAACTTCCCCGGATAGCCAAGCCATCCGGAACAATGCCGCCTGTTCCGGCACCGCTGCTCGCGCCGTTCGGTTTCAACTTCCCCGGATAGCCAAGCCATCCGGAACTAGTACGCGCCAGGGCCAGCAGCAGCCTGATGGGATTGTTTCAACTTCCCCGGATAGCCAAGCCATCCGGAACCCCGGCCCTCAAGAGGCCAGGTGGCGCAGGGGCTTGGAAGGCCGTTTGCGCGCAGCCCCATCCTGATCAGGCATCGGTGTTCCCGCAACTGGCGCTCATTGGCCCAGATCGCTTGCGCTGCAGTGCAGCGCGCAGCTCCACGGTGCGATGCGGGTTTGGGCTGATCGGCGGGGGTGCGCGCTCATGCCACGGCCTCCAGCCTGCCGGCCCCGAAGTGGCGCCCCCAGCCGATGCCGATGGCGGGCAAGCCCTGCTCGGCCTGCAGTTCCAGATGGAAGCCAAGGCCAGAAGCGGCCCTGCGATCGCCACGCACGCTGATGCCTGGTCGATCCACCACCTCCAGCACCTGGGCTGTGATGCGGCCATGGCTGGGATGGTGCAGGCCGATGGTGTCGGCATCGCTCTCGAACGCAGCAGGCGGCACCTTCCCCTGCTCGCCCAGACCCCACAGCAACGATTGAATCGCCTGGGCTGCGGGGCTGCGCTGCAGTTTTCCCGGCCTTGGCGTGGTGTACAGCAGCATCGGTGTGGCGGTGCGCAATCGCTGGTGCCTCCCGAAGGACGCATGATCCAGCCGCATCAGGCGCAGCGGCACCTCGGTGCCAGCACGGCCATAGAGCCGCCGCAGCTGCTGCAATGCCTCGATCTCCTCCTGGCTGAAGGGCTGTGGGCTCAGCACCTCCAGGGCACTGATGGCCCCATCGCTCTGCTGCCAGCAGTACCAGGCCCGCTGATCCTCCGCCAGTGGCTGGCCCCCAGCGACACCGGCAAATAACGGCGACGCCGGTGCCGTGCGCAGCAGGGCGCGATGCAGGCGATCGGTCCAGGCCATCCCCGCGGAGGCCGGCATCGGGTAGTCCGCCAGGAAGGCATAGAGGGCGCGATTCACGGCAGGGGCATTGGAGCCATCGCTGCGCGCCGCAGGCCGCTGCGGGTTGTAGCGGTAGGCAAACCAGTGCTGGCCGGGCAGGTTCTGGCGCCCCTGCTGTCGGCCCTGCTGGGCGTTCATCAACAGACCCTCCAGCACCTGCTGGCTCCCGCAGCCGAGCACCGAGAGGCTGCCGGCTGGATCGGGGCTGCAATTGGCCGCCGGCATCGAGGGCACCACCTGCCAGATCGCTGGATATTCGGCCCGGCCGAGATAGCTCAGTCCCGCCAGGCAGGCCCCCAGCAACCGCTCCTGCTCGGCATCGAGCTCCACCGGCCAGCTCACATGCAGGGCGGCACCGGCGCCGAGTTCGAGGAAGGGGTCGATGAAGGAGCGGCGTTTTGGATCGCCACCGGCGTTGTACAACGTGTACCCCTTGGTATTCAGGGGTGGCAGTACTTCGCTGCGATAAGCAGGTCGGAAGCCCCGGATCTGTCCGTACTCGCCGAAAGGCAGGTGGTAGCTGGGCTGCTGCTCAGCGAGCCTCTCAATCAACTCGGCGACGCCATCGGGCAGCTGACCGGAGTCCGTGACGGTGAAGGCGCCATGAAGCACCGCACGCAGCAGCCGCCAGGGCGAGGGGGGGTATTCCACCTGGCCCTCGTGTTCGCTGCGGCCCCAGGGGGTTGCGCCGTAACGGCCAGAAAGCAGGGTGATGCGGATGGTGGTGCTCATCCATCCACCTCCTCATCGGCGGCAGAAGCCGTGGCCGCAGCAGCCTTGGCCTTCTTGCTCTTCTCCTTGGCGGCGCCGAGGGTGAAGGCAAACTCCGTAACCGCTGGATCAGCTATCAAGCCAAGGCTGCGGCAGGTCTGCAGCTTCTCCTGCAGGCTTGCAAGCAGAGCGGCGGCATCGCTCAGCTCCGCTGGAATCTGCTCGGCCTGGAAGATGCAGTGGGCACGCAGATCCAGTGGTGCCGCCAGCAAGCGGGCCAACTTGAGGCGAGCCAGCAGGGAGAGCACCTCACGGGCCGGATTGGGCAGCGGCAGGCGCTCGATCCGGCCTTCCGCCAGGTACACCGCCAGTTCGATCTCCTCGGCGATGAAGGCCTGATGGCGGAAGGGGATGTAACCGGCTCCCACCTCCGCCGCCGTGGCTTTCTCGCCCACCAGGGCTTCCACATCAAAGCCATCACCGGAAGGGAACAGCGGATCCTTGGCGACCCCGCCATCGGCCACCGACTGGGCACCGCGGGCCACAACTTCAGCCGTGAGCAGACGAGGGGTCTTGGCCACATTGGGATCCAGCCCTGCCAGCTGGCTGTAGAACACACCGTGCAGCAGCGAATTGGGACAGTAGTAAAAAGTGGCAGCGGCGATGCCGTGATCGAGGATCCGCTCCGCCAGTTCGGCCTGAAAGCCACGCAGTTCGGCTGAGCGGCAGAACCAGCCCGAGGCCAGGCGGTGCGGCAGCTCCAGACTGCTGGTCACCCGCGTTCGGCCCTTGGAATCGGTGATCGTGAGCCGCAGGTAGGGCATGGCCTCCAAGCCGGCAATCACTTGCCCGGGCTGGGCCACGATCGTGGCCTCCAGGTGATTGGCGATTGATTGCACCGAATCGACGATCACCAGCGTTTTGCCCGTGCGCGCATCGCGCACAGTGCTGTGGCCCACATCGACGAACCCGGCAGGAACGAAGGTCGGCAGGACGGAGCGCAGCAGAAGATTGTGTTGCATGGTCAGAGGGTTGTGTCGTGATGGTTGGATCAGGTGCCGGCTGGGCCTTGCCAGCGGCGTGAGGCGCGTAGATCCGCCTCACGGATCAGCGCCTCCAGCCAGGCCAGGGCGAACGGGCCGTGCTGTTCCAGAAGCCGCCGGCAGAGCGGGAACCAGCCTTTGCCCAGGCCCGTGGGCGGGAACCGAAGCACCGTCGCCGCAGTCACGCCTTGCACAGCCGGCAGGAGGTCGCCTTCCTCCACGCCGTGCAGAGGGCCATCGCGCGCCCACGGGAAGGGCTGCAGCTGCAGGCGGATCTTGCCGTGGTGGGCCATCAGCAGATAGCTCACCAGCGGATCCTCTCCCTGCTGCAGCGCGGCCAGGGCGGAGGCCAGCTCATGGCGGAACCCCGGCCGGCCGTGGCGGCTGCCCCAGCCGGGTGCCTTGGCCCACTGGCCTGCGCCGCAGCCGTTGGCGCGCATCGTGGCCTGAAACACCGCATGCGCCTTGCCGATGTCATGCAGCCAGGCCGCCCGCTGCAGCGGCGCCGCCAGCCCTGGGCCGATCGCCAGGGCCGTGCAGAGAGCCTGCGCCTCCTCGCGTGCATCGCTCAGGTGCTGCGGCAGGGTCACCGCCCCAGTGGCGCGGAAGCTGCTGTGGTCCTCGGCCGAACCGCCATCGACGCGCACCTCGATCTCCGGCACGGGTTCGCAGCTGGCGGGCAGCCAGCCGGCGACGGGGTCATAGCCGCCGGCGGTGCAGGGCACCGCCGCGATCGAGCCAACCGCCAGCTGGCCGCAGGCGATTTCTACCCAGCCGTCCCCGCGCGGAATCCAGAGCGTTGGATAGCGCTTCTGCACCGCGGCCAGTGGCGCCTGGCAAAGCTCCGCATCGGCGGCAGCAGCCATCTCCGCGGAGGGCTGCCGGCGCCACAGCAGCGATACATCGCGCATCTCGCCGACCTTCAGGTAGGGGGTGATGTCGATATCGCCCTGCTCCGGGGGATGCGTATCGAACAGATCGGCAAATCGCTCATCACTCAGCCATAACCCTTCTCCAGGTTGCGGCGGTGCGGCCACGGCCATCAGGTTTCTCACGCAGGCATCGCCTGCAAGCAGCGCCAGCCGCTGACGTGTTGCGGCCAGTTCCGCCTCGCTGTAGGGCAGGGCAGCGGCGGGTTCGCACACGATCACCGCCGCGTCGGGATAGGTGTTGTTGCGTCCCACCCGGCCGCAGCGCTGCACAAACGAGGCCCATGGGCAGAGGTCGCTGATCAGCAGCCGGGCATCGAGATCAATGCCGGCCTCCACGGTCTGGGTTGCAATCACCACGCCGCGGAACCCGCGCAGATGCTCCTCGATCCCCTGCCGCTCGGCGCGGCGAAAGCGGGAATGGAGCAGCAGCACTGGCAGACCATCGAGCTGCCCGGCGATCTGCTGGGCACGGCGCACCTGATTCACCACCACCAGCGTGAGGGTGTCGGGTTGGTGATGGCTGCGCACCAGGGCTGCCGGATCGTGCTCGCCCGCCAGGGTGAGGGGCTTGCAACGCCCCACCTTGCGTTGGGCTACGGGATGCTCGTAGTCGGCATCACACAACCCATGGCGGGGTGTGTCCGCTGCCAACAGGGAGGGATCGAGCGTGGCGGAGCAGAGCACCAGCTCTCTGGGCATCGGAGCGCCGTACTGCTGGTGCAGTTCCTGCAGCCGGATCGCTGTACGCACCGCGGCGCCCTGGAGCTGCGTCTCGTCCACCACGATCCGCACATCGGTGTTGAGGGCCGCGAAGTGGCGGGGCCAGCTCCAGCGCGAGCAGCAGTAGCCGCGCATCAGCTGCCGCGAGACCACCTGATCGAGGGTGCCGACGATCACGGCCGGCGCCGCCAGGGCATCGGCGTAGTCGTTCTGCACCTGCCCGCCGCGCAGTACATGCACCGGAATCGCCAGCCCCAGCCGCTCGATCACGGAGCGGCATTCCGCCGCGATCTGATCGGTGAGGCTGCGCAGCGGCAGCTGATACACCAGCCGCCGTGGCGTCTGCGCCGGTCGCTGGCGACGGTCCCATAACCAGCCCACCAGGGTGGCGAGCGTCTTGCCCAGCCCCGTGGGCGCCTCCAGCGTCCGCAGCGGCGCCGGCTCCTGCTGCTCCATCCAGGCCAGCTGGAACGGCAGCGGCGCAAAACCGGCAGCAGCCTCGAAGTAGCTCGCGGATTGCAAGTGAACAGGGGGTCGAGTAGCTGCTGTTTAGCAAGCGAGGGTAGGAATGGCAGCAATCCCGCCCCGCCCAACGGCGTGATTCAAATCCAGATACGCCGCTGCAGCAAACAAACAAAAACTGCCGGGCCGTTCAGCCCAGCAGGGGGAAAGGTGCCGCGCTGGCCGCTGCCGCCAGGGCAATGACCCACACGCCCGTTGTGCACCCCGGCGCTCGCCCTCCCGGCAGCACGGCGGCGGTGCTTCGTACCTGTTGCTGTGGTGCCCTGCAGCGAACATCCAGGGGGCGCTGGGACAGCGGCATGGCGGCGTGGCGGCAGCAGGAGCACGCTACCGACAGCTTCCCGGCTGGGGTGCTCCTCTGGCTGCAACGGCTGGGGCTGGGGATGTCAGGAACGCAGATCCTTGGCCATCGCCTTGAACGGGTTGATGTCGCCCGGCTTGCCGCTCTGCTGGGTGATGCGCGGCTGATCGGAGCCGCTGGCGGCCTCACCGCTCTTGCGGGCCGCCGGTGCAGCCGGGGCCGGGGCATTGACGGCCAGGGCCGATCCTCGCTTGCGGGCATCGAGCTCAGCCTGGGACATCGGCTGGGCGAAGGTCTTCTTGACCGGCTTGGGAATGCCGCCGGTCAGATCCACCGTGACATCGGTGTCGGGGTTGATGCCGGCAAGGCCGGGGCTCATCTTCTCAAGCCGGGCATCCATCGAGGCCACCTCGGCCACCATCTCCTTGTCGCCAGGGCTGTCTGCCGTGCCGGGGAAGGTGCGACGGATCGTGTTCGAGCGCCGCATGAACGACACATCACCCAGGCTGCTGGAGGCATCCGGATCGAGGAACACCGGCTCCTTGGACGCCTTCGGCGCGGGCGCGGCAGCCTGGCCGGACACCTTGACGGAAGACGGGCGGGAACCCAGCAGGCGATCGAACAGTCCCATCGGCGGCATGGAATGCGTCAGCAAACCCTAGCGGCCATCGAGCGCCAGCCCGTGGGTATCGGTGCCACAACTCTGCAAAAGGCCACGATCGGACAGGTCGGCGGCGATCCGATCGCAGACCAGCGGCGAAGGCGTCCAGCGGTTCTGCATGCCGTAGTCGTACCAGGCCTCGGCTCCATCGAATCCCAGCTCCGCGGCCGCGGCGATCAGCCGCTCGTGGGGCAATCGGTAGCGGCCGGGATGGGCCAGCAGGGTCAGGCCACCGGCCGCCCGGATCGCCTCGCGCACCGCCTCGGCCCGCAGCGCCTCTCCCACCACGGCACTGCCGCGCAGATAGGGCTCAAGGCTGGGGTGATCATCGCGGAAGCCGAGGGCCAGCACATGCACCAGGCAGCCCTCCAGCAGACAGCTGATCTCCACCCCGCGCCAGAGCACCGGCCGCGGCTGCCCGGCGGCCTCGATCTCAGCCAGGGCCGCGGCGGCGACGGCATGGGCGCGGTGGTCGTGATGATCGGTGATCGCCAGCTGCTCCAGCCCCAGCTCGCAGGCCTGGTGGATCAGATCGACGGGATCGAGGCTGCCATCGCTGCGCAGGGTATGGCAGTGGAAGTTGAACCGGCTCGGACAGCTCTGGGGCCCCACCTGCCGCAACACGGCCGTGAGCGGATGGGCCAGAGCCTCAGGCCGCAGCACCATCACCCCCTGCCGCAGCCGCCAGCCGCTCCCGGCGCAGCCGCCGCCAGCGGGCATAGAACTGAATCGATGCCGCCATCAACACCACCAGGGCGACACTGAACCAGGTGGCGGCGGCGGTCGGGAACTGGTTCTTGAACACCACCAGCATCACCACAATCACCAGCAACAGGGTGGGCAACTCATTGAGGGCGCGCAGCTGCCTGGGGCTCCAGCCGCAGCCGCCGCTCTGCAACTGGCCCATCAACCGATAGCAGAACCAGTGATAGACCAGCAATGCGGCCACGAAACCGAGCTTGGCATGCATCCAGCCCTGCTGCAGCCAGGCCGGATTGATGCTCAGCAGGCCCGCGGCGCAGACCACGGCCACCACCATGCCGGGGGTGGTGATGATGTTGGCCAGGCGCCGTTCCATCAGGGCGTATTGCTGCTCGAAAGCCTGGCGCAGGTCGGGCTGCAGCGCCTCGGCCTCGCGGTGGTAGATGAACAACCGCACCAGATAGAACAGGCCCGCGAACCACACCACCACGCCGACGATGTGAAGGCTCTTGAACCAGAGGTAGGCCTCGGTGGGCCAGACGAGGGCGGCAACCATGCGCTGGGCGAAACGCGGCGGGCGAAACGGAACAGGCCTCAGGCTAAGGGTCCCGCCGGATCCTGAGCCGACCCTGCGGCGGCGAGCCAGGCGGCGGCCGAGGCCCGGATGGCGGCCCGCTCGTCGCCTGCCAGGCGCTGCAGCTGCTTCAGCACCAGGGCCATGCGGGGCTGGGCGCGCAGCAGAGCTGCGTGGCGATCGAGAAAATCCCAGTACAGAACGTTGTAGGGACAGGCCCGGGGGCCACTGCGCTGCCTGACGTCATACCGGCAGGCCTGGCAGTAGCCGCTCATGCGGCGGATGTAGTTGCCGCTGGCGGCATAGGGCTTGCTGGCCAGGCGGCCGCCATCGGCGAACAGCCCCATACCCAGCACATTGGTCTGCATCACCCATTCGAAGCCATCGATGAACATCCGCTGGAACCAGGCGGTGAAGGCCTGGGGATCCAGGCCGGCCAGCAGGCCGTAGTTGGCGAGCACCATCAGCCGCTGGATGTGGTGGGCATAGCCGCTGGCGCGGATCTCGGCCAGCACCGTATCCATGCAGGCCATGCCGCTGCCGCCCAGCTGCTCCAGCCAGGGCGGCAGCGATGCCGTGGCGCTGAAATGATTCAGGCCGCCGTAGTCGGCGCCGAACCAGTGATACAGGCCGTGGGTGTACTCCCGCCAGCCGAGGATCTGGCGGATCACCCCCTCCAGGCTGGCCAGCGGTGTGCCCCGTTGCCGACCGGCGCTCTCGAGGCGGCGGATCACCTCCAGCGGATGCAGCAGGCCGAGGTTCAGATAGGGACTGAGCAGGGCATGCCAGAGCGTCGGCTGGCCGGGCACCATCGCATCCTGATACGGCCCGAAACCATCGAGGCGGCTGTCGATGAACTGCTCCAGCGCCTGCAGGGCCTGGCAGCGCGTCACGGCCCAGCCGAACGGACGGGCGCTGCCGGGCAGGGGCGGCAGACCGGCGCTGCGGCGGGCGCGGGCGAGCCGCTCCACCCGTTCGATCACGGCCTCAGTGATCGCATCGGTGCCAAACACCGGTGCCGCTGGGGCCTGGAGCTGCCTCGGCGGCGGCTTGCGGTTGTCGTGGTCGTAGTTCCACTGGCCGCCCAGGGGTTGGCCATCGTGCATCAGCACCTCGAAAC
>Ga0172372_10009201_pt1 | contig 12880 bp, 10 predicted proteins | sample LakKiv5m_2_FD_114544 | JGI IMG/M metagenome (GOLD analysis project Ga0172372, IMG submission 114544) | Freshwater microbial communities from Kabuno Bay, South-Kivu, Congo - kab_092012_9.5m | ecosystem: Environmental > Aquatic > Freshwater > Lake | place: Democratic Republic of the Congo...
ATCATCGAGCAGGACGTCATCCGCGTGGACCACTCCGACACGCCCGAGGACATGGTCCAGCTCGGCAAGGACATCGAGAAGGTCGTTCTGGCAAGGGGCCTGCGCGCCACGGTCGAGGACCGCGTGCTGCTCGCCGGCAACAAGACGGTGGTGTTGCGCTGATCCTATTGGATGACATGCGGGCGTTTGCGCACCCGTTTAGGACGGAATGAAGGCGTAATCGCTCGCACGCCGGGAATCTCATCGGGTTTAGGGTTGGTCGGCGTCAAAGGGTCCGCTCAATGAAGGCATGCGCCTCCCCATCGCACTGGCAGTCCTTTCGCTCTCCTGCTCCGCCGCCCCGGAGGACATCCGGCCCGAGGAAAAGAAGCAGTTCACGCAACCCGCCGAAGCCGAGCGGGCCGAGCTGCACCGGTCGATCAAGGACTACATGGCCCTCGATCCGGCCAAGGTGACCGCGCATCCCGCGGCGGCGGATTTCCCCGGCGCGGTCAGCTCCAAGGAGCGCGTGACGCGCACGGTGAGCTACGATCCGAATCTGCTGCACCGCTGGGACGTCAAGGCCGGCAACGCGCCGAACCTGGCGACGGGACCCGATGCCTGGCAGGAAACCGGGCTCTACGCCGCTCCCGGAGAAACCGTGGTCGTCGAAGCCCCCGCCCTGCCCTCCGGACGCAAGGTGTCCGTGATCATCGGCTGCCATCGCGACAGCCTGCTTCGGCTCGACAAATGGAAGCGCTTCCCGGTCATCACGCGCGCCTTCGAACTCAAGGCAGGTCGCAATCCGATCGCCAACGCGTTCGGTGGACAGCTCTTCATCCAAGTCCGTGACGGCGAGGCCGGCAAGCCCGGCACCTCCTCCGCAAAGCTGACGTTCTTGAACGCCGTCGAGATGCCCACCTTCGTGCTGGGACGGGACACGCCCCAGTCGTGGGCCAAGTCGCGGACCGCGCCGGCGCCCTGGGGCACGCTCGTGGGCCGAGGCGCCATCCTCCACGTCCGCACGCAGGACCTCGCGAAGATCGACGACCCTAAGCCCCTGCTCGAATGGTGGGACAAGTGCATCGGCCTCGAAGGCGACCTGGTCGGCCTGCGTCGGCTGGCCCCCGAACGCGTGGTGCCCGACCGGCAGATCTCCGCCGGCTACATGCACTCGGGCTACCCCTTCATGTGCTGGATCAATCCGTCGGCCGGCGAGATGGTCGACTTGGGCAAGCTCAAGAGGGAGGGCAACTGGGGCTTCTTCCATGAGCTGGGACACAATCATCAGCGACGCGACTGGACTTTCGACGGACAGGTCGAGGTCACGTGCAACTTCTTCTCGCTGTATCTGATGGAGAACCTCGTGGGGAAGCCCATGGGCCAGGGACACCCCTCGATGAAGGACATCGACGCCCTGCTCACCAAGCGCTTCGGCGAACCGGAGAACAAGGGGCCGTTCGAACAGCTGGCGACCTTCGTCCTGCTTATCCGGGCCCACGGCTGGGGCCCGCTGCGCTCCACGCTGCGGTCCTACGCCGACCGACCGGGTCCCCGGCTCAAGGACGAGCAGCAGAGCTCCTTCGTCGAACGTTACGGGGAATACGCGAGGGCGGACGTCTCGGATTATTTCATCAGGATGGGCTACCACGTGAGCCCGGGGACCCGGACGAAGCTGAAGGGTTTTCCGAAATTCCAGCCCGCCCTCCCCCCTGCGCAAGGCAAGTGATTGCCGGGCAATGGGTCGGAACGGGGGGCGTTAGCGCTCGCCCTTGCGTAAGACATTCTTCTAATGATGCTTACGAACCGACCCGCCACGCCAGACCATGTCACTCATCTCCCGACTTTCCGCCAGGCTCCAGAACCACCCCAAGCGCGTGATCTTTCCCGAGGGGGCCGACCCGCGCGTGATCCAGGCCGCCCGCCAGTTCGCCACGAAGAAGCTCGGCGTGCCGGTGCTGCTCGGCGACCGCCAGCGCATCAAGCTCAACGCCGCCCGGCTCAACGTCCGTCTCGACGACATCCGCATCCTTGAGCCAGAACGCAGCGACGAGCTCAAGTCCTTCGCCGAGAAACTCGAGGCCATCCAGAAATACGGCGACACGAACCTGAAGGGCGACCCGCGTGAACTCGCCCTCAACCCCAGCTACTTCGCCTGCCTGATGGTCGCCACCGGCGCCGCGGACGCGTTGATCTCCGGCGCCACGACGCACGCTGCCTCGGGCCTGCGCGCCGTGCTGCAGACGATGCCCCGCCAGACCGGCGTCGACACGGTCTCATCGATGCAGATCCTCGAGTCGGAGGAGGGACGCTTCGGCCACGAGGGCGTGCTCTTCCTCGCCGACTGCGGCGTCATCCCCGAGCCGACCGCCACGCAGCTGGCCGACATCGCGGTCACGACCGCCGGCCTCGCGGGACACCTCACCAACTCGCACCCCAAGGTGGCGCTGCTCGCGTTCACGACGCATGCGTCCAACCCCCGGCTCGAGTCGGTCAAACGCGTGCAGGCGGCCACGGAGCTCGCGCGCCGCAAGGCCCGCGAACTTTCAATCGCATGCGACATCGACGGCGAGATGCAGGCCGACGCCGCCATCAACCCCTTCGCGGCCCAGTCCAAGGAGGTGCAGGGCGCGGTCGCGGGCCGGGCCAGCGTCCTGGTCTTCCCCGATCTCAACTCGGGCAACATCGCCTCGAAGCTCACCCAGCACATCGCCGACATCCCGGCCTACGGCCAGATCCTCACCGGCCTCGAAAGGCCCGCCGCGGAAATCTCGCGCGGCGCCAGCGCCCATGACATCTTCGGCACGGCGGTGATCGTGGCGGCCCAGGCCGTGGACAAGGCCTACCTCTATCCGACCGCCACCGGACCCGGAAAGGCCTGAACATGGCCCCCAAGCGACGTTTCGCCGAGAACGTGCCCGGGCTGCTCACGCGCCCGATGAACCGCGACACGCGGCGCATCTTCGTCGCCGCCACGCGCATGAACGACGGCAAGACGACCGCCTGCCTCGGCCTCACGGCCGCGCTGCGCTCCATGGGCCTGCACGTGGGCTACATCAAGCCGATCGCCCAGCGCGTGGTGCAGTCGGGCGACGACCAGGTCGACGAGGACACGCTGCTCATCAACGGGCTCTTTGACCTCGACGTGCCGATCGCGGCGATGTCACCGGTGGCGATCGGACCTGACTTCACGAAGCAGTATCTGGAGAACCCCAAGGAGATCGGCCCCCAGATCACCGACCGGATCTGCCGCGCCTTCGACCGCACGGCCTACGGCAAGGACGTGGTGGTGGTCGAGGGCTCCGGTCACGCCGGCGTGGGCTCGGTCTTCGGCGCCTCCAACGCCGACAACGCCCGCGTGCTCGGCTCCAAGGCGCTGCTGGTCGCCGCGGGCGGCATCGGCAAGCCGGTCGACGAGATCGCGCTCAACAAGGCGCTGTTCGACCAGGCCGGAGTCCAGGTGGTCGGAGCGATCATCAACAAGGTGATGCCGGACAAGCTGGAGTTCATCCGTGACTTCGCAGGACGGGGTCTGCGCCAGCTCGGCGTGCCTTTGCTGGGCGTGGTGCCCCTCCAGGAGACGCTCGCCTACCCCAATCTGGACCAGGTCACGGAGGAGACGCGCGCGCGCTGGATCCACCGTCCGCCGGGTCTCCGCCGCATCCGGCGGGTGATCATCGGGGCGATGTCCGCACGTCGTGCGGCCGAATACCTCAAGACCACGGGCACGCTGGTGATCGTGCCCGGCGACCGCGAAGACCTGCTGGAGGCGCTCGTCGCCGGCGCCGGCACGGGCAACCTGGCCGGGGTCATCTTCTCCAATGGGCTGCTGCCGGGCGAGGATACGCTGAAGAAGCTCAAGGATGCCGGCCTGCCCCTGGCGTCGGCCGAGACGGAATCGTTCGCGGTCACGGCCCGCATCAACAACATGACGGTGAAGACGATGAGCCAGGATGCGGACAAGATCCCCATCATCGAGAAGATGATCCGGGAGTCGGTCGACATCCCCTCGCTGCTCAGGTCGCTCTAAAGGGGACGAAGCACCTCGGCCAGCCGGGTGAAATGCTCCGGGCCGAAGCCGGACGCCTGCTTGAGCATGCGGTCGCGCGCGAGAGGATTGCCCTCCGCCGCCGCGGCCCGCCGCGCTTCGGAACCGATGACGCCCCGGAGCCAGGGCCAGACGGCGCCCACGGGCACGGGATGGTCGCTGCCGTGCAGGAAGCGGTCGCGATGACGGCATGCGAGGATGTCGCGCAGGATCGCGCTGCGCACGGGACTGTTCAGGGCGCTGGTGTCGGCGTAGAGCCGCGGAAACTCGTCCATCAGCGCGAGGAGCTCATGGAAATGACCGCGACTCCAGGGAATGCTGGAGCTGGCGCCATGGGCCGCGATGACCTTCATGCCGAGCTCGAGCGGGCGACGCAGGACGCGCGGATCCTCGAAGGCGCGGTTGAAGACGGGCACGGTGAGCTCGCCGCCGGTGTGCGAAAGGAGCGGAAGTCCCGAGGCGGCCATCTTCTCCCAGAAAGGCCGGTACTGCGGCAGGGAGCAGTCCACGTTCTGACAGTTGGGCAGCAGCTTCAGGGCCCGCGCACCGAGGGCGAGGCAACGCTCGAGCTCTTCCAACGCACCGGGGCGCCCGGGATGGATGGAGACGGCGGGCAGGAACGAAGGATGCCTGCGGCACACCGCGAAGAGGTGGTCGTTGGGGACGTGGAAGGAGCCGAAGTCGGCCTTCCGTCCGTCCTCATGGTAGACCTCGTCCTGTGCCAGCAGCAGCGCGCGGTCCAGTCCGCTGCCGGCCAGCATGGCCGTGATCGAACGCTCATAGGCCTCGTCGAAACCCGGGTCGGAGGCGGAAGCCCCGATGCCCGCCTCGCTGACCATGGCCCTGGCCAGCAGGCGATGCCAGAGGCCGTCGAGCCTCAGCCAGCATCCGCTGCCCGACCCGCCGTTGCCGACGAGGTGCACATGGCAATCATGGGTGAGGGCGGCCAATCAGCGCGTGTCCTTGTCGGACAATCGGCCGTAGATCCAAGCCACGGCGAAGAAGGCCGCCGCCAGGGCGGCGCAGGCGAGGATGCGGCCGAGCAGGTCGGTCACGTCATGGGTCACGATGCGCAGGGTCACCAGGGCGAGGCCTACGAGACCGACCATCCGGAAAGCGCGGGTGGCCATGAAATGGCCGACGGTGAAGGTGAGCATGGCGGCCGCGGCCCAGCCGAGTGAACCGCCGACCCCGGGAAGGCCCCTCAGGAGCGCGAAGGCGCCGACGAGCCAGACGGCGGGAAGCAGCGAACGCTGCACGACTCCCCACTGTCCGGAATCCTTGGTGGAGGCGGCCAGCGCATGGAGATGGGCCCCGAGCCCGACGATCAGGACGCAGGCGGGAACGATGAATCCACCGTCCTGTGCGTAATTCCAGCCAGAAGAGCCGATCAGCGCAAGCACCTGAACGACCACGCCCAGCGCCGCGCCCCAGGAGAGCAATGAGAGCTCGCCTCCGACCAAGTCGGATCCGCCGATCTTTCGCACGCTGCGGCGGATCAGGAAGTCGGCCGCGGCCAGGACGATGCCGGCGCATGACCATGCGACCGCCAGCCGCCAGCTCGGCGCGACAGCCGCGCCTGCGGTGAGATGGAAGGCGCAGAGGAAGGCCAGATGTCCGACGAAGAAGGCGAGCAGATGACGCACGGCTGCGTGATGGCCGCGCAATGCGCCCACCAGCAGGGCCTGCAGGCCGAGGGCCGAAAGGAGTCCGGACCAGAGCGCCGGCACGGAATGCGATGCGCTCTGCGCGAGCTCCCCCCAGAAGGAGAGCACGACCAGACTCCAGAGGAAGGACGGGATGACGGAGAACCTGAGCGCGACGGAAGGCAGGATCATGCCGACGCCCAGCGCGATGATCCAGGGCACAACGGTGAGGGACTCGGGAAGGCGATGCTGGCAGGCCAGCAGGACGAGCGACATCGAAAGTCCGCCGGCCAAGGAGAAAGGCCACTTCGCCCCTTCGTCACGGTCACGTGCCGCCAGCAGCAGGGAGAAGAGCAGCGCCGCGAGATAGAAATGCCATTTCTCGACCTGAAGGGAACTGGCCTGGTCGAAGTTGATCGCAGCCAATGCCACGAACGCCTCCGTCGCGATCCTCAGGACGGTCGAGCCGGTGCGGCGATGGGCCAGGAAGGCCAGCCCTCCGGCCAGCAGCCACACCAGCCAGTCAAGGCGTTGCTCGACACCCAGGGCGAGACCGACGGCGGCCAGGCCCAGGGCGGCCGAAAGCAGCACGGAGGCGGCTACCGGGAAGGCCGTGCGCTCGATGAACCAAAGGACGAGCGCGACGACGGCGCAAGCGATGACCACCTGCTGGCGATGAGGCGAGCCCAGGGCATGGTTGGCCGTCGCCAGGACCGGGAGCAGGAAGGAACCCAGGGAGAAGACGAGTCTCTCGTTCTCCGACGCGAACAGACCGCGCGGACGCACGAGACGCTCGGCGGTCCAGCACACGATGAAGGAGCCGGCCGCACCGATGACGACCCCGGACAGGTCGAGTCCTCCGCGGAACAGCGCGAGCTGGGATCCGACGAGGCCGATGATGCCGGCGGAGGTCCATCCGCCGCGCACCATCAGGACGGCGCCCAGGATGGCGACACAGACCACGGCGAAGCCGGTGACCTCAGGCGAGGGCGAGGCGGACTTGACGGAAAGCAGGAGGACGACCGCGGAGAAGCCGGTGGCGAGCTGCCCGAGCAGGCGGTCGGCCTTGGCCAGGGCCAGGGCGGCGATGGCGGCGGCGGTGAGCAGCTGGACGAAGACTCCGAGCTGAGGAGAGTCGACGACGCGCATCCGATCCAGCCCCTGCGAGGCCCATGCCGCGAACTGCAGCACCGAAGCCCCGACGGCGGTGATGACACGCCCCAGGTCGGGCCTCTTGCGGGCAAGATTGAGTCCGCCCACCAGCGCCGCGGCCCCGATCAGCACGACCTCGGCGAGACGCAGCCAAGCCGGAAGCTCCGAATTGAGGTTGAGCCAGATTCCCAGGAAGACGATGGCGGCGACTCCGACGAGTCCGCCGACCCGGGCCGCCCACCAGGCGCCGAGGGCGCTCTCTCCGGACATGCCCTCGGGCGGCAGCAGGCCCATCTCACGCAGTCGGGCGGCCATGGGCGAGGGAACCGCGCCGTCCGACGGCATCACGGGTCTCTGCGGCAGGGACGTGGGCAGCGGCGGAGGCACGGAAGCGGAGGCTTGCGGGACGGGCGACGGCACGGAGACGGGGGGCTGTGCGGACGGAGTCGAAGCAGGCTTCGGCGAAGAGCCTGACTTCAGGCGCTCCACTTCCCTGTCCAACCGACTGACCTTCACCAGTAGCACCGTCAGCAGGACAGGGACGGCGAGAACGGCCAACCCTGCGATCAGGACAAGCAGTTCCAGCGATTCTGAGCGGTACATGCGGCAGGTTAAGCCCGCACCCCTGCACGTATCAACCAGCGATTGTCGTATCAGACGGCCCTGACGCCGCCCAACCAGACTTCTTTGACGGCAGGAATCGCATGAGATCCGTCCCAGTCGAAGAGGACGACGTCCGCACGGGAGCCGGGATTCAAGACGCCCCTGCCCTTCGCCCACCTGCCGGGATTGACGGTCGAGAGGGACAGCGCGTCGGCGAGGCCGAGCGAAGCCTGATGGACGAGCACGGGGATGGAAGCGATCAGCGGCAAGGCCGCGCCGGCGAGATAGTTGCCCGTGCCGTCGTCGAGCGCGAGGTATCCGTCCTCACGGAGGATGACCTTGCCGCCGACGGAGGTGGCGTAACGTCCGGCGGGCATGCCGCCGAGCGCCACGGTGTCCGAGACGACGAGCGACCGGGAAAGTCCCTTCGCGCGCAGCATCGTCTTGAGGGCCGAGGGGACGAGGTGATGTCCGTCGGCGATGAACATCGCGGTGAGCGCGTCGTCAGCCAGCTGGGGCCAGAGGACGTTGCGGCGGCGGTCGAGCATGGCGCTGCAACCGTTGCCCAGATGGGTGGACAGACGGGCGCCTGCGGCCACGACGGCCGCGATGCGGGCCTCGTCGGCAGAGGTGTGCCCGATGGAGACGTTGACTCCCTTGGCGACGAGATGACGTACGTAATCGGGCGCCTCAGCCCAGTGGGGAGAAAGGGTCACCAATGTGATCAGGCCTCCGGCGGCCTCCTGCCAGCGATCGAACTCCTCCCGGGAAGGAGCGCGGACGTGGGCGGCGGGATGAGCGCCGCGCGGACCGTCCTCGGGCGCGATGTGCGGACCCTCGACGTGGATGCCGACGATCATCTGCGCGGCGACGGGGTCGGACTGCACGGCTTGGCTGACGGCCTTGAGCGAAGCCAGGATGGCGCCCTCGGCATGGGTGATGACGGTCGGAAGGAAGGCGGTGACGCCCACCTTGAGCATCTCCTGACAGAGACGGGAGATCTCCAGCGCGGATGGCGAGGGCGCATTCACGTCGCGTCCCATGTATCCGTTCACCTGGAGGTCGACCAGGCCCGGGGCGACCCAGGACTTGACGTCGTGGGACTCCTCGCGGACGGCGCGCACAAGGCCCCCGGACACCTCGACCGCGACCGGACGCGAGGTGGCGGGATCGATTCCGCGGATGGTCTGCGCTTCGGCGGGCATGTCAGCCCTTTGCCGGCGGATGGGAAAGCGATGAGGCGGAAGCCTGATCGAGATGCAGCGTGCAGTCGGCGTGGCCCTGCACCACCGACGCAGGACAATGCGGCGTGACCGGCCCTTCCACCGTGCCCTTGACGGCGGCGGCCTTGCGCTGGTCGGGCACGGAGAGGATGATCTTCTTCGACCGCATGATCTCGCGGATCGACATCGAAATCGCCTGCTTCGGCACGTCATCCATGGTCGGGAACCAGCCCTCGCCGAACTGCTGCCGACGGCAGGCGTCGTCCAGGTCGACCACGATGTAAGGTCGGGTGGTCTCGAAATCCGCCGGCGGATCGTTGAAGGCCAGATGGGAATTCTCGCCGATGCCGGCAAAACAGACCTCGATGGTGGTCTTGGAGATCAGGGATGAAAGCCGGTCGAGCTCGGCGCGCAGGTCACGGGCGTCCCCGTCCACGGGAATGAACTCAGGCTTGGCCGGAAGCAGGTTCACGAAGCGCTCACGGAGATACTTGCGGAAGCTGGCTCCATGGGACTCGGGCAGGCCCACGTACTCGTCGAGGTGGAAGACCGTGACACGCGACCAGTCGATGCCGGGCGCCTTCACGAGCGCCTTGAGCGTCTCGAACTGGCTGGCGCCGGTGGCGACGATGATGCTGATGCGGTCCTTACGCGCGAGCGCCTGACGGATCGCCTCGGCGCCCTCGGCGGCCGCGGCCTCCCCCATGGCGGGAGCGTCCTTGTGAGTTCTGATTTTCATGACGGGGTGCGGACAGACTGCCCCAGACCGCCCCGCGCGGGCAAGCGCGTATGGATGTCTTAATCCGGCGAAGTCGCTCATGACGGCGAAGGCACTAGGGATTCCTCCCAAGGACAACGGATTGAATCGTCAAACGTATGACCGTTCACCCTTCGGATGCTTTCCGTCATCCGTTCGGGCGCGCTGGTCGGCGTCGAGGCCGTGCCGGTCGAGGTCGAGGTCAACTCCGGCGAGATCGGCGAGTTCGGGCTCTGGCTGGTCGGTCTGCCCGACGCCGCAGTGAAGGAATCGGAGGACCGCGTGACGTCCGCGCTGCAGAACGCGGGCCTGCGCCTGCCGGAGACGCGCACGACCATCAACCTGGCGCCGGGCGACCTGCGCAAGGAAGGCGCCTTCTACGACCTGCCCATCGCGCTCGGCCTCGCGGCGGCCACGGGTCAGCTCGACCGAAAGCGTCTGGGGGAATATCTCATCGCGGGCGAACTCGGACTGAGCGGGGGCACGCGGCCGGTGCGCGGCGGCGTGGCCTTCGCGCTTCTGGCCCGGAGGATGGGGCTCAGGGGCGTGGTGCTCCCGCGAGCGTCGGCGACGGAGGCCGCTTTGGTCCCGGGCATCGAGGCGTTCGCGGCCGACTCCCTGGACGGGGCGCGACGATTCCTCAACGGCGACCCGGGATTCGCGCCGCTGCCGCCGACGACGGCCATGCCCGTCGCCGCGGGCGTCGACCTGCCCGACTTCTCGGAGGTCAAGGGCCAGCTGGCTGTGCGTCGGGCGGTCGAGGTCGCCGCGGCCGGCGGACACAACCTGCTGCTCATCGGTCCGCCGGGTTCGGGCAAATCGCTCATCGCGAAACGCATCCCGACCGTGCTGCCCGAGCCCGACGCCGAGGAGCGGCTCGAAATCCTTTCCGTGCACTCCGCCGCGGGCGCCTGCCCTTCCACCGACGCACGCGCCTGGTCGCGGCCTTTCCGCTCACCGCACCACACCATCAGCGACATCGGCCTCATCGGCGGCGGCAGCATGCCCGGACCGGGCGAAGTGTCCCTCGCTCACCGCGGCGTGCTCTTCCTCGATGAGCTGCCGGAGTTCCGACGTTCCGCCCTGGAGGTGCTGCGCCAGCCGCTGGAGGACGGGCAGGTGACCGTCTCGCGCGCGGCCGCAAAGGTCACCCTGCCCTCGCGCATCATGCTGGTCGCGGCGATGAACCCCTGCCCCTGCGGCCACCTCGGCGACCGCATGCGCGAGTGCCGGTGCGCTCCTGCGCAGATACGACGCTACCGCTCACGCGTCTCAGGTCCGCTCCTCGACCGTATCGACGTGCAGGTGGAGGCGCCGGCGCTGACGATCGAGGAACTGCGCTCCGCCGCGCCCGGCGAAAGTTCGGCGGAGATGCGGTCGAGGGTCGAGGCAGCCCGGGCGATCCAGCGCCTACGTTTCTCGGGCCGCCCCGGAGGCTGCAACGCCGTGCTCGGCGGGCGGGACCTCCGTGAACATTGCGCGCTCGAACGCGCCCAGGGAGACCTGCTCCAGCAGGCGATGGAGAAGCTCGGCCTCTCCGCCCGGGCCTACGACCGCATCCTGCGCGTCGCCCGCACGGTGGCCGACCTGTCCGCCTCGGAGCGGATCGCCACCGCCCACCTGCTCGAGGCCATCCACTACCGCTCCCTGGACCGGGGCTGAAAACGCTCGCAGAAGGCGCGGCCCGAGGTTCATATGACGGCCCCATGAACCCCATCCGCCACTGCATCACCGCGGCCCTCGCCCTCGCCGCCGCCGTCCTCGGAGCCGCCGAGCCGGTCAAGGTGCTCATCATCGACGGGCGCAACAACCACGACTGGCAGGGCACGACCGCCGCCCTCAAGGCCACCCTCGCCGCCGTCGGCGGCTTCCAGGTCGACGTCTCCACCGCGCCTCCCGCCTTCACCAAGCGCGCCCCGCAGCGCCCCAAGAAGATGGACGCCAAGCAGAAGGCCGACTTCGAGAAGGCGCTCCAGGCCTGGAAGGACGAGGAGACCGCCTTCAACCGCGCCCACGCCGGCGAATGGGAGAAGTGGCTGCCGGAGTTCGGCAAGTACCAGGTCCTGGTGAACAACTACAACGGCGCCGAATGGACCGACCCCGTGAAGCAGGCCTTCACCGCCTACGTCCTGCAGGGCGGCGGCCTGGTGAACGTGCACGCGGCCAACAACGCCTTCACCAACTGGGAGGAGTTCAACGAGATGATCTGCTTCGGCTGGCGCGGCGAGACCTTCAAGGATCGCGTCGCGGTCGATGACGCCACGGGCAAGGCCGTCGCCGTCCCCCGCGAGAAGGAGAAGTTCCAGGACCGCGGCTTCGGCTCCGGCCACGGCCCCAAGCACGCCTTCGTGCTGAAGGGACGCAACATGGACCACCCCATCCAGAAGGGCATGCCCGTCGAGTGGCTGCACGCCTCCGACGAGCTCTACCACCGCATGCGCGGCGACGCCGGCCACGTGGACATCCTCGCCAGCGCCTACTCCTCCCCCGAAGACCACGCCAAGGGCACCGGCATGCACGAGCCGATGGTCTGGTGGGCGAAGTTCGGCCAGGGGCGCGTCGTCACGACCTCCATGGGACACCTGATGGGCGGCGTCCCCCTCGACCCCCTGCACTGCGTGGGCTTCCAGACGGTCTTCGCCCGCTCGGTCGAGTGGGCCGCGACCAACAAGGTCACGCTCGAGGTCCCGAAGGAATTCCCGACCAAGGACAAGGAGAGCGTCGTCGAGCCCTCCAAGGTCAGCTGGAAGCGCTCGAACTGAACGACTCGCCAGTCTCCTCCCGAAGGCCCGCCGCTCGGCGAGCCTTTTTGTCGATCAGAGCTCCGCGAGGGCCTTGGCCACGGCGGCCTGGATCACCCCGGGCTCCGGTCCGACGTCGACGGTCAGGCAACGTTCGTCCGGCGCGACGGGGGGCTCCAGCGCGGCCAGCTGGCTGTCAAGGAGTCCGGGCGGCATGAAGTGCCCCTTGCGCGCGACGATGCGGGCGGCGAGGAGCTCGCGCGATCCGGTGAGATGAATGAAGATGAGGTCGGGGTCGGCGGCGCGCAGGCGATCGCGGTAGGCCCGTTTGAGCGCGGAGCACGTGATGACCATCGCCTCGCCGCGCGCCCTGCCTTCGGCGATGCGCCCGGCCATGGCCGAGAGCCAGCCCGCGCGGTCGGCGTCGGTCAGCGGGATGCCCGAACGCATCTTCTCGACGTTGGCGGGCGGATGGAAGTCGTCGGCCTCGATGAGCGTGGCGCCCGTCGCCCCGGCGTGCAGCGCGGCCACGGTGCTCTTGCCGCAGCCGCTCACGCCCATGAAGACGAGGTTGTGCCGTCCCGCTTCCACGTTCAGAGCTCGACGGTGCGCCCTTCGCGGAAGGAACGGTCGGCGGCGTGCACGATCCGCATCGAGTTCACCGCGTCGTCCATGTGGGCCGTGAGGTCGAGGTCCTCGCGGATGGCGCGCTCAAAGTAGGCCTGCTCGCG
>Ga0172372_10009202_pt1 | contig 12879 bp, 13 predicted proteins | sample LakKiv5m_2_FD_114544 | JGI IMG/M metagenome (GOLD analysis project Ga0172372, IMG submission 114544) | Freshwater microbial communities from Kabuno Bay, South-Kivu, Congo - kab_092012_9.5m | ecosystem: Environmental > Aquatic > Freshwater > Lake | place: Democratic Republic of the Congo...
ATTGGACCCAAAACTTTCGTTTGTTTTCAAGGAAAATTCGTTCCATTTGAATTTGAATGGAAAATTATGACCCATTATTTTAAGTAGAATCGTTAAATCGTGAGAGGATAGATCCCAATAAGACTGACAGTCTGTTCTCATGGGACCATTGTTAGTCCTGTTTAACAGAATTTGTTTTACCCCTTTCCCTTTCAAATGGGATTGAAGAAAATCAATAGCAGGATTGTAGTTGTAGATCCAATCTACAAATAAACGATTACCCTTTTTTTCTGCCATTTCATACAAAAAAGATGCTTGATCTAAGGTGCTCACCAAAGGTTTCTCACACCAAATCCACTTGTCTCTATATCCACAGATTTTCTGAATGATTGCTTGATGAGTTTGGAAGGGGGTGGCAATGAGGTAATGTGAAAAATCACCATCGAGTGATTCTGTATTACCCAGCACGTCGTCGAAAATTTGGACTTCTTCGAATCCAATCTCCTTCAAATTTTTGTGAAGAATCTTTCCCCAGTACCCATATCCAATTAAAGCAATTTTAGTCTCTTGCCCCATGTTAATTTGGTTTTTTAATTTTAGCTGGATTTCCAACAACGGTTGCACCCGGGGGTACGTCTTTTGTTACTACAGACCCAGCTCCGATAATTGCTCCATCCCCGATCTTAACAGGTAAAATTGTTGCATTTGATCCAATTCGAACATCCTGCCCAATTTCTGTTGTTTTAAAATTCCAATTCTTAATATCCGGAGAATCGAATTTATCGTTGATGAACATCACCCCATGTCCCACAAATGTTCTTGCCCCGATTGAAACTCCAGAGCAAATGAAAGAATGTGAGCTGACAATACAGTCCTCTGAGATTAAAACGTCTTTTTGTATTTCTACAAAAGGTCCTACTTTTGTTCTGTCTCCTATTTTGCACCCGTATGCATTGACTGGACCAAAGATTTTAACATCTGTTCCAAATTGAACGTTAACTATTCCTGACATTGGTTATTTTTTCATTTCCTGTATTTTTGTTTTAACTGGAATCTCTTTGGAAGCATCTTTTGTTCCGTCCAAAGACAAAGTGATCTTATCTCCTTTCTTGATTTGTCCCCTGATAGATAATTCTGCTATGGTGTCCTCTATGTATTTTTGAATTGTTCTTTTCAAAGGCCTAGCCCCGTATTTTGAATTGTAACCAACTTCGACCATGTGATCTTTTAAATCTTTTGTGACAAAAATCCGATAGCCAATCTCGGCAAACCTGGGGGTTAATTTTTTAATTTCTATGTCTACAATTTCTAAAAGTTCTTTCTGTGTCAAAGGGTTAAAGTAAATGATCTCGTCTAATCGATTTAAAAATTCAGGGGAAAAGGTTTTATTTAACTCTTTTTGAATAATTTCTCTAGAAACTTGTTGACTACTCTCCCCGGTATTAAATCCAGGGGATGTGCCAAAATCGGAAGCTTTTCTTTGCCCGACATTAGAAGTAAGCAAAATCAAAGTGTTTTTAAAATTAATTTTTCTACCTTGTCCATCCGTGATAAATCCCTCATCTAGAATTTGAAGTAAAACCCCAAAAATATCAGGATGTGCTTTTTCTATTTCATCGAAGAGTACAACAGAATAAGGTTTACGCCTGACTTTTTCTGTGAGTTGCCCACCGTCTTCGTGACCCACATAACCAGGTGGTGCTCCTATTAATTTAGTGGAATTGAATTTTTCCATGTACTCCGACATGTCAACTCTAATCAGTGCATTTTTGTCTCCAAAAATAGTTTCTGCAAGTTCCTTGGCCAACTGGGTTTTTCCTACCCCAGTTGGTCCTAAAAAGATAAAGGAACCAATAGGTCTGTTTGGATCTTTCATCCCCAGCCTATTACGCAAGATTGCCTTTGCAATCTTTTCTATGGGTTCGTTTTGTCCTATGATTTTAGATCTTAGAATTCCTTCTAGCTGCACCAATTTTTGATTTTCAGTCCTAGTTAATTTTTGAAGGGGAATACCAGTCATGGAAGAAACCACTTCTGCTACCCTCTCGGCATCTACAATCTTTCTTTTTTCTTTTAATTTGTTTTCCCAAGATTTGGTCTCAATCTCAATGTTGAGATTGATCTTTTTTTCTAGGTCTCTAAATTTCGCTGCCGCCTCATAATCCTGTTTAGCAACCGCTCTTTTCTTGTCTGATGTTACTGATTTTAAATTCTCTTCGAGTTTAACCAGAGAATCTGGAATTTTAACCTGTGAAATTTGAGTTCTAGCCCCGGATTCATCCAAAACATCTAAGGCCTTATCTGGAAAATTTTTCTCTGGAATAAACCTCTCTGCCAGTTTGACACAATTTTCTAAGGCATCTTCTGTGTACTCTACGTGATGGTGATCCTCATATTTTTCTTTGATGCTTTTTAGAATTTGTAGGGTTTCTTCTGAAGTTGGTGGTTCTACCAGGACTTTTTGAAATCTTCTTTCCAAAGCTGGATCTTTTTCGATGTGGGAACGGTACTCGCTCAGTGTGGTTGCTCCGATGCAGTGTACTTCTCCCCTGGCCAAAACCGGTTTAAACATGTTAGAGATATCTAAAGATCCAGAGGCACTACCCGCTCCGATGATGGTATGAAGTTCATCGATAAAAATAATAATATCCTTGTTTTTCTTCAGTTCGTCTAAAATTATTTTTACTCTCTCTTCGAATTGCCCCCTATATTTTGTGCCAGCCACCAAAGAGCCCACATCAAGAAGGACAATTCTTTTATTTAGAAGATTCTTTGAAACCTTGCGCTGAATGATTTTCAAGGCTAAACCCTCCGCAATGGCAGATTTCCCGACTCCAGGTTCACCTATTAAGACTGGATTGTTTTTTTTTCTCCGAGATAAAATTTGGGTTACCCTTTCTATCTCCCTATCTCTGCCTATTACGGGATCTATCTCTCCCTTGACCGCAGCCTCGTTTAAATCCCTCCCAAAAGAGTCTAATGCTGGGGTCTTTGAATTAATTTGATTTTTGAAATTTTCCGTGAAGTTTTCTTCTTCTTCTGATTCCATTTTGTGTCCCATCTCGGGATACAAAACTGATTTGATTTTACCAGAATTTAAATTTTTTCTGCTTTGCATTGTTTTTTTATTTTTTGATGGCTGGGGTAAATTTAACTTCAATCATGAATCATACAACCTAAGTGCCCTATGTTTTCTCCTTCTTTTTACAAATTTATTTGCAAAGAGAATCTGCCACCGAAATGGCCCACGGGGAAGCAGTTTTATATCTGGCCTTAATGCCTAAAGACTCAATTAAACCCACTGCTGCTCTTAAAACAGAGTTCGATTTATACCTCGGATCTGGGTTTAAATCTAGGTCGATATAGTCTGGTTTTGCCACCCCAAGTTCAACGAGTAGCTGTGCTGTGTGTACACTTAGTTCTACTTCCCTCCACAGTCTATTATAACGGTCCTGAATTTTACTCACAATAACTTTGGAAAATAAAACATGACCTCCGCCTACCCCATAGTGTAAAACGATAACCGTGGCAAAAATTGTTTTATTTCCCTGGTTGTGAGAATCACACCCGATATAAATTTTATGGTTTGGATTTTTTTCAATCCAAACCCGAAGATAAGAAGCAAGGGAAACCTCCTGCTTGTCAGCAAGTTTTTTCCAAATTTTAGGGACTTCTTCAGTCATATTTAATTTTCTTTCTTATGTTGATTTTTTGAAATTGTATCGGATAGGGACAAAAAAAATCAATCTCAAATTTTGATATATAATAAAAATTGGAAGTTAGTGGACAAAGTTTTAAATTTATCTGCCTTCGGGGAAGTTTTAGAAAAACCTAAGCCGGATGATTTGACCTTTAATTTTTTTAAGAACACGACTCAGGGCAGCGAAACCCCTGTTGATGGGAATAACCAGGCAGACTCACCCGATTCAGAAAAGAAGATTGACCCAGAAGATTCCCCAGTTTCTTCAATCGCCTTGAAAAATTTATATCATACATCCCAAATTAAACTGTTCCACTGGCAGACAAATTCCTACGCAGAGCATAAAGCCTTGGACTCTTTATTTTCCGGAATGGTCGACTTGGGGGATCAATTGGTGGAATCTATGATGGGCAAGTATGGGAGGCCCACTATCAACGAAACCCCCTCCAAATCGTCGCTTCAGACCTACCAGGATGGTTGTTTATCAGAATTTCTTGATTCTTTAATTTTCTGTTACACCGAAGAATGCAAGAAAAAATTAGATCCGAAAAGAGATGCCGATTTGGCAAATATTGTGGATGAAATAATCGCTTTAGTCAATCAAACTAAATATTTAATTACCTTGAAATGAAATTCATTGAAAATTACACAAATTTTTCGATCCACCTAAATGAGTTAGAAAGACTGGATATTACCCCACCGGAAGGAGGCCCTTGTAAATGGGAAAGAGAATTTGAAATAAAGCCAGGCGAAATCAAGTTTGAAGTCTTAGCTTACGACGATGGAAATTACGCATTGGCTAAAGAAAAATCAACAGGGGACCTTTATATTGTTGATTCATTTAATAACGATCCAGATGAATTCTACCCATATCTGAATTTGCCTTATGAACTGGACGACGAGGGAGATTGGGAACTCAAGGCAGATGATTATTCTTTTTCTGAATTATTAGACCAAGAGGCAATTGAGGCGTATGCTACAGACATTTTCAATACGAAAGACCCGGAAAGATTAGGAGCCGGTCTTCAGGATTACAAGGAAGGAAAGAGTCTAATCAAAATTGATAGAAATCTAATTCCTGAATTGATCGAAAGTATTTCATCATTTATTGAAGCAAAATCTTCCATAGATTTAAAATACGTGCCAAAGTTATCAGATAGAGAAATAAAAGATTTAAAAAATATGATTACTATACTAGTTAAAAATTATCCTAAAAAATGAACAACATTAAACAATACGAAGATTTTTTGGCAGAATCCAAAATTTCAGAAGCCAAAGGTATCCATCCGGCAATTAAAGAAATTCTTTCCAACTTCTTGGCAGAAAACCCAAAGGGAACTTTCGATGAGGCAAAGGCAGAGGTAAAGAAAAAGAGACCGGGTTGGAAGCTGAGCCTAGAAGACTTTGAAGAGGCAGGAGGGATGAATTAAAGGACCGGGTTTAACCTGAAGTTCATCAACATTTCTAGATATTAAAATCTATTCTTCTTCTTTTTCCCCGTCTTCGTCCTCTTCTTCAACCTCAACTTCATCATCGTCTCCTATAATTTCAATTTCCGGCATTTCTTGATTCCGTTCCGGCTCCATGTGCATAACTGAGTCAGTTTCTGGTTCCATTTGAGAAATCTCTGAAGATCTATTTTTCAGAAAGTGATAAACCTCTTCAATGTCGTCTACTGATGTTGTGATATGATCCACCGCCCAGGCGTGGCCGTCCTGTAAAATTTGATCAACCGTCGATCTATCCATTTTTATGAGATCGTCAATGGCATCTCTAATTGTCATCAAATGTTGGAAGAACATGTAGTTATGAAGTTCCTTTTCTTCATTTTCAAACTGGCTAGAGTAGGAAGAAGTCCAACCCTCATAAGGAATGGAAAAGTCTTCAAAGGTTTGAATTCTTTTCATTTTTCTAAAATTTTTTTTCGATATATATTCAAAAAACTTCAAAGGAAAATAATTCGATTATGAAAAAGAAAATTCACAATTTTGACTCTTTTGTAAGATCAGAATATCCCGTCAATGAGAATTTTTTCTCTAATTTAATGACAAAATCAAAAGATTATGTGCAGACCATAAAAGAAATGATTCGCAAAGGGATCATTAAAATGATTCCATCTGGACCTAAAAAAGGCACACCAGTTGTTACAATTTTCGATCCTGATGACGGTAATATTTTGGATCAAATCGACGCTCTGTACTCAGGCACTGAATTCGCAAAAATGAACCCGCTCACCAAAACCGATCAATTGGAAATTTCTGGAAAACTCACAGAAGCAGTGGTGGGGACAGAATCACCCTATCCAGTGGGCGTTGCAGATTATAGTGTTGCTGAAATAACGGAAGCAATAGTAGAATATTACGTATCTTTGATCAACAACAATGGTGATAGGTCAAAAGCTAATTACCCTATTTTTATATACGGAGCTCCGGGCATTGGGAAAACCCAAATTGTTGGTGCGGCTGCCGAAAGGCTTGGGATCAAATTACTCAACCTAGATCTTCAATTTATGGCACCGGAGGATTTGAGAGGTATTCCATCTGTTGTTGAACTTGATCCCGAAGAAATTCAACAAATTCTTCGGGATCAGAATAAACCGGTCGGCAGTCCCGAAGGAAGGGAGCTAGATAATTTGGAAAAATATGGTGCTGGTGTAACTGTATCAAACCCACCTGCGATTTTACCCAGAGACAATATGGCAAATAATAAGGGCGGGATCATTTTCTTAGATGAAGCAAATCGTGCTACAACAACAGTTTTAAATTCTTTAATGAATTTCGTTCAACAAGGCAGAATTGGATCTGAAGAAGAATACATGCTTCCCGGTAAATGGATAATAGTGGCGGCAGGGAACAGAAGAGTAGAAGCATCCGGAGTTGCGGCGTTCGACTTAGCTCTTTCCGACAGATTTGACATTATGAATTTCCGACCAGATCCCGAGGATTGGGTAGAATACACTAAAGAATTGAGGAAAACAGGAGGCAAGCACGGTAAAGATATGTATAAAAAGTGGCCTTTAGAAATTATTAACTACATTCATAAAAACACGGAATGGTTCCATCGCCTTGATCCCGATAAATTAGAAGCTGAAGCACAAGGAATGGGTGGTAAATTTCCAACCCCTAGGTCATGGGTCGCCGCTATGAATCAAATAAGAAATGAGTGTATGATAGAGGGAGTAGATTCTTGGAGGGAATTACCTCTTGAGGTTGTCTTGACAATTATCCGGGACAATGTGGGAGAAGAGGCTCTAAAAGGTATTCAGGGATCTAAATTGGGAGGGCTAGGCAACTACTTAACAGGTTTATATAAAATTAAGCCTCAACAAATGAGGTTAATGTACAACCAGCCGGAAAATTCTTCTTTAAAAATTCAAGCAGACGAAACAGAATTAGAAATCATCCTATATGGTTTATTTCTAATGATGATTGACCAAGTGGAAGGAGACGACCAAGCACCACCGCCTGAAGAACTCAAGAAAAACATGATAAAATATTTCAGTCAATATCGGGGAAAGAATGCCGGTATTGATAAAGCGTTAAAAGAGATCTTTGACAAAATTAAAGAACTCTATCCAGATAAGTAACACAAATTTCAAAAAATAAACCATAAAAATTTAAAATAAGTATGAAAAATAAAATTCATAACTTCGACTCCTTCGTAAAATCAGACTATCTCGTTAATGAAGGTGCTTTCCTTAACGAAGGAGATAGAATTTCGCTAGAGTCACCGGCACCTCAATTCATTCGTGATGTGGATCGATCCGAATTAATCCAAAAAATTAAAGCATTATACAAAACGACAATTATGTGGAAGGGAGATAGAAAAGAAGCCAATAAACCTATTTTTATTTACGGAGCTCCTGGCATCGGAAAAACTCAGATCGTTCAACAAGCTGCCAAAGAATTGGGGGTTAAGTTGCTTAATATGGACCTCCAATTTATGTCTCCTGAAGATTTCATTGGTATCCCAAAAGTTGTTCCACTCACCCAAGAGCGTATCGAAAAAAAGAAAGATTCATGGCAAGGATTATCCCCGGATCAAAAAATCGGCAAAGTTGAGCCAGGAGAATGGTCACAAATGACGGAGGTCGATTTTTTTCAGAAAGGAAAAGGACAAGGAGTAACCAGAGGAAATCCCCCTTTAATTTTACCCAAAACTAATATGGAAAATGGAAAGGGTGGGATTCTTTTCATGGATGAAGGAAACCGTGCTAGACCAAGAGTTTTAAATGCTTTAATGCAATTCGTTCAACAAGGCAGACTTGGCGATTATAATTTACCTTCTTGCTGGGTGATTGTAGCGGCTGGAAATAGGCCCAGTGAAGCTAATGTTGCAACATTCGACTATGCGTTGGCTGATAGGTTCGATATTGTAAATTATGACCCAAAACCAGAAGATTGGGTAAACTGGGCAAAAGGACAAGCATTATCCGATGAAACCAAGTGGCCGATAGAGATTATTTCATATCTTCAAAAAAATAAGGACAAATTACACGTTATGGATAAAGATCTTATGGACCAATCAGATGGAATGGGCGCTAAATTTAGAACCCACAGATCTTGGACAGCTGCTCTGAACACAATTCAAAATGCGGTCAAAGCGCAAGGAAAGGATTCGTGGAAAGATCTGGATTTCGAAAAGGTGATGAAAATTATTCAGCTTAAGGTCGGACTAGATGCGATGAGCGAAATAAGATCTTATCTGAATACACTAAAGCAATTTAATGAAGCTGAACTTCGTCAAATTTTCACGGATCCGGAAAATGCCAAAATGCTTCCAAAAGAAATAAGAGATGAAACTGGAAAAATAGACCGATCTTATTCGTTGTTGACCACCCTATACGGACTTTTTGGAATCGTCGTAAAAGAGTTAGTGGATGAAAAAGGAGACTCTCCCCCCGTAAAAGATCTTTACAACCTAGTATCTTATTTTGTGCGTTACGGCCAACATGAAATGATGACGTCTCTATATCAGAGAATGAAGCAACAATTTCCAATTGTAGATCTCACGAGGGATTCTAATCTTCTTAATGTTCTTAAAGACCCAAACGACCCGGGGCATGAAGATGCCAAATTGGTTTTAGCAATTGCTAATATGGTAAAAGAAACGATGCCTGACGGACTTATGACCACCAAAACCAAAAAAACCTAAAATGTAAATCGTCACCTCAAGCAATAGTACCTATAACATAAATATAAAAAGAATGAAAAAATATTTTCGTAGAATATCAGATTTCAAAACTTTCGAATTATTCGAATCTAATTCGAGTGATAAATCAAGAGCAGCCGCTAAAAAGGTGTTAAAAGCAATTGTTTGGTGTATAGCACAAAGAGGTTTTTTTGCCGAAATGATCTTTAGTTTAAATGTTTACGGTTCATCCTCTGTGCCCACTATGCAAACAAACGGGTTAAATATCGTGTACGGGATTGATTTTGTGTTAGAGCAAAGCGATGCTGCTGTTCGATTAGTGCTTTTGCACGAGGTTTTACATTGTGTAGGCCAGCACATGGCAAGAAGAGGCGGAAGAGATCCTTATTTATGGAACGCAGCTGCAGATTATGCGATCAATCCCATTCTTGCAGATGACCTTAAACCAGGGGTTATGGAATGGCCAAAATTTCCTGACGGGTCATCAATGGGTCTTTTCGAGGAAAGATTTGCAGGAATGAGAGCAGAAGATATTTATCCAATCTTAGTTAAAGAAAAAGGGGATTACGACAAAGGTTTCGGAGAAGTCATCGATTCAACCCAAAAACAAGTACCCCCGGACAGCGAGGAGGATGTGGTAAGAAAAGCTTTTCAAGACGTCCAAGTCAAACCTGATCCACCTAAACCTAAAGTTACAGAACCCCCAAAAGGACCTCAGGACCCACAGGATGAAGAAAATGAAGATCCCGGGAAAAGTCCTCCCAGAAAAGCTGTACCGGGAGAAATAATTGTTGTGAAAAGGGGACCTAATAAAGGAAAAATATTCATTGTGTTGGATACTTCTGGCCCGAGTTTACAAACTAGGGAATTGACCCCACAACAAGCAGCTAAAAAAATCTTATCTGGTCAATTCCCTAAAAAATAAAATCTTACAAAAATGAAAAAAAGAATTATTACGTCTTTTAGATTGTTCGAATCAAGGATGTTCGAATCTACACCTCCTTTTACTGTTATAGGAGGATCTGCGTGGAGAAAACTGATGGGAGAGGAACCACCAGATGAAATGTCAAAAGCAAGACTAGAAGAGTTATTAAAAAAAGCTAAAGCGGACCAAGATGTAGACATGGAAGAGGAACTAGAAGAATTAATTGCCGACATACAGTTACGGGATTTCTTTCCTGATGACTACGATATCCTCGTACCGCCCGGAGAAGATGAAGGAGGCATACCCGGAGGAGGAGGAGGAGGCCAGCCTGGTGATCCCCCTCCCCAAAATGAGAAACCATGGCCCCCAAAAGGATCAAATCCAGAAAATCCTCCACCCCCCGGGAATACACCCCCTCCACCCCCAAAGGATGACCCCGGGGATCAACCAGGGAATCAACCAGGGGATCAACCAGGAGATAAACCTCCCGTCCCGCCTAACATTATTGGGAAAAAAGCCAGAATTACTCATGGGCCTTACGCTGGGCAAATAGGTACAATTGTTGGAATCAATCCAGATGGAACAGTTCAAATAAACCCAGACTAAATATTTAAAAAATTATGATTAACGTAAGCATAGGCGACCTCATTATTATAAATCCAGACACTGCAGGTAACCCTCCTGGAAAAGGTCCCGGGGAAGAAAAAGAAGGTCAACTCCCCCTGGAAATAGATAATCCAGGGGATGTCCCCAGACCTGATTTTGATGATTCTGATGTAACAAGAGTTGGTATCCAAAGATCTATCAATAAAGACATCTTGGACGATAAAAAACAAGTTCAATCAAGAGGGGAATTAGGAGAAGCTGGTACAATTACTAATGTCTCTAAAAATTGGGACACCTTAGCCACTTCCGCTCTTTCGGGTGGATCAGGTGGTTTATCGGCAATAGCAAGAAGGATGATCCAAGGTTTGATTACAGCCAAGCCCAAGGTTAATTGGAAAAAAGAATTGAAAAATTTTTTCGATTGGGGATTTGGCGGAGAAGAGGATGTTTTACCAAATCGGCGTTTTATAGGAGGGGGTGATGTCTTATACGGTACTAAACCCAAAGACAAAGAATCAGTTAGGAAACTGGTTGTCGCTGTAGATACTTCTGGATCTATTTCAAAAAAACAAGGAGCCGTGTTTTTGAATGAATGTAGCCATCTTTGTCAAATGTTTGATTTTGACGAAATGATTATCATTTACTGTTCAGATGACATAGGAATAAATGGAAAAGGAGGGATAGAGATTGTAAAACATGGCAGAAAAATAGAGATGGATTCTGCGGGTAATCCAGCGAATTGGGTCTCTACCGGGGGAAATGCAAAGGGATTTGCTCCACCTTTTGCCTGGTGCGAAAAAAATAAAATTGTACCCAGCGCTTTTATTTATATGACCGATACTGGGGGTCATTACCCATCTGTTTCAAGTTTTGGTATTTCTAAATATCAAAAAAAGGTTTTTTGGTTTATTTGCACGGCAGACACTTATAATCTACCTCCTTTTGGGCGACATGCTAACATTCCTATAGACAGGGATGGAAATTTCGCTTAGAATAACACTAGAAAACCAATGATTACGGTAAATTTGGGAGATATAATTATCGTTAACCCAGAATTAGATCCAACTAAATCTTCTCCAAAACAAAAAGTTGGACTTACTGGAGGAGATCCGATAACAGACTTAAAGGGATTAGAAAATATCGATCCAGATTCTTTAGAAAAATCTGACCCCTCTTCAGGTCCAAAAGTTGCGCAAGAAAGAGATTTATCTCCTATATTAAAAGATGTATTTAAAAATGATAATCAAGAACAGTTATCAACAAAACAAGCTCTAGGAGATGCCGGTAAAACTTTTGATGTTTCTAAAAAATGGGAAAATTTATCGAATTCTGCCGTGAGCCAAGGGATTGTTGGTTTGAGTCAAAGGGCTAAGGAATTAATAAAAGAATTACTGAGAGAAAAACCTAGGGTTAATTGGAAAAAAGAATTAAAAAAATTCTTCGATAGTGAAAAAAATAAAGAGGAGGATATTCTTCCTAACAGGCGTCATTTAGGAAGGGGAGATATTCTTTGGGGGACACGAAAACAAGAGAATGATACACTCAAAATTTTAGTGGTTGCTATTGACACAGCTCTCTGTCCTATTTGCAAAAATGGACATTGTGTAATTTCCCAAGGATCCGCAAAAGTTTTTTTAAACGAATGTTATCATCTTTCACAAATGGCAGACTTTGACGAAATGATTATTCTTTATTGTTCAGACGATGTTGGCGTAAACGGAAAAGGAGGAGTTGCAAGAATAAAAAAAGGACAAAAAATTAATTTTGAAGGATTTACTACCACGGGTGGTAAATCACTTTCTGCTCCTTTTGCCTGGTGTGAAAAAAATAAAATTGAACCCAGCGCTTTTATTTTCATGACCGATGGTCTGGCAAAATTTCCCTCTCCCAGCCAATTTAGGATTAATCGATACAAAAATAAAGTTTTTTGGTTTTTGTGTTCAGATTTCTCACAGGCCTTTGAAAAAAAGATTCCCCCATTTGGTAGATACGTTTGGATTCCAACAGATCATGGTGGCAATTTAACATGATAAATTGGGAATTTGAAAGCGGTAAGCGGAATTTTGTTTAGAATTTTTCAATAAATACCGAGATCTTCAAAGTCTGACATCATTTCGGTATCACTTATCTCTTCATCCGTAAGTTGTATTTTTTTCATAAATTTTTGTACCGTTGGGTGTTGCATAATTGGATCTTTCCAAATTGAAGATAAAGCAAAAGATTTAGATTTAATTTTTTCTGCAGAAATCTCCTTTCGAATGGGATCCTTTTGGGCTTTGGACCATCCTTTTGAAAACATTTTGTCCGTTACCATATAAAAATAAGCTGCCGTCCAGGAATTGAATTTAATGGCATCACCATAAACTTTTTGCAAAACACTTTGGGGGAAAAGACAACCTTTCGCTTCAACATAACATTTTTTATCCAGGGGTAATCCTTCCAATGAATATAATTCTTCATTTCGGTTACATTTAACTCGATACCCGCTAGATTTGCCTGCAGCTGGAGCCCCTTCCAA
>Ga0172372_10009203_pt1 | contig 12877 bp, 13 predicted proteins | sample LakKiv5m_2_FD_114544 | JGI IMG/M metagenome (GOLD analysis project Ga0172372, IMG submission 114544) | Freshwater microbial communities from Kabuno Bay, South-Kivu, Congo - kab_092012_9.5m | ecosystem: Environmental > Aquatic > Freshwater > Lake | place: Democratic Republic of the Congo...
AGTAAGAACGGCGGTAAGATAGATAAATCCTATAAGATTGATTGGGATGAATTAAAAAATTCTATTCTTGTTACTGCGCATGGAAATTTAAAAATAGTAAAAACAAAAATAAAAGAAATATTAAACTTTTAATCAAGTAGGGACTTGACAAACTAAACGCAGGGTAGTATACTTTATCCTACTTGGGTATACTACAACATAAACACCCATTAAACATTTTTAAACACAGGAGAAGTACAATGGCATTAGACATCAACGCACTAAAGAGTAAGCTCAACAGTTTCAAGCGAGTCGGCGGTGGGGACCGCGATACCGCTATCTGGAAGCCGAAGGAAGGAAAGACCGTCATCCGTATCGTACCGTGGAAGGATAACCCCGAGAATCCCTTTATTGAACTCTACTTCCACTATCTTGGCAACAAGACCCATCTCTCGCCACTTTCGTATGGTAATCGTGACCCGATTGCGGAGTTTGCTGACGCATTGAAGTCAGACCAGACCCGTGACCCGAAGGAGCGTTATGCCGAAGCTCGTCCGTTCATGCCGAAGCTTCGTACCTATATTCCTGTCATCGTTCGCGGTGAAGAGGACAAGGGTGTTCGTTTCTATTCGTTCGGTAAGACGGTATATACCGAGCTTCTCTCCTACATCTCTGACCCTGATTACGGGGATATCACCGACCCCAAGACTGGCCGTGACATCGTAGTTGAGTATATTCCGAAAGAGAAGTCGGACACAAGTTTTGCTAAGACTTCGGTGAAGGTGAAGCCGTCACAGACTCCACTTTCTACTGACGCAGCACAGATGAAGCTCTGGATAACGGAACAGCCCGACATCAAGGAACTTTATACTGAACCAACCTACAATGAGTTGAAGGTCACTCTTGAAAAGTATCTTGACCCAGATAATTCGGTCATTACTCCTGCCCGTGAGGCAGACGCTCCTAAGACTGTAACAGAAACCGTTGCTGCTCCGAAGGAAAACGTCAAGAACGCAGTTGATGCGTTTGACGAACTGTTTAACGATTAATTAACCAAAAACACGGCGTGTACTAGGTAGCCACAAAACTACCTAGTATTCCCGTGTTTTGTTACATATAAGGAATCATATGGCAAAAGAAACGAAAACAAAGAAGTCCAGTCCAACGGCTGACCGTGATGAACTGGCACAAGTAATTGCAGATAGTTTAAATAAATTATACAAGGACGGACAGGTTGCCTATTTCCTTGATGGGGAAGAGGAAACACCAACCGACCTATCAGATTTTATTTCTACAGGTAATACGATGTTGGATATCGCAATCAGTAATCGTCCGAATGGTGGTATTGCCGCCGGTCGTATTACGGAGTTGACTGGATTGGAAGCATCTGGTAAGTCACTCGTTGCTGCTTCTATTATCGCTACGACACAGAAACGTAATGGTGTTGCGGTTCTTATTGATACGGAAAACGCAGTCAATGATGAATTCTTCTCTGCAGTTGGGGTAGATATGAAGAAGTTGGTATATGTTCAGCACGATACAGTAGAAGACATTTTTGATTCTGTTGTTAATATCATTGAGAAAGTACGTTCTTCTGGAAAGAGGGATAAGTTAGTCACCATCGTTGTTGATTCGGTGGCAGCTGCATCTACACAGACTGAAATGGCAGCAGACTTCAGTAAGGATGGATATGCAACCGCAAAGGCAATCATTATCGGCAAAGCAATGCGTAAGATTACGAACCTTCTTGGTCGTGAGAAGATTGCACTTATATTCACCAATCAACTCCGTTTGAAGATGAATGCTCCTGCGTTCTCTGACCCATATACGACCTCTGGTGGTAAGGCAATCGGGTTCCATGCTTCAACTCGTATCCGTCTCTCACAGATTGGTAAGTTGAAAGATAGTAATGGAAACATCATTGGTATCACCACGAAAGCAGTGGTCACCAAGAATCGTTTGGGTCCGCCGTATCGTGAAGCTGAATTTAATATTTACTTCAATCGTGGTATTGATGATTACAGTAGTTGGTTAGATGTCTTGAAGGAAAACGGTATCATCAAGCAAGCCGGAGCATGGTACTCATATAACGATGAGAAATTCCAAGGAAAGGAATTCCCAGCGTTCCTTGAAGCCGACCAAGAACGGAAGGCTGACTTGTATGATAAGATTTGTGAAGCACTTATTATGAAGTATGAAAAGGACTTCGACCCAACTGCGGTCAATAAGGAGGCCGCAGAGGATGAGGACGAAGTGAAACCATCTAAAAAACAATTATTGAATGACTGATTTCAATACTTTTATTTGATGGTTTACGGTGGTTCCCTACTATTTATTATAAATAACCTTTAGTGGGGAATCGTCGTATGAACATAGACGCAATTTATGAAACGTTAGTATCAAATCAGTCCATACTATCATTACAGCAATTAGGAAATATATTTGGGTTTGGTTCAAAGAAACGAATAAAAATGACAAACGCTTTGTATGACAAGTATACTAAACAACATATATTGTCTATAACAAGAAGTAGAATGTCAAGTCACGCTGCAAAAAAACAGTGGGAAACTAGGTCCAAAGTCATGCCAGATGAAGTAAAAACAAAGATATCCGAGTCAAATAAACGTGTGTGGGAAAATGACGACGGTTCCCGTAAAGAGATATCCAGACGTAATATGATTAGAAATTCTGCTGGAGTTGACAAGAAAAAGGCAACACAAAAAGCAATAATAACTCGCCGTAAACGTGATAAGTGGGCTGAATACACCACCGAATCATACAATTCATTGATAGATAAAAATAAGAATAAGATAGTATCCGATGAAACTAGACAAAAGCAGTCCTTATCAGCAAAACAAAGAGGTAGAACGTTACCCGTTGGATTTAAACATTCCAAGGAAACATTGCATAAGTTATCGGAGAATACCAAATCTTTGTGGGAGTCGGGACGTTATAAACGAATATATATAAGCAAAACGTCACAGAAACTTATAAGTGAGTTGCAAACATTAGGATATCAGATAGAAAGTGAATTTTTTATTTCGGGAAGGCCGTTTGATATAAAAATTAACGATTGTGTAATTGAATTCAACGGCACCTACTGGCATTTAGACCCGAGAAAATACGATACGCAATTTTACGATGAGTTTCGTAAAGTATATGCACATGAAATATGGAGTAAAGATAAGGAAAAGTTACTATTAGCCGAAACAGCGGGGTTCAGAACCTACGTTGTTTGGCAACACGATTGGGAAACAAACCCTAAAGAGGTAATAGAAAATGTCAGAAAATTTATTGAAGGTGTTCAATGAACTAAACTTCAACAGTAAGGAGGAACAGACCATCACCAGCAATTATAATGGAAGAGTATTGCTGGTCGATGGTCTTTAGATAAACACATTTATGAGAAGTTATGCTGCTATTCCTACGTTAGATGAGAATGGAAATCATATTGGAGGAATGGCAGGGTTCTTGAAATCGTTGGGATACGCAATCAAAACATTCAAACCAACCAGAGTAGTACTGGTGTTTGATGGAAAGGGTGGGTCACAACGTAGACGAAAGATTTATAAAGATTATAAGGCAAACAGAAAGCCACCAACTCGTTTGAATCGGCAGTATGATATGACTACCGATGAACAAGAAAAAGAAAATATGAAGTATCAACTCGTATCATTAGTGGAAATGGTAGAGTGCTTACCTGTATCTATTCTTGCATTGGATTATATTGAAGCAGACGATGTGATTGCGTATTTCTCTGAACTGGTAACAAAGAATGGCGGAACATCTATTATCTATTCTACGGATAAAGATTTCTTACAGATGGTAAGTGAAAGTGTGAAGGTGTATAGTCCTGTAAAGAAAAAGACATTTGATATCAATGTCGTATTAGAAACGTACGGTGTTCATCCATCCAACTTTGTATTCTATCGCTCACTACTTGGTGATAAGAGTGATAATATAGATGGAATATCGGGAGCGGGTGAAAAGACAGTATTAAAATATATTCCAGAATTAGCAGATGGAAACGTAGAAGTTAATTTATCTTTGGTAGAACAGAAATACAGTGATATTAAAAAGAAACCAAAGATGATAGAAAATATTTTAGATAATAACGATATAGTTGACCGTAATTTACAATTAATGAATTTACATGATGTTGATGTAGATGTTGATTCAAAAATGAAAATACTACGTAAATATGAAGAAAGTTGCCCACCACTTCGTAAGTCGGACTTGACACGACTTATGGTACGTACTAATATTATTAGTAGTATTCAAAACTATGATGAGTGGATTACTTTTACTTTTACGCCCCTAGCGAGATATTATGGTAAATCATAAACAGTACGATAAGAATGTAGATACGTTGGCAAAGTTTGGACCGAGTTTTCAATCAAAGGTAGTTGCTGCGATGTTGAACTCACCAGATTTTGTTGCGCAATCTTTTGATATTATTAATCCAAACTTTTTTGAGTTGGATGCAAACCAATGGATTGTAGAAACAACGTTGGATTATTTTAATGACTATAAGGTACTTCCGACGTTGGAAGTCTTTAAAGTTGAAATGAATAAATCCGTCAAGGATGATACGTTACGTACTTCTATTGTCGAATCACTTCGAGGTATTTTCCAGAAGATGAAAGACAATGATTTGGATTATATTAAAGATAGTTTCTTGGATTTTGGAAAGAACCAAACATTGAAGTCTGCAATTATCAAGTCTGTTGATTTATTGCAGATGGGACAGTATGGTGAAATCAAGACTATTATTGACGGTGCCATGCGGAGTGGGCAACCCAAAACAGTCGGTCACGATTGGAAGAAGGATGTTGATAAACGATTGACCAAGGACGCACGTGATACTGTCCCCACTGGTTGGGATGCAATTGACTCACTTATCGGTGGTGGTTTGGCAGGGGGTGAATTAGGTGTCGTGATTGCTCCGTCTGGTGTCGGTAAGAGTTGGGCATTGGCGACAATGGGTGCGAACGCATTACAAAAAGGAAAGAAGGTCGTGCATTATACTCTTGAATTGAATGAGAATTATGTCGGTCTACGATATGATACTATCTATACAGGAATTGAACCTGGAAAGGTACCAGAACATCCAGAAGTTATTAAAGAACTTGTTGAAAAAATTAAGGGTGAAATTATCATCAAGTATTATCCTGCTCGTACAATTACATCACACACGATTCAAGCACACATTCAACAAATGGCTTCGTTAGGTTTCAAGCCAGACCTTGTGATTGTTGACTATGCAGACTTAATGAGTGCAACCGCCAGAACAGATGCACGATATCAAGAGTTGGGTGCGGTATATGAAGAACTCCGTGGATTGGCAGGTGAATTACAAATTCCGATCTGGACTGCTTCACAGACACAGCGAAGTGCTTTGCAGGACGAGGTGATTCAAGCCGATAAGATTGCAGAATCATATAGTAAGATTATGACTGCGGATTTGGTTATCTCAATCTCACGGAAGTTAGAGGACAAGGTACATAAGACAGGTCGGGCTCATATCATCAAGAACCGATTTGGTGCCGATGGTCACACGTTCCCAATGATTATTGACGCAAGTGTAGGAAAGATAGAGATTTACGACGAATCCTCTGCCAAGGGGATTCTGTTGAAGAAGCAAATGGAAAATGGAGAAACGGTTACAAAACAAAATCTTGCAAAGAAATTATTAGAAATGGATTTAGAATAAAAATATCGTTGGGTAATCACCGAATTTTTCCAGTAACACAGTAGTATTTATTTAACCCCAACCCCTAACGATTTTGGAGCAAGCAGTATGCAATTAGAATCAAAGATATTATCAGAAATTACAACGTTTATGAAATATGCGAAGTATCTTCCTAAAAAGAAACGTAGAGAAAGTTGGAAAGAGTTGGTGGACCGTAACAAGAAGATGCATTTAGAGAAGTTCCCAAAACTAGAAAAAGAAATTGAGGAAGCATATGAATTTGTTTACGATAAGAAAATACTTCCTTCCATGCGCAGTTTGCAGTTTGCTGGGAAACCAATTAACATTAATAACGCTCGTTTGTATAATTGCTGCTTTCTACCTATTGATCACACTGACGCATTCTCAGAAGTCATGTTCTTGTTGCTCTCGGGCACAGGAGTCGGATATTCCGTACAAAAGTATCATGTAGAAAAGTTACCAGAAATTACCAAACCCACGAAGTCACGCCGTTACTTGGTTGGTGATAGCATTGAAGGTTGGGCAGATGCAGTGAAGGTAATGATTACTGCGTATATGAAGGGTAAGGCACTTCCACTTTATGATTTCAGTGATATTCGTCCTAAGGGCGCATTACTCTTAACCTCTGGTGGAAAGGCGCCGGGTCCAGAACCGCTCAAGGATTGCTTACACAATATCCAAAAGATTTTTGACCGCAAGCAAAACGGTGAGAAGCTTACTACCCTTGAAGTACACGATATGTTGTGCTTTATCGCTGATGCAGTTCTTTCTGGTGGTATTCGTCGTTCAGCAATGATTTCATTGTTCGATTTGGACGATGATGATATGTTGACCTGTAAGTTCGGTAACTGGTGGGAAACTAATCCACAACGTGGCCGTTCAAACAACAGTGCGGTTATCGTTCGTCACAAGATTGAGAAGGAAGTATTCTTGGACCTTTGGAAGAAGATTGAAATGAGTGGTTCAGGAGAACCTGGCTTCTTCTTTACGAACGACCCAAATTGGGGATTAAATCCTTGTGCAGAAATTTCACTTCGTCCGTTCCAATTCTGTAATCTCACCACCATCAATGCTGGTGATATCAAGGACCAAGATGATTTCAATGCACGTGCAAAGGCAGCAGCATTTATCGGAACATTACAAGCAAGTTATACTGATTTTCACTATTTGAGGGATATATGGAAGAGAACAACGGAGAAGGAAGCACTCATCGGAGTGTCGATGACGGGTATAGCCTCTGGCACCGTCCTGAATTTAGATATGAAAGAAGCAGCCAACGTAGTGAAGGAGGAGAATGCACGTGTGGCGGAAGTGATTGGAACCAACAAGGCTGCAAGAACCACCACTGTCAAACCAGAGGGCACCTCGTCACTAGTATTAGGAACTTCCTCTGGCATTCACGCTTGGCATAATGACTTCTATATTCGTCGTGTCCGTGTTGGGAAAAACGAAAGTATCTACCAATACTTGATTGACAACCATCCAGAAATCGTAGAAGATGAATTCTTCAAGCCGAAGCAACAAGCAGTTATCTCTGTTCCACAAAAGGCGCCAAAAGGTGCTATCACTCGTCAAGAAACTGCACTCGACCTTCTCGCTCGTACCAGTAAGGTATGGAAGGAGTGGGTAAAGGTAGGACATCGTAAGGGTGAAAATAAGAACAACGTATCTGTGACTGTCACCATCAAGCCAGATGAATGGGTTGGTGTTGGGGAATGGATGTGGAGTAATCGTGAAAACTTTACCGCATTAAGTGTACTACCTTTCAACGACCATAGCTATATGCAAGCACCATTCGAAGATATTGATGAAACACAATACAACGAAATGGTCGGTCACTTACACAAGATTGATTTGACGAAGGTAGTTGAAGTTGAAGACAATACTACACTTCAAGAAGAAGTTGCTTGTGGTGGTGGTGGATGTGAGGTGCAATAATGCAGGAACTTACGTTACAAGAATTTGAAGAAAAGTTGGCATCCAAGGAACCCTTTGTGGTAGATTTCTGGGCTCCTTGGTGCCCAACCTGCATCGAAATGTTACCAACTGTAGAAGAACTTGCGAAGGAGTCAGAAATTCCATTCTATAAAGTCAACGTAGATGAACAACCAGAGCTGAAAGAAAAGAGTCGTATTAAGGCAATTCCTATGTTGATGTTCTATAAGGACGGCCGAACACGGGAATTCTTATATGGGAAAAACGAGAAATCCAAGATTGAACAGAAGTTGAATCGTATTAAGTGAGGTTATTATGATTATGGAATTAACTCCAGAAACCTTTTTTGAATACATTAGTAAAGAAGGTCCGTTACATGTGGTGATGCACTATGGGGCAAACTGTGGTCCGTGTAAGGCAACTATGCCCCACTATGAAATTTTGGAAAGACACTTTTTAGAATATAATTTTACAAATGTTAAGTTTTATAGATTTCATCAATGGCAATCGGAGTACAAACAATTTATTGAAGAAAATAATTTAAATACAAATGGTGTTCCTACATTTAGATATTATTATTATGGTGAAAAACTACATGAAGTAACCAGTGGATATAGTGACCCAAATGATATGAAAAAAGTAATTGTTGAAGTCATTAAAGGAATAGAAGCAACTATGGGAGAGTTTTCAACATATGAAAGTTAAAAAGTTATCAGAAAATGCAAAGTTACCACAGAAAGCTCATAGTGGAGACTTAGGATATGATTTATTTGCAGGTGAAGGTGCCGCAATATTTCCGAATGAAACAAAAGTGGTTAAGACAAGAATCGCTATCCAATTTCCAGAAGGATATGGTGCAGTTATCAAAGATCGTTCCTCTGTGGCTACAAAGAAAGGATTACATACCGTCGCCGGCGTTATTGATAATGGGTATATTGGTGAGATTTGTATAGCATTATATAATGGTACCGATAGTCTCGTCCACGTGGCGCCGGGCGAAAAGATTGCTCAATTAGTGTTGATACCTACCGTTGATTTCCAAGTAACCGAAGTAGATGAAGTGAAATCAGCAGACCAACGTGGTGACGGGGGGTTCGGTTCAACGGGAACTTGATATTTATAGGAAACCCCTAACCGAGATGTCGCATGAGAATTTATGTCACGGCGTAAGAATGGTAAGAAGGTTTCACAAAGTAATACAATAGAAACAAAGGTTGCGACAATATTAGAATCAATGAACGTCCCGTTTGAACAACAAGTAACAATTGATAAATACACCGTAGATTTTTTGGTGGATAAGAAGTATATTGTGGAGTGTTATGGTGACTTTTGGCACTGTAATCCCCATCAGTATACTTCTTCGTATTTTAACCGTGGTAAAAAGAAAACCGCAGAAGAAATATGGGAACGAGATAATCAACGAAAAGAACAATTTCAAAAAATGGGTTATAAGTTTCTCTGCCTATGGGAGAGTGATATTCGTAATAATCCTAAAATCATTCGATCAAAAATAAAAAAGAATATTAGACTTGACAATCAATCATAACTGACGTATCTTTAAAGTCTATGGAGGAATAATGGTTTTCGTTTGGGTATTTATATTTCAAGTATTATTCAATATTTTTAAAGTATTAGAAATAAGGTATACGCTACATCACCAAGTACGCCAGTTATTGATGAATTCAATCTGGATAAACTTAGTGTCACTGGCTTCTACCTTTTATTCTATTGATGCCCTCTTGAAAGGAAACTTCACCGTGATTATATTCTATATAGCGGGAAGTGTGGTAGGTAAATATATCGGTATGAAGATTGACGTAAACGGACGAGGCAATAGTGTATCAGAATATCTTTATTGAACGTGAAGCAGGTTTCGGGATGGATACCGTACATATATGGGACGACCAGTTAGGATACAAGACAATCCCATATCGTAACTTCGATTATGCCTATAAGCCAAACCGCAGTGGTAAATTCATCAGTATGACTGGTGTAAAATTGGAAAAGGTAAAACGTTATAAAAGGGATGACCCAGACTTATTCGAAAGTGACCTTCCCCAAGAAACTCGCGTACTTACAGATTTGTATTTGAACGAGGATACACCATCTGTAGGACACAAGGTCATGTTTTTCGATATCGAAGTGTCTATGGAAAACGGGGTTCCAACAATTGAAAATCCCAACAACGAAATCACATCTATTGCAGTATATGACTCCATTACACAACATTATACGGTGTTGGTATTGGATAAATCTGGCGTACATCCAAGTTGTGAGAAGGATGATGTTGATGTGGTGATGTATGATTCGGAATTAAGTTTATTGTATGGATTCCTTGACTTGTACGAGCAGATTGGTCCAACCATTATTTCTGGATGGAATAGTGATTATTTTGATGTACCGTATCTCTATAATCGTATCAAGCAGCAGTGTGGACCAAACACCGCAGGTCGGTTGAGTCCAATTGGAAAGTTGAAGTATTCCAAGTTCCGTAGTAAATATCAGATTGCTGGTGTCTCATCACTAGATTATTTGGATCTTTACAAGAAGTTTACCTATAATCAACAACCGAATTATCGTTTGGATACGATTGGTCGGCTGGAAGTCAACATGGGAAAGGTTGAGTATGAGGGTTCGTTAGATGAACTCTTCCGCAATGATCTTGAAAAGTTCATTGAGTATAATCTCCAAGACGTGCGTATCATCGTGGAGATGGATAAGAAACTCAAACTGATTGAACTAGTCCGTGGTATCTGTCATTTGGGTCACGTGACCTACGAAGATTACAGTTTCAGTTCTAAGTTCCTTGAAGGCACAATTGTAACTTACCTCCACCGTAAGGGTATCATCGTAACGAATAAACCTGCAGGTGGTCGTGAGATGATGAACGATAAGATGGAAAATGAAGATGAAGGATTCGCAGGTGCGTTCGTGAAAGAACCTGTGCCGGGTTTGTATGAATGGGTATACTCTCTCGACTTACAATCCCTGTATCCGTCCATCATTATGAGTTTGAATATCAGTCCCGAAACCAAGATTGGGTTTGTGACGAATTGGAATATAGATAAGCACGTCAACGAAGAAATGACAGAATATTTGATTCGTGGAACAACCGACGAGCAAGTGGTTCGGTTGAGCCGTGATGCGTTCTTTAAATATATGAAGTTGGAAGGGTTGTTGATTAGTTCCAATGGTGTCTTGTATAACGGAAAGACGATGGGTATTATTCCAGAGGTTCTTGACCGTTGGTTTAAAGAACGTGTAGAGTATAAAGATTTGATGAAGAAGTATAAGAACGAAGGGAACACCGAAATGGCGGAGTTCTATGACAGACGCCAACATATTCAAAAGATTTTCTTGAATTCTCTGTATGGTGTATTGGGACTTCCTATCTTCCGATTCTTTGACTTGGATAACGCACTCGCTGTGACTGCCTCTGGTCAAGATGTGATTAAGAAGTCTGCTGCATTTGCGAATGAGTTGTATTGGACAAAGTTGAATACGCAAGAAGATTATTGCACATATATTGATACCGACTCGTTATACTTCTCTGCAACTCCATTGATGTCAGAGAACGCTAATGGAAAGGAATTTACGATTAAGTTAGCACGAGCAGTAGAAAAGAAACTGAATGAGTATTATAATGTGATGGCGGAACAATTGTTCTTCTGTAAGGAACATCGGTTGTATATCAAAGGTGAATCGGTTGCCCAAACGGGTATCTGGATTGCCAAGAAACGATATGCGATGAATGTCGTATATGATTTGGAATCTAATCTTGATGTTCCGAATAAGATGAAAGTCAAGGGATTGGATGTGGTCCGTTCCAGTTTCCCACCTGCGTTCCGTGACTTCATGAAAAAGATGATGACGGACATTTTGAACAAGACACCGAAATCAGAAATTGATAAGAACATCTTGGACTTCCGTTCGCATTTGGATACGATGAATTATCTGGATGTTGCACGGAATACGTCGGTCAAGAATATTTCTGAATATGATACGGGAACCAAACAACTTGGTGGGTTCAAGAAGGGAACACCTGCGCACGTAAAGGCAGCATTGACGTATAATGCGTTACTCCATCATTTCAAACTTGCTAATCGGTACGAATCAATTGAAGATGGCGCAAAGGTCAAGTGGGTATATCTCACGCAAAATCCCTATAATCTGGAAGCAGTTGCGGTCAAAGGATATAATGACCCACCACAGATTATTGAACTGGTAAAAACCTTTATTGATTATAAAGCACTTTTTGAGAACGAACTGCAGAAGAAACTGGAAGATTTCTATTCCGCTCTTCGCTGGGGGAACATCCCCACAGAAATTAATCAGAACGCACAGGAATGGTTTAGTTTTTGATATGTATATAGACACCCCAAATTGAGGTGCGTATGAAACTACAAGATTTAGTGACCATCATTATTCCATGTAAGAATGAAGAAAAATATATTGGATATTTACTTGACTCTCTGTCACAACAAATGGGTATCGGAAACACTCGTATCCTTGTCGCAGATGCCGATAGTACCGATAATACTATCAATGTTGTAAAGTTATACAATGATGTGTTGAACATTGAAGTTATCAAAGGTGGACCTGTATCGGTAGGACGAAATAATGGTGCCAAGTTAGCAACGACCCCATACATCTTATTCTTGGATGCCGATGTTCGTTTGTTCCATCCGTCTACCATCTATGATGCGGTAAACAAGATGGAAGCATTTAAGTTAGACTTGGTGACAGCAAATATCAAGAACTACGGCCCACACCTTCGGGCATCATTTTTGTTCTGGAAATTCAATCTTGTCAATAAGATTATAGCAAAGAAAACTCCATTTGCCATCGGAGCATTCTTCTTAACTCGTCGTAGTAAGTTTGAAGAAGTTGGTGGGTTCCCAAACAAATACGAAACATCAGAAGATTACATTTTGAGTCAGCAGTATGACCCAAAGAAATTTATGATTATTGACCACTACTTCGGGCAAGACGAACGACGATTCACCAAGTTGGGATACCTTGGTATGATGTGGTATATGACCGTGAATTTCTTCAACCGAAACAATCTTAAGCACTTCGAGAAGGCAAAAGTGAACTATTGGGACTAATATGAAGCACTATAAAGCCATTATTGTATCCGATGTCCATTTAGGAACAGAAGATTGTAAAGCAGTAGAGTTCTTGAAGTTTTTAGAAGAACATCACACCGACATTCTCATAATTAACGGTGACTTCGTAGATGGATGGGCC
>Ga0172372_10009206_pt1 | contig 12874 bp, 9 predicted proteins | sample LakKiv5m_2_FD_114544 | JGI IMG/M metagenome (GOLD analysis project Ga0172372, IMG submission 114544) | Freshwater microbial communities from Kabuno Bay, South-Kivu, Congo - kab_092012_9.5m | ecosystem: Environmental > Aquatic > Freshwater > Lake | place: Democratic Republic of the Congo...
AGTAGAAGTGGGCAACTCATCACCCAACTGACCCCAGTAGACCCTGACAAAGCCCGTATCCAAAAGCTCAACCAACGCTTCGTAAATACTTTCAACGCAGCTGGTACAGGGATTATTTTGGCAGTAGTGGTGGCTCCTGTCTTGCCCGCCATCAACATTTTGGCGGTCTTGCTGTTGTTATACTCGGTGCGCATTTCCGCTCAAAACGCATGGAACGCCCTTCGTCAGGGTAAACCTAGCGCATACCAACTGACCATTGTCGCATTCATGATGGTGCTGCTCGGTGGTAACTTGGTTATGGCAGGCGCGTTGTCATTCATTGCTTCGTCCGCGCTGATGTTAACCACGCGCGTGAAGGGTGCCACCACCGATCAAATTGTGGACATGTTCCGCCAACAGGCACGCTTTGTTTGGGTGGTGACGGAAGACGGGGAACGCTTGAACATCCCCATTTCTGCGGTACAAGTGGGACAGGTGGTGGCGGTGGATACAGGGCAGACCATTCCTGTTGATGGAAGTATCATCGTAGGGCATGCTTCGATCGACCAGCACATGCTCACGGGGGAATCTCAACCATCGGAAAAGGGCGTGGGCGAAGCGGTCTACGCTTCTACAAGCGTATTGTCTGGGCAAATATTTGTGCGGGTTGAAAAGACTGGCAACGAAACGACCATTGCCCAAATCGGGCAAATCCTCAACAAAACGCTTGGATCAAAGGCGGATGCCCAACTGTGGGCGGAAGATATAATTGACAAGAGTGTCATTCCGTCTCTACTGATTGGCGCGGCACTCCTCCCGACGTTTGGTTATACTGCCGCCACCGCTTTCCTATTTGCTCATCCCAAGATGAAAATGCCCATGTTGGCAGGAACTGCTGCGCTGGGATCATTTTATATCCTGTCCGATCAAGGTATTCTGGTGAAGGATGCCCGCGCCCTAGACTTCTTGCGCGAGGTGGATACGGTGGTATTCGATAAAACCGGCACCCTCACGCTTAACAAGATGCAGGTAGCGGATATTCACACCAGCATGGATTTTGATCCTCTAACCGTTTTGGCGTATGCCGCCTCTGCAGAGGTTGGTCAACCCCACCCCATTGCACATGCCATCGTCGAAGCTGCCGCGCAAGCCAACCTCACGCTTCCGCACATTGTTTCCGCCCGTTATGAAATCGGTTATGGGTTGGATGTTCAAACCGAAGCCTATCGGGTGCGTGTGGGCAGTTATCGCTTCATGGAGATTGAACAAATTCCACTCCCCCCCAACATCGAGGAGGCACTCGCCTATGCCAGTGACATTGGGCATTCGTTGGTGATGGTGGCGTTTGATGATGGTCTCGTCGGGGCGTTAGAGATGGTGCCAATGGTGCGCCCAGAAGCTCACACCGTGATTGAGCAGTTGCACGCGCTGGGCATCGAACACACTTATATCATCTCCGGCGATCAAGAGGGACCCACGCGCAAGTTAGCGCACGAATTGGGAATCGACCATTACTTTGCCAACACCCTCCCTCAAGAGAAGGCGCACCTCATTGAGCAACTGGTAGAAGCAGGGCGCATCGTGTGTTATGTGGGAGACGGCATCAACGATTCGATCGCTTTAGGCAAGGCGCACGTTTCGGTATCGTTGGCGGGCGCGTCCACCGTTGCCAAAGATACAGCGCGAGTGGTACTCATGGGCGACAACATTGAGAAACTCCCCGCGCTCTTCAAGTATGGCAAGCAATACGTCCAAACCACGCGCCGAACGCTGATCTATTTGTCCATCATCAGCGGGGGGGCAATGCTTCTCGCCCTCGCGCCGTATGGCTTGGGCATTGCAATGGCATCTTACATTCTCAGTTTGAGCGGTGGGTTGGTGTTGGCGTTAGAGCCAGCGTGGAAATACTCGCGCGAGAAATCACAAGCCGAGTTAGCAAGTGGCGAAAAGTTGCGACGTGCCTTGTTGGCAAGCAAGCAAAATCATTAATTGCGGTTAACCTGGCGTGTAAGCACCTACCTTTTTTAGTTCTGATGTGTTTTCTCACTCCCTGCCTAACTCACAGAGACGAGAAAATATTTAACAAATCCTTAATAATTTACAATTGACATAATATGGCTGTACGCGCTAAATTGTAAACGTTTACATTTGTAAACGTTTACAACCCGTTTTTGGAGGATCTTAAAAATGCGTAAGTTTTTGGTTCTGATGTGTTTGGTTGTGTTTGTTGTGTCTGGCGCGGTAGTTTCTGCGCAAGAGCCAGTTGAGTTGACCATTGCGACCGTCAACAACCCTGATATGGTGGTCATGCAAGGTTTCACCTCTGTTTTTGAAGAACAATATCCCAACATCAAGTTAAACTGGGTGGTCTTGCCAGAGAATGAACTGCGTGCCACCGTCACCACTGACGTTGCGACTGGTTCCAGCACCTTCGATATTGTCACCGTCGGTATGTTTGAAACCCCACTATGGGCTGCTAACGGGTGGATTCACTCGATGGATGCACTCGCTGCGGAGTACCCCGACAACGTGCAAGCAGACTACGGTTTTGAAGATTTGCTCGAAGGCGTAAAGTTAGGCTTGTCTTACGATGGACAACTCTACTCCCTCCCCTTCTATGGTGAATCTAGCATGTTGATGTACAACACCGCCATGTTTGAGGAAGCCGGCTTGGTCATGCCAGAACAACCCACTTGGGATGAAGTTCGTGAGTTTGCGTGCGCATTGCACGATCCAGACAACAACCGCTATGGTATTGTGTTGCGTGGCTTGCCCGGCTGGGGTGAAATCATGGCACCTTTGACCACTGTGGTGAACACCTACGGCGGTCGCTGGTTTGATGAGAACTGGGAACCCCAAATTAACAGCCCAGAATGGAACGAAGCAGTTAGCTTCTACGTGAGCCTCATTCAAGATTGTGGGCAACCGGGCGCAACTGGCACTGGCTTCACCGAAGCGCTCACCCTGATCGCTCAAGGGCAAGCGGCAATGTGGGTTGATGCAACCGTTGCAGCTGGTTTCCTTTCTAACCCAGAACAATCCACCATCGTAGACAGCCTCGGCTTCGCGCCTGCACCTGTTGGTCCAGTAGCGAAGGGCAACCACTGGTTGTGGGCTTGGTCGTTGGCAATTCCCACTACCTCCTCACACGCCGCTGAAGCTCTCCAATTTGCAACTTGGGCGACCAGTCGCGACTACATTCAATTGGTTGGGGAAACCAATGGTTGGGCAACCATACCTCCCGGCACTCGCGTTTCTACGTATGAAAACCAAGCCTACCTCGACGCGGCACCTTTCGCTTCTACTGTCTTGGGCTTGATGGAAACCGCTGATCCCACCGATTCCACTCGTGACCCTGTTCCGTATGTTGGGGTTCAATTCGCTGGTATCCCAGAATTCCAAGGCATTGGTACGGATGTCTCCCAGTTGATTGCAGAAGCACTCGCTGGCGACAAGACGGTTGCCGAAGCTCTTGAACAAGCAAACACGCTTGCACGTGAAGCCATGGAAGAAGCAGGCTACTACGAATAAGTCGTGACGCTTTTGTCATCAATATAGTGGGTGGGGGGTGCAACGCCCCTCACCCTTTCCCTTCTCGACAGGCATTATGTCATCGCTTTTTCAGAATATTGATGATCTGGAAAGTATCATGCAACAAAAACTCTCATTTAGACATTTTTTAAGTCTACCAGCCGTCATTTACATGGTCATCATCACGCAGATTCCATTCCTGTTGACTTTGCGCTATAGCTTGGAGCGTTGGAATCTTTTGCGCCCAGAGCGTCGGAAGTTCATCTGGTTTGAAAAATATCCTGATATTCTGCAGGATGTGAACTTTTGGATCATCATTTTAAATACGATCGTACTTGTCTTTTCTGTGGTACTAATTACTTTGCTACTTGGTATGGGCTTGGCGTTGTTGGTCAATCGTCCTTTCCCAGGTAGGGGTATCGTGCGGACATTATTGATTACCCCTTTCTTGATTATGCCCACCGTCTCCGCGGTACTTTGGAAGAACGTCTTATTCAATCCGGCATTTGGGCTTTTGGCAGCTGTGTTTGCGCTTTTCGGTCTGCCGCGCCCAGACTTGCTGGCGAATCACCCAATGGAGTCGATTGTCACCATTTTGGTGTGGCAATGGACTCCTTTCATGATGCTCATTTTATTAGCGGGGTTACAATCACTCAATCAAGAGGAGGTTGAAGCCGCACAAATGGATGGCGCAAACGGTTTGATGCTGTTCGGTTATATAATTTTGCCCCACCTTCGACGTTACATTGAAATCGCCCTTTTGATGGAAACCTTGTTTATCTTGAGTGAATTTGGCGTGATCTTCGTCACCACAAGTGGGGGACCCGGCATTCAAACCACCAACCTATCCTTTGGGATTTATCAAGAAGCATTCTTGCGCTGGAACATTGGTGAGGCAAGTATTTTGGGGGTGTATGCCATCATTCTTGCCAACATCGTCGTTTCGTTCTTTGTACGGGTGTTACAACGTGGACAATCAGAAGGACTCGCCATTACATGACCAAAAAATACAAAGGATTGTGGCTCACGCTGTTGACATATGGGATCGCTTTGATCTTCTTCTTCCCGATTTTTTGGATGGTGCTTACTTCATTCAAGACGGAAGCAGACGCCTTCGCCTTCCCCCCGCAGCTCATGTTTGATCCTACGCTTTCAAATTGGCGAATTGCTTTGTTTGAATCTCCGTTTTTATCTGCGCTAAGCAATACGATTTTAATCACTCTGCTTTCCACCACCGTGGCATTGGCATTGGGAATACCCGCGGCGTATGGACTGGCATATTTCCCCACTAAGCGAAGCAACTTCACGCTGCTGTGGTTGATCTCTACGCGGATGCTCCCTCCAGTGGGCATCATCGTTCCGCTCTTTGTCATTGCGCGGGATTTGGGCATTCGCGATACCGTTCTGGGTATGGTCATCGTTTACACTTCGATGAACTTGCCGTTAGTAGTTTGGATGATGCGGTCGTTCTTCTTGGATGTCCCCTATGAAATCTTGGAGGCGGGGCGCATTGATGGCACCAACCTGTGGCAAGAGTTTCGGTTCATCGCCATTCCGTTGGTTGTACCGGGTTTAGTCGCCACATTTTTGTTATGTATGATCTTTGCGTGGAATGAATTCTTTTTCGCGTTCAACCTCACCGTCACCCAAGCCTCGCCATTATCGGTTTATATCTCATCATTCAAGACGGCGGAGGGGCTTTTCTGGGCGAAGATGTCTGCAGGTGCCACAGCTGCCGTCTTGCCTGTCGTTGTAGCGGGGTGGTTCACCCAACGCCAACTTGTGCAAGGACTCACAATGGGAGCGGTGAAGTAGTCTGGTTTATAATACAGATACTGCAGTCAATGTCATGCGAGAGCCATAACTACTTTGGGTACCATTAAACCTACCATGAATGAAGTTGCCAAGTATGCGGATGTGTCGGTTGCCACGGTCTCGCGCGTCATCAATGGGAATCACCCCGTTAGCCCTGACCTAGAGAAACGTGTGCGAAAGGCGATGAAGGCGTTGCATTACCACCCTAGTTCTGTGGCACGCAGTCTAAAGATGCAACAATCCGGCTTGGTTGGCATTCTTGTTCCATTGTTAGAGCACCCTGCCTATAGCAGAATGGCATCTGGCATTGAAAAGACACTCTTCGAGAGTGGGTATCGTGGTTTAATTTGCAACTCTGAAGAGAACGAATCCCGCGAGAATGAATACATTGAGATGCTTTTGCGGCAACGTATTGATGGCATCATCATTAACACCTCTGCGCGCCATCCAGCTTACTTGTTGGAACTTCAGCAGAATAATATTCCGATAGTCCTTTTTGACCGCACCGTGCAGGGGGTGAATTGCCATCAAGTTTTCTGTGATAACTCGCTGGGAGGGTATAATGGCGTTCAACATCTCATCGAATTGGGGCATCGGCGCATTGGTGTGATTGCCGCGCCCATGTATCCGGAACCAATTATTCGGCGGTTACAGGGTGTTAAACAGGCATTGTTGGATTTTCAAGCCGACGATGATCCGCGTTTGATCCAAACAGGGGACACCCAGTTGTTTGATATGGGCTATGAAGCGGGCAAAACATTGCTTCAACTTGACCACCCCCCCACCGCCATTTTTGCCCTGACGGATGTCACTGCTGTGGGAGTTATCCATGCCGCCATCGAGATGGACATTCGCGTTCCAGATGATCTGTCCGTTTTGGGTTATGATGATCTCCCCATCGCCAATTACATTGTTCCAGCTTTAACCACCATCGCCCAACCCTTATTAGAGATGGGGCAAACCGCAGCAAACTTGTTGATCCAGAGCATTGATAGCCCCTACTTTGAACCACAAAAAGCTGTTCTACCCACTCACTTGGTCGTGCGTCATTCAACGCAAGCCCTTCAAAAATCATCTCGTCACTCTTCAAACAGATAGGAATCCAATTATGAAAGCTGTTGTCTTCCCTAGTGCAAGTCAAATTGAAATTCAGCAAGTAGCAGACCCTCGTTGTGGTGAAGAAGAGGTCATCGTTGAGGTGATCTCAACGGGGATTTGTGGCACGGATATTCATATCTACCGCAACGAATACATGTCCACCTTCCCCCTCATCCCCGGTCATGAGTTTCATGGGAGGGTGGTAGAAGTGGGTAAGCAGGTGACAACGCTCAGGGTTGGCGATCATGTCGCGGTTGACCCCAACCTCTATTGTGGAAAGTGTAGCCGTTGCCGAAACAAGCAATTCGTCCAATGCTTGAACCTATCTGTTGTGGGGGTAACACGTGACGGTGCTTTTGCGGAATACATTGCTGTACCCGAGAAAGCATGTTATGCCCTGCCTGATGGTATGACCAACCAGCAAGCGGCATTCGTCGAGCCGTTAGCATGTGTCGTATACGCCATGCAACGCTTGCGTGTGTATCCTGCTAGCCGCGTCTTGATCGTAGGAGCGGGTCCGATGGGCTTACTCTTGACCCAGACCTTGCGCCACAACGGGGCATCGTTCATCGCAGTGACCGAGAAGCAACCCCAACGCCTACAGTTGGCGTTAGAAATGGGTGCTAACGCGATTGTCAGCGCAGATGCTGAACAAGACCAACACCTTGCTGAAGTCTCGGCAGATGGTTTTGACTTGGTGATTGATGCGACAGGAGTTCCATCTGTGATTGCCAAGTCGTTTGATTACCTGAAAGCTGGGGGACAGTTCTTGCAATTCGGCGTTGCACCGATGGGAGCAAAGATCGAGATTGAACCGTATAAAATCTTCCGTTACGACTGGACCATCCTTGGCTCGTTTGCGCTTAGTTATACCTTCCAACCTGCAATTGGTTGGTTGGCATCGGGAGCGGTGGATGTCTCTAAATTGGTCAGTCACACTGTACCGATGAGCCAATTTAGCGAGGCGTTCAATTTGTTTAGCGCGGGGCAAACCCTCAAAGTTCACATCGATTTGCAAGCCAGCTAAGGAAGCATGATGAAGCGAGTCAATATTCCCCAACCCCATCAATTGGACGTGGTGGACGTGCCCACCCCCCAAACCCAAGCACACGAGGTGTTGCTTGCTATCAAGGCAATTGGCATTTGTGGCTCAGACTTACACACCTTAGAAGGGCAACACCCATTTGTCAGTTATCCCGTTTATCCGGGGCATGAAGTGAGTGGAGAGATCATCGCTGTAGGGGATGGTTTGGATTTGGGATTGATCGGCAAGAAGGCGGTAATTGAGCCGTCTTTGGCAGAGGGCACCCGTCCCAAGTTTGAACCCGGACGCTATAACATCTCCAGCAACCTGAAGGTAATGGGGTTTCAAACAGAAGGTGCGATGGCGGAATATTTTGCTGTGCCCTTTGAGCGCATCCACCTAATTCCCGAAAGGTTTTCTCATGAGCAGGGGGCGATGGTGGAACCAACTGCTGTTGCGGTGCATGCGGTGCGCTTAGCGGGCAATGTGGCAGGGATGGATGTGGCGGTGATTGGGGCAGGGACGATCGGATTGTTGGTGGCACAAGTCGCCCAAGCGTATGGCGCAATGAGCGTCACTGTTGCCGATCTTGATCCCAACCGTCGTGCAGTGGTGGAAAGCTTGGGTATGCTTGCGGTTGAACGGCTTAGCCCGAAATCTTTTGATGTGGTTGCCGAGTGTGTGGGCGCATCTCTCACGTTAGCCTCCGCCATTCACGCCTGCCGCAAAGGAGCAACCGTTCTGGTGGTGGGGGTCTTCGGTTCCGATGTGATGATCCCCGCCGGCTTGATCCAAGACTGGGAGTTACGCCTATTGGGAAGTTTGATGTACGTGGGGGATGACTATCGTGAGGCGATTCGCCTGTTACACAATGGGGCAGTTCAAACTGAGCGAATCATCACCCATCGCTTCCCATTAGTGCACGCGCCCCTCGCCTTTGAAACCGCCCTACAACGGGGTGCAAGTCTAAAAGTCATGCTGACCAATCCTTAGACGAATGGACGGACTCGCCAGCGACTACCGAGCTTGAGAAGTCGCTGGCGTTTTCGGCCTTGGGTAGATTTAAACTTCAGGGTTGTCGTACCACGAGGTTAGGTTTAACGTCAGAGCAGAATACTTCACTCAATACTAGGCAATCTACAATGTTCGAAAAAGGCAAAATTTACAATCGCCGGAATGATCTTCATAAGCATTATGGAGGACAAATTCAGGGTGGGATTAGTACGCCTTCACGACACAACTTCATTATGCTGTTCACAAGCACAACAGGTGCACAATATGGCTATAGTGATGGATGGTCTAACGAAGGTTATCTGTACACTGGTGAAGGTCAAAAAGGTGAAATGTCTTTTGTTCGTGGTAATCTTGCCATTCGAGATCATGAAAAAGTTGGTAAATCTCTGCATTTGTTTGAATATGTCAGTCTAGGCAATGTCAGGTATATAGGACAGATGAGTTACAAGAGCTACATAATCAAAGATGCAAAAGACAAAGACGGATATATTAGAAAGATCATTGTCTTTATTTTACAACCAATAGACTAGAAAATAACTTCAGGGTTGTCGTACCACGAGGTTAGGTTTAACGTCAGAGCAGAATACTTCACTCAATACTAGGCAATCTACAACGTTATGAAAGCATTTCAAAATTGGCTTAGGCTAATGGGCTACCTGCTTCAGTATCGCAGGTGGTTAATCTTTGCCCTCATTGGATTGGTAGGGGGTAATCTGTTGGCGGTGGCAATCCCACAAGTGATCGGTTTAGTTGTTGATGTTGGCGTGGCAAGCGGTGATGTCACCTTCATGATCGAAGCTGGAATCGGAATGGTGATGTTAGGCATTGTTCGGGGTGCGTTCGGCTTCATGGCACGCTACTTCAGTGAGAAGCTCTCCCATCATGCGGTATACGATATGCGCAACAATGTCTATGAGAAGGTGATGAACCTCTCGTTTAGCTACCACGACCGTGCCCATGTGGGGACAATCGTCACCCGCGCGATCAGCGACGTGCAGGAGATTCAACGCTACTTCGCCAATGGGTTGGTGGACACCCTCAACATCACTTTCCTGTTCATTGGCACGCTGGCACTCATGCTCTCGGCAAGCCCGCTGCTTACGCTCGTGGCAGTGCTACCCCTCATCCCACTGGCGTTCACCTCGCGCAGGTTTGCTCTGGCAGTCGATCCCATCTGGCAAACCATCATGGAAGGGACACAAGTCCTTAGCAATCACATTCAAGAGAACGCCATCGGCTCACACGTGGTGCGTGCCTTTGCGCGTGAGGAACATGAGATTGATCGTTTCCGCCATAACAATGAAGACCTATATCACCGCTTCATCCGCTTGATTGACCGCTGGTCAATGTTCTTGCCGTTGACCGCCTTCATTGCCGCCATCTCATCCGTCCTGTTGCTGATTGCGGCGGGGTGGTTGATGAGACAACCCAATAGCACCCTCACTGTCGGAGCAGTAGTTGCGTTGAACGCCTATATTTTGCAACTGGCGCAACCGTTACGCTTCTTGGGCTTTTCTATTTTGTTGACCACCCAAGCGATTGCCAGCAGTGAGCGCGTGTTTGAAATTTTAGACGCACCCATCACTGTTGAAAACAAGCCGGACGCACTCACCCCAACTCAAGTTGAGGGGCATATTTGCTTTGAAGCGGTTGACTTCGCCTATGACGGTGATAAACCCGTGCTAAAGAATATCAGCTTTGAGGCACAACCCGGACAAGTGATCGGCATTGTTGGGGCAACAGGGGCGGGCAAGACCTCGCTCATCAATCTGATTACGCGCTTCTATGATGTCACCGCAGGCAAGATCACCCTAGACGGGCACGACCTGCGCGATCTCGAATTGGGCAATTTGCGCCGTCAAATTGGCATTGTGATGCAGTCGAGCTTGCTGTTTTCAGAAACGATCCACGATAACATCGCCTATGGGCGAGCAGACGCCACGCGCGATCAAGTGATTGCTGCGGCAACCGCCGCCAATGCCCACTCGTTCATCAGCGAATTTGAAAAGGGTTACGAAACGATGGTGGGCGAGCGCGGGGTGACGCTGTCTGGTGGACAGCGACAACGGGTTGCTATTGCGCGGGCATTGTTGATTAATCCGCGCATCCTCATTCTGGACGATTCCACCAGTAGCGTAGACACGCAAACCGAGTTCCTCATTCAAGACGCGCTACGGGTGTTGATGAATGGGCGCACCACCTTCATCATTGCGCAACGGTTGACCAGCGTCACGCATGCTGATCAGATCTTGGTTTTGGATGAGGGGGAAATTGTAGAACGTGGAACGCATGCAGATCTCATCCAACGTGGTGGCGTTTATTATGACATCTACCGCCTTCAAATGGAGGATCAAGACCGCCTACGTAAAGAAGCATCCTTCGCTGGCGAGCTAGAACTCACCCAAGTGGACTTAAAGCGCGAGCAGACTGACTATGAAACTTTAGTGCAAATCTTGAATGGAGTACACTAGCCTACCATGTCAAGTTATGTAGAAGATATTTCGACACGAGGATTCGATTGGCAAGTCACCAAGCGTATCGCTGGGTATATGCTCCCCTATTGGCGCGATATGCTGGTTGCTGTATTGGCCATGTTGCTCACGGTGGGGGCAAATGTGTCCACCGCGCCACTTATTGCCTACGCGATTGATAGTGGGATTGCAAAGGGCGATTTTGCCCACGTCTTACAAGTCACGCTACTCTTGTTGGTGGTGCAAACATTGGGCTTCTTGGGCTTCCGTGTGCAGCTGATGCACATGGCTCAGGCGGGGCAACACGTCTTACAGAGCCTGCGGGATGAGTTGTTTGTGCATGTGCAGTATCTTTCGATCTCGTTCTTCTCGCGCTATGAAGCAGGGCGGTTGATCGCACGAATCATCAGCGACGTGAACACCATTCGCGAGTTAATCAATTACGCGGTGGTGGGAACATTGCGCGAGGTGCTAACGCTGTTTGGAATCATCATCGTGATGGCACGCATTAACCTCACTCTCACTGGGGTGGCAGTGGTGGTTTTGGTCGTCTTGATTGTGATCGCCAATTACTGGCGCATTTACGCGCGTGATGCTTACTTGCAGGTGAGCGAGATCAACTCACAGGTGAATGCAGAGCTTTCTGAATCGTTCAACGGGGTGCGCGTGACCCAAGCCTTTGGGCGACAGGCGCACAACTATGACCGCTTCCGCACCACATTCAATTTGCGCCTGCGTGAGGCGTTCATGCGGGCAACTTTGGTTTCAGCATTATTCTTCCCCAGTATCGAATTGGTGGGGGGGATCGCCATTGGGGCGTTGATCTACTTGGGTGGCTCGTTGGTGCTGAGTGATGTCCTGGATGTATTCACGCTGTTAACCTTCATGCTGTACGTTGACCAATTCTTCTTTCCTGTGCGGATGCTGGCACAACGCTATAATCTTTTCCAAGCCACGATGGCAGCAGGCTATAAAATCTTTCAAGTGATGGACTGGAAGATTGAAGTTGATGACCGCCCTAACGCTCAACCGCTCCCACGCATTGAAGGACATGTACGCCTTGAGGATGTCAGCTTTCAATATGAACGTGACGGTGAAGCAATCTTACAGAGCATCAACTTGGATGTACCTGCTGGGCAGACTATCGCACTGGTTGGGCACACTGGGGCGGGCAAGAGTACCCTCGTCAAACTCATCATGCGCTTTCATGATGCCACACAAGGGCGGATTACCATTGACGGATACGATGTGCAAGAAGTGACGCAGGAAAGTTTACGCCGACAATTTGGCGTGGTGCTACAGGAGACACATTTGTTCACCGGCACCGTCATGGATAACATTCGCTACGGACGCTTGAACGCCACTGATGAAGAAATTATCCACGCCGCGCAAACGGTGGGGGCGCATGAGTTCATCACGCAACTGGAACATGGCTATCACACGGAGGTGCGCGAAGGTGGTACGTTGCTTTCGATGGGACAACGTCAGCTAATCGCCTATGCGCGGGCGTTGCTGGCAGACCCGCGCATTTTGATCTTGGATGAAGCAACCAGCAACATTGACACGCAGACCGAGAAGATCATCCAATCTGCCTTAGACAAGGTGTTGGAGGGGCGCACTAGTTTTGTGATTGCGCACCGCCTGAGCACGATCACGCGCGCTGACAGAATCGTGGTGATGGATCATGGGCGCATCATCGAACAGGGGACGCACGCCGAGTTGCTAGAGTTACGCGGGTTCTATCACCGCCTATACACGTTGGCATGAGTTCGATTGCCGCACTTCAGGATGTAATGTTCAAGTGTGGCAAACTTGAGGGCGAACAAGATAGGTTATCAGGTTTCATGTGCCTAGCGCGTGCCACTGGCTCATTGCGGCACAATGACTCTATGCTCGGTGTGCTTTTCCCGCTCACCCCGTGCTTGAGGGTGTGGCACAATCA
>Ga0172372_10009207_pt1 | contig 12873 bp, 12 predicted proteins | sample LakKiv5m_2_FD_114544 | JGI IMG/M metagenome (GOLD analysis project Ga0172372, IMG submission 114544) | Freshwater microbial communities from Kabuno Bay, South-Kivu, Congo - kab_092012_9.5m | ecosystem: Environmental > Aquatic > Freshwater > Lake | place: Democratic Republic of the Congo...
CCTGTGGCTCAACCTGCCGGGCGAGGAAGTCGAGGAGCTGCGGCGCGCGCTGCATGCGACTGGCGCGAAGCTCGGTCTCGACCTGCCCTTGCCGCGCACCGACGCGCTCGCATCGATCGCCGACGGCAGCTGCGAGCACCTGTGGATGACGAGCGTGCTCACGGATCCCGACGCATTTCCGGCGCTGCACGATGCGCTCTACGAGCGCGTCGGCACCGAGCTCGCGACGGGGCGCGGCGAGCTGGCCGAAGATCGCGCGCGCGCCGACGCGCTCGTGCGCGAGCTGCTGCGCAAGGCCGCGCCGCCGGCGATTTTCTCGACCACGGACGAGGAACTCGAAGTCGTGCGCCCGTTGCTCGCGGATGCCGGGCTCGACATTCGCGTGCCGCGCTCGGAAACGACCAGCGCGATCGTCGGCGACCTCGTGCGGTTCACGCGCCTCGCGCGCGTCAATTCCCCCGCGTGACGTTGGCGAAGCCGCGCTCCTCGAGCGCCGCGGCGAGCCGCTCGGGCTGGTCGCCCTGCACGACGATCGACGTGCCCTCGACGCGCGCGCCCGTGCCGAGCGCCTTCGCGAGCTCCTTGGCGAGCTTCTCGAGCGGATGCCCGGAGAGCCCCGGGCCTTCCGCGTGCGTCACGGCCTTGCCGCCGCGACCCGCGCGCTCGCGGCGCACCGTGACGCGCCCGGTGTAGCGCTTCTGCGTCGGAGCCGGCTGTGCCGCGCTCGCCGCAGGCTGCGGCCCCGGCGGGAGCGGACCGAGCTTGTCGCGCAGCGCCGCGAACGGATTCGCGGCGGGCTTCGGCGCCTCGCCGCTCACTGGCCGCCCGCCTTCGCCGGCTCCTGCTTTTCCTTCTCCTCGGCCTTTTCCTTGGCCTTCTCCGCTTCGCGCGCGTCCTGCATCGGATTGCGCGCGCCCGACGGCGCCGCGCCGCCGCGACCTCGTCCGCTGCCGCCCGAGCGCAACTGCAGACGCGTCTCGGCGAGCTCCTCGGGCCAGACGTTGTTCACGAGGTCGATGTCGGCCGTCTCGAGGTGCGGGTCGAGCACGAGCTTCACGAGCTTTTTCTCGCTGGCGAAGTGCTTGGTGACCTTGTCGGCGCCCTTGCGCCACACGCTCGCGGGCACGCGCAGCTCTTCCGTCGTGCCGTCCTCGTAGTGCGCCTCGAGCACGATCGGCATCACCAGCTCGCCGACCTTCTTCACGTCGACGACGTAGAACGCGAGCTGGCTCTTCAGCAGCTCGCGCTGCTTCTCGTCGAGGTCCTTGACGAGCTTCTCGTAGTCGCTGACGTCCTTCTCGGTGATGTCGAGCTCGTCGAACGTGTTGTAGAAGTCCACGAGCTCGGGGAACGCGTCGAGCCGCGTCTTCTGCCCCGCGTTGTTGCGCTCCGCGAGCGTCTCCGGTGCCCCGTCGCGCTTCGCCTTCGCGAGCGGCTTTTCGAGCGCGGGGTCGCGCGGGTCGATGCGGTACACGCGGATGCGATCGACGGCGAGGTCGCACGCGCCCGTCGAGTAGAACCAGCCGCGCCAGAACCAGTCGAGGTCGACCGCGCTCGCGTCCTCCATGCTGCGGAAGAAGTCCGCGGGATGCGGGCGCTTGAACTGCCAGCGGCGCGCGTACTGTTGGAACGAGAAGTCGAACAGCTCGCGGCCCATCACGCTCTCGCGCAGCACGTTGAGCGCCGTCGCGGGCTTGGCGTAGGCGTTGCTGCCCATGTTCAGCACCGAGTCGGCCGCCGTCATGATCGGCACTTGCCCCTCGCTCTTCATGTAGCCCGTGATGCGCGCAGGCTCGCCGCGACTCGAGGGGTAGTCCGTCTCCCACGCCTGCTCCGCGATGTACTGCAGGAACGTATTGAGACCCTCGTCCATCCACGTCCACTGGCGCTCGTCCGAATTGACGATCATCGGGAAGTAGTTGTGGCCGACCTCGTGGATGATCACGGAAATCAGCCCGTATTTCGTGCCCTTCGAGTAGGTGCCGTCCGCCTCCGGCCGCGGGCCGTTGAAGCAGATCATGGGGTACTCCATGCCGCCGACCGGGCCGTTGACGGAGATCGCGGTCGGGTACGGATACGCGAAGGTGTGCTTCGAGTAGATGTCGAGCGTGTGGCAGATGGCGTGCGTGGAGTACTTGCTCCACAGGGGCTCGCCTTCCTTCGGGTAGAAGCTCATCGCCCACACCTTGCGCCCCTCGACCTCGTGCAGCAGCGCGTCCCAGATGAACTTGCGCGAGCTGGCCCACGCGAAGTCGCGCACGTTGTCGGCGCGGAAGGTCCACGTGCGCGTGCCCTGCGGCTTGTGCGCCTCGTTGGCCTTCGCCTCGTCGGGCGTGACGATGAACACCGGCGTCTTGGAGCTCTCGGCCTGCACGAGGCGCGCGCGCTGGGCCTCGCTCAGAACGTCGCCGGAGTTCTGCAGCGTGCCGGTCGCCGCGACGACATGGTCGTCGGGCACGGTGATGCTGACGACGTAGTCGCCGAACTCGAGCGTGAACTCACCGCCGCCGAGGTATTGCTTGTGCTGCCAGCCGTCGACGTCCGTGTAGGCCGCGAGGCGCGGGAACCACTGCGCGATCTCGTAGATCGAATTGCCGTCTTTTTCGAAGCGCTCGTAGCCCGTGCGGCCGCCGACCTCGCGCGAGTTGTTGATCGCGTAATTCCAGTCGATCGAGAACGAGACCTGCGAGCGCGGCTCGAGCGGCTGGGGCAGGTCGATGCGCATCATCGTGTCGACGGTCACGTGGCGCAGGTCGCCGCCGGCGGAGTCCTTGACGGCCGTGACCTTGCAGCCGCCGTCGAAGTCCTTGCGGCGCAGCATGCGCTGCACCGACTCGAAGCTCGCGCCCTCGAACTCGGGGCTGAGCGCGGTCAGGACCGCGTGGGACTCCGGCGAGAACAGGTTGGGGTCGAGCTGCACCCACAGGTAGGCGAGCTGGTCGGGCGAGTTGTTCGTGTAGGTGATCGTTTCGCTGCCGGAGAGGTGTGCGCGCTCGTCGTCGAGCGCCACCTCGATCACGTAGTCGACCTTCTGCTGCCAGTACTCGTGCCCCGGCGCGCCCGACGCCGTGCGGTAGGAGTTGGGCGTCGGCAGCACCTCGGTCAGCTGGCGGAACGGGTCGGGCACAGCGCTGTCCTCCACGCCGAAGGCGTAGCCGAGTCCGAGGAGCGCGAGGGTGGTCGCGACGAGGCACACACGGGGGATCGAGGTCATGGGGCAGGTTCCCGGGAGAGCGGTGGGGGACGAGAGGGTACGGCCCGCGGGGGGCGCCGGGGCGGGGGAGTGCTCCCTTCTCTTGGCGCCAAGCGGCCTCGCGGCGCGCGGCTGGCCGACGCGGGTTCGACGCCCGGGGCCGACAGACGCCGGCGAGAGCGGGGGCCGGATGGGTGCTGCGGGGCCCCGGCGGCGGCGCCCCCGTCCCCGATCTGGGCCGTCCAAGCCTTCCGGAGAGCCCTGAAAAGAGCCACAAGTGCCTGTCAAAAAGCGACTTATCGCACTTGCGCCAGGTCGCCCTCCCGCCCCGGCCGCGCCCCGTCCGTAGGCCGGCCGGAATAGGAAGCGTCCGCGGGCGTCGATAGGCTCGCCGTGCGATCCGTCTCGCCCATGGAACTTGCCCCGAAGGACGACCTGCGCCTCGTCCGCGAGAGCCTCGCGGGCAACCAGCTCTCCTTCCAGCTGCTCGTCGAGCGCTACGAGGGCCGCATGTTCGCGCTGGTGCGCCACTACACGCGCAACCCGGTCGAGATCGAGGACATCGTGCAGGACACGTTCCTCAAGGCCTTCACGCGCCTGCCGACCTTTCAGGAGCAATCGTCGTTCTACACGTGGCTGTGCCGGATCGCGATCAACACGGCGCTCGACTTCCAAAAGCGCCTCGGGCGCAACCCGGTGCGCGCGGTCGAGGACCCCGAGCTCGCGCTCAGCCCGGACCGCATCGAAGGCTCCCAGCCGACCTCGGGCCGCATCCCGGCCCCCGACGCGCGCCTCGAGCGCGACGAGATCGCTCGCATCACGCAGGGCGTGCTCGAGGAACTGCCCGAGATCTTCCGCACCGTGCTCGTGCTGCGGGAGTTCGAGGAATTGAGCTACCAAGAGATCGCCGACGTGCTCGGCATCTCGATCGGCACGGTGGAATCGCGCCTGTTCCGTGCCCGCGCCCGCTTCAAGGAGCGGCTGATGGCGCTGCACCCCGAGTTCGGGGAAGGCTGGACCTCATGAACATGGAATTCTCCTGCCAAGAAGCCGTGCCGATGATCGGCGCCTACCTCGACGGCGAGCTCTCGCCTGCGCGCGCCGCTCTGCTGCGGCCGCACCTGCTCGAATGCTCGGCCTGCCGCAACGCAGCCGCCGACGGGCGCTCGCTGCAGCGCTGGTTCGCGCCGCTGCGCGAGAGCGCCGAGTCGGGCGAGCTCGCCGTGGCCGTGCCCTCGGGCTTCTCGGCCCGCGTCGCGCGCCGCGCCTTTGCCGGCGACCGCGGTGAGCGCGAAGAGCGGGGGGACTGGGCCGAGCGCGCCACACCGGCCCGCGAGGAAGGCCGCATCCTGCCCTTCGTGCTGCGCCTCACGGCCGTGGCCGCCGCCGCCGCCCTGCTGTTCGCCCTCGGCGTCCAGCTCGCCTCGCGCCCGCAGTCGCCCAACCTCGCCGCCGACGACCGCGCGGCCCTGCCGCTGGCGCAGATCCAGAGCGAGCTCGACCGCCTGAACGGCGTCGCGCCGACCCCGGCCGCGCCCGCTGCTCAGGAGTCCGCCGAGGCCGGCAGCCCGCGCGGCAAGAAGCGCCCGCAGCCCGCGCGATGAGCGGCGTGCGGCTCTGGATCGGCCTCTTGGCGCTGTGCTGCTTCGCAGCCGGGCTGGGGGCCGGCGTGCTCGTGAGCGAGTCCCGCGCCGGGGAAGTCCCGCGCGGGCTCGAGCCCATGGGCGACTACCGCGCCGCCGTGGTCGAGCGCTTCGGCCTCGAACCCGCGCGCGAGCGGCTGTTCGGCGAGGTGCTGCGCAACTACCAGCAGTCGATCGACGAGACCCGCGAGCGGCTGCTCGCCGAGCACCGACCCGAACTCGAGCGCGAACTTGCCGAGATCGGCGCTCGCTATCAGGCCTACATTCGCGATCATGTGATCCCCCCGGCACGACGCGCGGAGTTCGACGCGCTCTCGGCCGACGGACGCACGATCCAGTAACGAGAGAGACATGGCGAGAACCTGCGGCATCCGCATCGGCCCGCGGCGCTTCGAGATGGTGGTGCTCGATGGCAGCCCCAAGAAGCACCGCATCGCGGCCTACAAGAGCGGCGAGTTTCCCACCGGCGGCGCTGACCCCGAGGGCGATGTCGTCGCCACGCTGAAGGCGGCGGCGACCGAGCTCAAGGTGCCCGAGGACGCGATCGCGATCGCGGTCGACACCGGCACGGCGGCCTTCCGCACGCTCAAGCTGCCGGCGCTCGACGAGTCCAAGGTCGACGAGATCATCAAGTTCGAGGTCGAGGGCCAGCTGCCCCAGTGGAACATCGACGACGTCATCGTCACGTTCCTGACGCTCGACCGCACCGACAAGGAGACGAGCCTGCTCGTCACCGCCGTGCCCAAGGCCACGCTGCGGCGCGAGATCGACGCCTGCACCAAGGCGGGCATCGAGCCGCTCGAAGCCGAGCTCGAGGCCGCCGCGATGGTCAACGCCGCGCTCGCCAGCGGCGTGTGCCGCGTCGACGAAGCGCAGGTGCTGGTGCACATCGGCGATACCTCGACCGCGGTCGTGCTCGTCGACGGCGGCAAGGTGCGCCAGATGCGCGCGATCCACATCGGCGCCCTGACCCACGAGCCCGCGGCCGCGCCGAGCGGCGACGCGCCGCCCGCCGAGGGCTCCACCGAGCCCGCGCCGCCGCCGCCGCCCGCCGATCCGATCGAGGCCCAGCGCCGTCAGGAGCAGGCCGTCTCGCGCATCCGTCGCGAGCTCGGCCGCACGCTCTCGGGCGCGCGCACCGCCCACCCGCTCAAGGCCGTCTACGTCTGCGGCTGGGAAGTGCCCAACCTCGTCGGCACGCAGGTGCTCGACACGCCCGTGTACGAGCTCGACGCCTTCGTCGAAGAGTCCGGCAAGCCCGTCGAGGGCGCGGCCCCGCTCGTCGTCGCCTACGGCGCGGCGCTCGGCATGCTCGGCGGCGGCACGATCCACTCGTCGCTGCGCCGCGAGGACCTCAAGTACACCGGCACGTTCGAGCGCCTCGAATTGCCGATCGCGGTCGCCGTGATGCTCGCCGTCATGTGGCTACTCGTCTTCAATTTGTTCGAGAGCGATCGCCTCGCGGCCGCGGACTCGAGCATGTTCCGCTGGCTGCAGAGCAACAAGAACTTCCTCGTCAACGACCCCAAGGCCGGCAAGCGCGGCAACCTCGAGAAGCCTTGGCCCGAGCTGCAAAAGCTCGTCGAAGACGCCTCGAAGAAGGAAAATCCGCTGCTCGCGTCGAACCAGTGGTCGCGGCTCGACCAGCTGCGCCAGATCGAGCGCGCGCTGCTCCTGCGGCAGGACAAGCTCAACAAGGAGCTCGGCAACACGGGCGAAGTGAAGCAGCCGCAGTCGGTGCTCGAGGCGCTGACGCTCGTCACCAACACGATGGTGGACATGGGCGACGCGCTCGGCCGCATTTCGATTCGCACCATCAACGCCAACTACGTGCCGGCGCGCACGGGCACGAACGATCTCGTCACGATCACGTTCAGCCTCTCGTTCCACAACGACGAGGGCGCGATCGCGGCCACGCGCTCGTTCGAGGCGCTCAAGTCCGAGCTCGAGCGCCAGCCGTGGGTGACCGAGGTCGCGGCGCGCAGCTCGAAGGAATTCCCGGACGGCAAGGGCATTTACAGCGACGGCTACGCCATCACCTGCGACCTCTCGAAGGCCGCGCCGGCGAGCGCGAAGAAGGAGGGTTCCTAGATGAACCTCAAGGGAATGCTCGGCGCGATGAACCTCGCGCGCTGGATCATGGTCGTCGGCGGCATCGCCGTCGTCGGGCTCGGCTACAACGGCTGGAAGTTGCACGCGGAGCGCGCGGCCCTCGACCTCGCGCTCGCGCCCGGCGGCGACGTCGAGCGCATCTCGGGCAAGATCCAGCTGCTCGGCAAGCAGATCAGCAAGCTGCAGTCCGACGCCGATCGCGAAGGACTGAGCGGTCAGGATGACCCGTCGCTCTACTTCCGCGGCTTTGCCTCGGATCCCAACGTGCGCCTCGGTCAGGTCGAGATCGCCGGCCCCAAGGTCCAGACGATCATCAAGGGCACCGAGGACCTGCAGTACACGATCCGCCCCCAGAACGACACCGGCGGCGCGCCGCGCGACCGCATCGTCAACTACATGTACCTGCTCGAGTCCAAGTCCCGCCGCGTGCGCGTCACGGGCCTGCAGCTCAATCCGGTGCAGAAGCTCAAAGAGTGGGAGAACTCGAACGACATGTGGAAGTGGTCGATCGAGCTGACCTCGCGCGCCAAGGTCGAGGCCAAGCCCGACGCGAAGTGAGCCTGTCAGGAATCGGAACGCGCCGCGCCGCGCGACCGATCCGAGCCAGCCTGCTCGAGCGACCCTGCTCGAGGCCCTGATCGGGGCCTCTGATCGGGGTCGCCTCGCTTCCCGGGGCTGGGTCACGCGCTTGTCACACCCTGCCGTGGAGCGGCCGGGCACGATGCATGGCCGACACGGACGGAATTCCGTGTCGACCCTTGCGAGGAACGGGCGCCGGACGGAGGGTGTTGCGAGTCTGAGCCCGAGAACTCTCCCATGGCTCTCCTAGTCAACTTGGCACTGCTCGTGCCCCTGCTAGTGCCCGGGCCGATCGCTCTGGCCGCAGCGCCGGTCGCGACCGTCGGCGCGCCGCAGGAACTCTTCCGCACCCTCGTCGCCGAGCACCGCGCTGCTGTTGCGGTGCTGGCGAGCTCGGCGACCGCCGATGCCGCGACGCGACTCGAGCTCGATCGCGCGTACAACGCGCGCATGCGCCCGCTCGTCGAGGCCGACCACGGTCCCGCGCTCGCGTGGACCCTGCGCTACTTCGTCGCGCTGCCGACCGACGCGCTGCCCGCGGACGAGCTGCGCCGCGACCTGTGGTCACGTCTCTTGCCCACGCACGCCGCCGAGGAGTGGATCTGGGCGCGCGACGTCGAGTTGTTCGACACGCTGCTCCGCGATCGCGCCCTGCTCGGCGCACGGCCCTGTGCCAGTCTCGCCGCGACGCTGCTCGCTCCGCTGCCGCTGGTCGAGAGCGAGCGACGTCTGCTGGCGCTCACCGCCCAGTCCGAGGCGCTCGCCCCGCTCGGCAGCGAGGATCGCGCCGCCCGTCAGGCCGCCGCGGCCGTGTGGCGCGCCGAGATCGCCCGCGGACCCAAGGACGAGCTGATCGCGGCCTGCGAGCGCGCGCTGTGGCGCCTCGAGCACTTCGTTCCAGGCACGTCCTTCGCCGCGCTCGCCGGTCTCGACGTCGATGGCAATCAAGTTGCGCTCGCGGACTTCCGCGGCAAGATCACCGTCGTCGGCTTCTTCTCGCTCGAGCAGGAGTCCGGCCGCGCCGACGCGCGCTCGCTCGCGGCTCTCGATCGCCGCTTCGAGGGTCCTGCCCTGTGCGTCGTCGGCGTCGCGCTCGACCGCTCGCCCGGCGAGTTCCGCCGCCGGGCGGACACATGTGGCGTGCGCTTCCCGACGATCTTCGACGGCGCGGCCCGCGCCTTCGTCACGGGCGGCCTGCGCCTCGACAGCGCGCCGCTCGCGCTCGTGCTCGATCGCGAAGGGCGTTTGTTCCGCGTGTGCCGCACGCTCGCCGAGCTCGAGACGGCTCACGTCGACGCACTGCGCGATCCCGCGCTCAACGCATCGAGCGGGACTTCCTCTCTCGGGACGCCCCAGCGCTAGTTCTCACCCTTCCCCCGCATGCTCCACCGCCGCCGAGGCTCCGACCACCTGCCGCTCGTGCTCGTGGTCACGCTGTCCAGCACGCTGATCGCGTGGCTGGGCCTCGGCTCTCGGAGTGCCACCATCGCGGCGGCGACGGGGCCGCGCGCGCCCGAGGAAGTCGAGCCGCTCGTCGATGCCGGAGTGCTCGCCGCACCGCGCGACCTCGAGGCTTGGAGCTCGCTCGCGAGTGCGCTCGCGGCGCGCGCGCTCGGCGCCAAGCACGCGGCGGAGCGAGTTCCGGTCGAGGACCGCGCCCAGCCGCCGCTCTCCGAGCTCGCGGAATCGGAGTCGGTGCGCGTCGCCTGGGAGCGCGCGTCCAAGCAGCCGCTCGTCGAGGGCGAGGCCGAAGGCAGCGCGCCTCACGGTGACTGGTCGATCTGGCGCAGCGACGGAACTCGCGCCTTTGCCGGTCGCTTCGCCCACGGCCAGCCGGACGGCAGCTGGTCGTGGTGGCACGAAGGCGGGGCGGTGCGCGCGGAGGGCACGTTCCTCGGCGGACTGCTGCAGGGACCGTGGCGCGAATACCACGTCGACGGCACCCTCGCCGTGGCGTGGGAGTACGAAGCGGGCCTGCTCGAGGGGCCTGCGCTCGAGTTCTGGCCGGATGGCGTGCCCAAGTCGGAAGGCTTCCACGACAAGGGCCGGCGCGATGGCGAGTGGGTCACGTGGCACGAGAACGGCAACCTGCGAGCCCGCGGCGCCTACGTCGACGGCCTGCGCGATGGCGCGTGGCAGGAGTGGCATGAGAGCGGCACTTCGCTGCTGCAGGCGACCTACGAGCTCGGCCGTCCGGAAGGCCAGTGGCGCGAGTGGTACAGCAACGGGCAATTGAAGGCCCAAGGTCAATTCGTCGACGGCAAGCGCGAAGGCGCGTGGACCTTCTTCGAGCTCGACGGCGGCGTCGACCCGCGCACGGGCAAGTACACGCGCGGCATTCCTTCGCCGGAGTAGCGCGGCGGCCTGCGGAGGCTTCGTAGCCGCCGGAGACCGCCGCGAGGAACTTCGCGCGCCAGCGCGCGCCGCGACTTACTTCGCGAGCTCGGCTTCGATCGCCTTGCGGAGGTCCGAGTCATCCGGCGCCGTGCGGCTGCCAAAGAACTTGACGCTGGTGCCGTCCTTGCCCACGAGGTACTTGCCGAAGTTCCAGCCCGGCAGCTCGCCCGTGCGTTCCGAGAACCAGGCGTAGATCGGCGACTGGCCGGCGCCGCTCTTCGTGCGCACCTTCTCGAACAGCGGGAACGTCACGCTGTACTTGCTCGTGCAGAACTGCTGGATCTCCGCCGGGCTGCCGGGCTCCTGCCCGCCGAAGTCGTTGCACGGGAAGCCCAGCACGCTGAAGCCGCGCGCGGCGAATTCCTGATGCAGCTTCTCGAGGCCCTTGTACTGCGGCGTGAGGCCGCACTCGCTGGCGGTGTTGACGACCAGCACGACCTTGCCCTTGTAGGCCGAGAGGTCGGCGGGCTTGCCGTCGAGCGTGTTGATCGGGAAGGCGTGGAAACCGGCGGGGGCCTGAGCGGTGGTCATGTCCGTGTCCTTGCGCTCGGCGGGAGCGCTCGCGGGAGTGGGGGTGGGGTTCGAAGTCGCACTGGAGTTCAAAGTCGTGTTCGCCTGCGCGGCGGGCGCAGAAGCGCTCGACGCCTGTGACTCCGGAGCGGAACTGGAGCAGGCGACGAGGAACGCGGCGGCGAGCGAGAGGGCTTGGGTGCGCATGGTGTCGGTTGGGCTCGGGATGAAAACGGAACCCCAGGCTCTACGCCGCCGACCGAGCGGCGGATTCACGTCCCAGCCGCGCTCTTCGACCGCCCGATTCGCCTCATCCAGCGCGCGTTCAGCACTCGAGATCGCACTGGCGGTCGCGCACGACTTGCGCCATCGCTGCCTCCCGTCGCTCCGCGAGCTCGTGCCGTCGCACCGGCAGCGCGCACGCGGGGCCCACCGAGCGCCGCTCGTGGATCGCCGTAGCGGTCTCCAGCGCATCGCGCAGCTCTTCGGGCCGCGGGTCATCGATCGCATTCCGCAGCACGTCGCCCAGCGTGACGATCCCCACCAGTCGCCCGCGCGCATCGATCACAGGCAGGCGCCGGACCTGATGTCTGCGCATGAGCGCGTGCACGACCGAGAGCGAGCCGTCTTCGAGGCACGCCACGACGGGCCGGCTCGCGACCTCATCGACGTGCAGCTCCGACAGCGCTTGACCGCGCAACAAGGCCGCCATGGCGAGATCGCGATCCGTCACGATGCCCGTGACACGTCCTCCGGCATCGACCACGGGCAGGGCCCCGCAATCGCCCTCCCACATGCTGCGCAACGCCTCCAGCGCGCTGTCCCAGGGTCTCGCCGAGCGCACGTCCCGATGCATCAGAGATTCAATTCTCATGTCGCCCTCCAGTCCTGTCTGTCCAGAACCCTCCTCGCACCGCAATTGCGACGGTGTGATGAGCCCTTCTGCGCAGTCTCGTGGGCGACCAGTCGGCAGCCACGCTTCCCGCCCGTCCCGAATTCAGCCGCCCTGCACAGTTCCGGTCCCGCTCCTCCAAAAAAATCTCTTGAAACGGAAGCCCCGCTTTTGTTTTCATTCGCAGACTATGAGCAACACTCAAATCGATCAGCAGATCCGCGACCACATCAATTCCTTCGTCGAGCAGCTGAGCACGCTCGTGCGCAAGGCCGCCGTCGAGGCCGTCCGCACGGCGCTCACGGGCGAAACCTCGGCCGCTGCCCCGGTTCGCCGCGGTCCGGGTCGTCCGCCGAAGAGCGCCGCCGCTCCGGCCGCCGCCGCCGCCCCGGCCAAGAAGGGCAAGAAGGGCAAGCGCGCCAAGGCCTCGCCGGCCGATCTCGCCGCCGCGGGAACCAAGGTGCTCGAGTACCTCGCCAAGAACCCGGGTCAGTCGCTCGAGCAGATCGGCAAGGGCCTGAACACGCCCACCGCGAACCTCAAGCTCCCGATCAAGCAGCTGCTCGGCGACAAGAAGCTCAAGACCACGGGCCAGCGCCGCGGCACGAAGTACTCGGTCAAGTAAGCACGCGTTTCATCGGCACCGCTCGCTGCGCTGCGCGCCAAGGCGCGCGTCGCTGCCGCCAAGCCTCCCCTCGCGGCCGCGTGTCCCACCTCGGGTCGCGCGGCCGCGAGCTTTACTCGATGCGCGCCTTGCCCATCGCGTCGGTTTCTTCCGCCCTCGGGTCGTCGCCCTATGCCACACCCAGCAAAAGTGGAATCGGGGAGACCGCGCCTACGCTCTCACCGCGCACGAACGACGCTGAAACTCGAGCCGAGTCCACGCACGCTCCATGCGGCGGCAACGTGGCCGCAGTGCTTCCATCGCAGGGGTTGGCACGCGGTCCAGCCTGCTCGCGTCGCTCGATTCTTTGCAACGCTCCGCGCGGGCCGTCTTCACGACTTCAAGCGGCCCGTCGACGGTCGAAAAGCGAAGCTCGAGTCGATCGGGTCTGCGAAGAGCAGCCCAGAGGCCGAATGTGGGCGTCCTTCGCACTCGAAGGCATGGAGCTTTCCGCCGTGTCTTGCAGACCAGGCGCGCCGACGAGCGCCAAACGGGCACCTCCGGGCACAGTGTGGCGCTCAACGCAATGGATTCCGAGTTCGCGAATCCGTCAGGATCAAGACCAAGGGCGTAGCCGCCGACCCACGCCGGGAGGCGTGGGCGCACGCACGCGGCACCCCCGCCCTGTGTAACGAGATCACTTCCCCTTTTGACGTTCGCCCGTCGGGCGACCGTGCGGCTGCTCCGCAGGCCGATTCATGGCGCGCGCCCGCCCTCACGTCCCGGCCGCGAACGCCCCGAGGTTCCTCTCCAAGAACGCCGTGTCCGCCGCCGTCAGGTCCGAGTACGCCAGGCCGCCCCCTCCGCGCTCCAGCGCGGGCTCGAAACCGCACTCGGCTCGCCGCTCGCGATCCGCTCTCGGCGCTGCACCAGGACCCCGCCA
>Ga0172372_10009208_pt1 | contig 12872 bp, 13 predicted proteins | sample LakKiv5m_2_FD_114544 | JGI IMG/M metagenome (GOLD analysis project Ga0172372, IMG submission 114544) | Freshwater microbial communities from Kabuno Bay, South-Kivu, Congo - kab_092012_9.5m | ecosystem: Environmental > Aquatic > Freshwater > Lake | place: Democratic Republic of the Congo...
TCGGGCGTGCTCTGGCGGCAGGTGGTGCAGGAGGTGCACGACCGCGAATATCCCGATGTCGCGCTGAGCCACATGTATGCCGACGCGGGCGCGATGCAGCTTTGCCGCTGGCCCAAGCAGTTCGACGTGATCGTGACCGACAACCTCTTTGGCGATCTCCTGTCGGATGCGGCGGCGATGCTGACGGGCTCGCTCGGCATGCTGCCCTCGGCCTCGCTCGGGGCGCCGATGAAGAACGGCCGGCCCAAGGCGCTCTATGAGCCCGTGCACGGCTCGGCCCCCGACATCGCCGGGCAGGGCAAGGCCAACCCCATCGCTTGCGTGCTTAGCTTCGCGATGGCGCTGCGCTATTCCTTCGACCTCGGCGCCGAGGCCGAGCGGCTGGAAAAGGCCGTGGAGAGGGTGCTGGCCGACGGGGTGCGCACGGCCGATCTGATGGGCCCCGAGGGCGGCCAGCCGGTCTCGACCTCGGCCATGGGCGACGCGATCCTCGCGGCGCTCGACGCCTCGATCCAGGCCTGAGGGGGGCGGCGGATGGCCAATGTCGTCGTGGTCGGCGCCCAGTGGGGCGACGAAGGCAAGGGCAAGATCGTCGACTGGCTCTCGGAGCGCGCCGATGTCATCGCCCGCTTTCAGGGCGGCCACAACGCGGGCCACACGCTCGTCATCAACGGCAAGGTCTACAAGCTGAACGCGCTGCCCTCGGGCGTGGTGCGCGGCGGCAAGCTCAGCGTCATCGGCAACGGCGTGGTGCTCGATCCGTGGCATCTGGTCGAGGAGATCGCCAAGATCCGCGCCGACGGGGTCGAGATCACGCCCGAGACGCTGATGATCGCCGAGAACACGACCCTGATCCTGCCCTATCACGGCGAACTTGACCGCGCGCGCGAGGCGCAGGCGGCGGGTTCGGCCGCGCGCATCGGCACGACGGGGCGCGGCATCGGCCCGGCCTATGAGGACAAGGTCGGCCGGCGCGCGATCCGGGTCGCGGATCTCGCCGATCCCGCGACGCTCGGCCAGCGGGTCGACCGCGCGCTCGTGCACCACAACGCGCTCCGGGCGGGGCTCGGGCTCAACCCCATCGACCGCGCGGCGCTGCTTGGCGCTCTCGCGGCCATCGCGCCGCAGATCCTGCCCTATGCCGCCCCGGTCTGGAAGGTGCTGAACGACAAGCGCCGCGCCGGCAAGCGCATCCTGTTCGAGGGCGCGCAGGGCTCGCTCCTCGATATCGATTTCGGCACCTATCCCTATGTCACCTCCTCGAACGTGATCGCGGGGCAGGCGGCGACGGGGGTGGGGCTCGGCCCGAACGCGATCGACTTCGTTCTGGGCATCGTCAAGGCTTACACGACCCGCGTGGGCGAGGGGCCATTCCCGACCGAACTCAGGGACGAGACGGGTGAGCGTCTGGGCGCCCGCGGGCGCGAGTTCGGCACCGTGACGGGGCGCAAGCGCCGCTGCGGCTGGTTCGATGCCGCGCTGGTGCGCCAGACCTGCGCCATCTCGGGCATCAACGGCATCGCGCTCACCAAGCTCGACGTGCTCGACGGCTTCGAGCGGCTGCGGATCTGCACGGGCTATGACCTCGACGGCCGGCGGCTCGATTACCTGCCGACGGCGGCCGACCAGCAGGCGCGCTGCGTGCCGGTCTATGAAGAGGTCGAGGGCTGGCGGGAATCGACCGAAGGCGCGCGGTCCTGGGCCGACCTGCCGGGGGCGGCGGTGAAATATGTCCGCCGGATCGAGGAGCTGATCGGCTGCCCGGTCGCGATGCTCTCGACCAGCCCCGAGCGCGACGACACGATCCTCGTGACCGACCCCTTCGCGGACTGATCCGATGCAGCGGCGCACGCGCAAGAGGCTCGCCTATCTGATCCTGCTCGTGGGCCTGCCCGCCTATGTGGTGGTCGCGGTCTCGATCCTGAACGCGCTCGACCGCCCGCCGATCTGGGTCGAGTTCGCGGTCTATGTCGTGCTCGGCATCCTCTGGGCGCTGCCCTTCCGCGCCGTGTTCCGCGGCCTTGCCCAACCCGACGATCCCGAGGGCCCGGACCGCTAGGGCGCGCTCAGGGCGTCGCGCGGCCGAGTTCGGGTGCGGTCAGGGCGTAGCGGTTCCCCTCGATCCGCCGAAGCCGGCCCGAGCGCACGAGTTGCGCGAAGGCATCCGCCCGCGCGAGCGCATCCGCCGGTTCGTCCGGTGGCGGGTGGCGCGCGACGAGGCCCACGACGGCGGCCGCCTCGAAGCGGCTGCGCCCCTCGATGACGGTAAGATAGGCGGCCGCGGCCTCGATCCGCTCGGCAAGGCGTTGCGCGCCGGCGCGTGCCGCATAGGCCTCGAACCCGAGGTCGGGGGCAGGGGCGGCGTTCGCCGCCGCCGCCGGGGCCGCAGCCTCGGCCGGCGCATCGAGGCGCAGATCGGGCACGAGCCGCAGGACAGGCAGCCGCGAGGCGGTCTGGCGCGGCGCGGCTGTCGCGCGCGGGGCGGCCTCGGGCGGCGGCGGCGGCGATGCGGGCGCGGCATTGGGCACCTCTCCGGCGGCCTCGGCCGGTCGGGCGTCGGGCGGGAGGTCCGCGGCGGGCTTCGCGGGGGCGGCTTGCGCGGCATCGGGTGCGGCGTCGCGTGGGGCATCGACCGGGGTATCGACCGGGGCATCGGGCGGGGCGGCGGCGCCCTGGCGCCGGTCGGCCTGCGCGGCAGCGGTCGCGGCGGCGACGGCGGCGCGCAGGCTCGCGATCGTCGCGGCGCGCCGGCGGGCGCTGCGCTCGGCCGGCGTCTCATCCGGATCCGCGGCCGGGCGCCCCGAGCCCTCGGGCGGGGGAGCGATCTCGGCATCCTCGGCGGCCTGCGCGCGGGCGTCCACCTCGCGCATCGGCGTCCCGGCGAGTTCGGCAACCGTCTCGATGTCGATCGTCCCCTCGTCCATCTGGCGGCGCAACTCCTGCGCCGCGATCTGCTGCAGGAGCGCGACATCCACCTGCGGCGGCGGCAGGGCAAAATGGGGCGCCTGTTCCGCGAGCGTCTTGAAATGCTCGCTCAGCGCCTTCACGATGTCCTCGGGGTGCTTGTAACCCTTGAGCGTGCAGCTGAACGCGCCATAGGTGACGGTGACGCTGCGCTCGCGCGCGCCTTCCTCGGTCGCCTCCGCTTCGGTCGTGCCGCGCTTTCTGCCCATCGTCGCCGCCGTTCCTGCCCCTCGCCCCGTTCTGCCAGCCCCTCGCGCGAAGGGCAATTGCCAATCCCCGCCGGACGCGCAAACTGGGGCGATGGATCGCCCGATCATCAGCTCGGACCAAGGCGTGACCCTCGCGGGCGGCGCACCCTTCGGGGGCGCGCTGTTGCGCGCGGCACTCGGCCTTGCGCCGCGGCTTGTCGCGGCCGACGGGGGGGCGGACCGGCTGTTGCGCCTCGGCCACATGCCCGAGGTCGCGATCGGGGATTTCGATTCGATCTCGGCGGCGGCGCGCGCGGCCCTCGGGCCCGACCGGCTCCATCACATCCCCGAGCAGGACACGACCGATTTCGACAAGGCGCTGCGGTCGGTGGCCGCGCCCTTCGTGGTGGGCCTGGGCTTCAGCGGGGCGCGGATCGACCACGGGCTGGCGGTTCTGAACGCGCTCGGCCGGCACGCGGGGCGGCGCGTCCTTCTGGCGGGGCCGCGCGACGTGACGTTCCTCTCGCCCCCCGATCTTGCGCTGCGGCTGCCCGTCGGCACGCGGCTGTCGCTCTTTCCCCTCGCCGAGGTGCGGGGCGAGAGTGCGGGCCTCCGCTGGCCGATTGCCGGGATCGCGTTTCACCCCCGCGGGCTGATCGGCACCTCGAACCGCACGATCCTGCCCGAGGTGCGCCTTGCCTTCGACGCGCCGGGGATGCTCGTCATCCTCCCGCGGGCGCATCTCGGGGCGGCGGTGGCGGCGCTTCGGCCCGAAGCGCGCGCTCTGCCAACCGCTCGCGGTGGATGATGTAGAGCCCGGCCGAGACGATGATCGCGATGCCCGCCCAGGTCATGGCGTCGGGGAAGTCGTCGAAGACCAGATAGCCGAAGAAGGCCGCCACCGCGATCTCTAGGTAATGCAGCGGCGCGAGTGTCGCTGCCGGCGCGAGGCGCAGCGCATAGGTGATGAACATGTGGCTCACGCTCGCCGAGAGGCCGACGCCGACGAGCCAGACCCACGTCACGCCCTCGGGCCGGTCGGGCGCGAGGCCGGGCAGACCGCTGCCCCCGAGCGCCCAGAGGAGCGGCGCGGTCATCAGCGCGGCGATCCAGGCGGTGTGGAACTGCATCGCGACCGGGTGCATCCGCCGCGACAGGCCCCGCGTGATGAGCATGTAGAGCGCGAAGGTTACGGCCGTCGCCACCGGCAGGAGCGCGACCAGCCCGAAATTCGCGAAGGCCGGCTGAATCACGAGGAGCGAGCCCGCAAATCCCAGGACCGAGGCCGCGATCCGGCGCGGCCCCACCACCTCGCCGAACCAGAAGCGGCCGAGCAGCAGCAGGATGAAGGCATCGATGAAGGCGATCGCGAGCGCATCGGCGATCGGCATGACCGAGAGCGCGCCGACGAAGGTCACCGTCGCGAGGACCGACACCCCCGCCCGTGCGAGCACGAGGACGCGCGCGTCGCGCCCGATCCCGAGGCCGATCCCCATCAGAACGAGGACGGGCGCCATGCAGATGGCCTTAACGACGAAACGCGCGAGCGTCACCACCCCGGCCGAGACGGTTTCGGTCGCGAGCTTCGCCGTCACGTCGATGAGGGGCGCGGTGATGCAGAAGGCGAGCATCAGGAGCGCGCCGAGCAGCGCGCGATCACCGGAAGGGGCGGGGGCGGGGGTCATGGGCGCGGACGGCTCAGACGCGCTCTGGCGGGGTGCCGGCGATGGCGCGCGTCACCTCATCGGCGGCCGCGCGCACCCGAAGCCCGATCGCCGCCGCGGTATCGAGCCCCATGCGGAACGCCGGGCCCGAGACCGACAGGCCCGCGACCGGCTCGCCGTGGCCGTTGAAGATCGGGGCCGCGACGCAGCGCATCCCCTCGGCGCGTTCCTGATCGTCGATCGCGAAACCGCGCGCGCGCGTCCGTCCGAGATCGGCCGCGAGGACCTCGGGAGAGGTGATCGACAGCCGCGTGAACCCGCCCAGACCGACCCTGCCGACGATGCCCGCGACGCGCTCGGGCGGATAGAAGGCCAGCAACGCCTTGCCGATGCCCGAGACATGCATCGGCGCCTTGGTGCCCGGGGCGAAAAAGGCGCGGATCGCCTCATGCGTCTCGACCTGGCTCAGGAACAGCACCTCGTCGCGCGATTCGACCCCGAGGTTCGCGGTCTCGCCCGTCGCGCGCATCAGCGCGTCCATGGGCGCGCGCGACCGCTCGACCACCTTGGTGCGGCGCAGGAAGGCCGAGCCCACGCGGAACGCGCCCGGCCCGACATGCCACATCTGCCCGCCCTCGTCCGTCTCGGCCATGCCGTGCGCGGCAAGGGTCTGGAGCGTGCGATAGACCGTCGCCGGCGCCTCGGCCGTCAGCGCGGCCAGCTCGCTCAGCGACCGCCCGGGATGCGCGGCGAGGATGCCGAGCATCTCGAGCCCGCGATCGAGGGCACGGATCACCGTCTGGTCGGTCGTGTCGTTGAAGGCGCGCGGCCGGCCGCGCGGTCGGGGCGATTCGGGCAGGGCGAACCCTCCATTTCGGTGGCGCCGTATCGCGCTCTGCCCAATGAAAAAGCACTTCATGTTGAGATGCAACGAAAAAACAGCATGTGCCGCAAGAGCGAAAAATGTTTTCGAAAAAATTGCCCGGCCTGCGACAAAGGGTTACACCCCGGCCATCCAACGGAGGAACTCCCATGTCGCTGCAAAATCCCGTCTTCATTCCCGGCCCGACCAACATGCCCGAGGCCCTTCGCAAGGCCTGCGACATTCCGACGGTCGATCACCGCTCGGCGGCATTCGCCCGCATGATCGGTCCCGCCCTTGCCGGCGTGCGCAAGGTGCTCGGGATGGGGGCGACGGGCGATGTGGCCCTCATCCCCGGCACCGGAACCGGCGGGTGGGAGACGGCCCTGACCAACACCCTCTCGCCCGGCGACACGGTCCTCGCGGCGCGTTTCGGGATGTTCTCGCAGCGCTGGATCGAGATGTGCCGCCGCTTCGGCCTCGATGTGCAGGTGCTCGAGACGCCCTGGGGCGAGGGGATGCCCAATGCCGCGGTCGAGGCCGCGCTGCGCGCCGATACCGGCCACAAGATCCGCGCGGTCCTCGCCACCCACAACGAGACCGCGACGGGCGTCTATTCGGACATCGCCGCCGTGCGCCGCGCGATGGATGCGGCCGGCCACCCGGCGCTGCTCTTTGTCGATGGCGTCTCCTCCATCGCCTCGATGCCCTTCGAGATGGACGCCTGGGGCGTCGATGTCGCGGTGGCCGGGTCGCAAAAGGGCTTCATGCTGCCCACGGGCCTTGCCATCGTGGGGATCAGCGACAAGGCGCGCCGCGCGATGGATCGGGCGACGCTGCCGCGCAGCTATTTCGACCTGCGCGACATGTTCGCCTCGAACGCCAACGGCAGCTTCCCCTACACCCCGCCCGTCGGGCTGATCGCGGGCCTCGCGGCCTCGGTCGCGATGCTCGAGGATGAGGGGCTCGCGGCCGTCTATGCCCGCCACGCGCGCATCGCCGAGGGCGTGCGCCGCGCGATTGCCGCCTGGGGGCTGAAGCCCTGTGCCGTGCGGCCCGAGTTCCATTCGAACACCGTCACGGCCGTCGTCGTGCCCGCGGGCTGCAACGGCACCGACCTCGTGCGGCTCGCGGCCGAGAAATACGGCGTCGCCTTCGGCGTCGGCCTCGGCGAGGTCGCGGGCAAGGTCTTCCGCATCGGGCATCTGGGGATGCTCAGCGATGTGGTGATGCTCTCGGGTCTCGCCACGGCCGAGATGTGCATGGCCGATCTGGGCTGGCCGGTGCGTCTGGGATCGGGCGTCGCCGCCGCGCAGGAGTTCTATCGCGGCAGCACCGCTGCGGCCGTGCGCGCCGCCGCCTGACGGCGCGCGGGCGGGCGAGGACGATGAAGGACATGACCGAGATGCACATCCCGACCTTCGATGACGTGATCGCGGCCCACGACCGGATCCGTCCGCACATCCACGAAACCCCGGTCCTGACGTCGAGTTTCCTCAACCGGCTGACCGGGGCGGAGCTTTTCTTCAAGTGCGAGAACTTCCAGAAGGCCGGCGCCTTCAAGGTGCGGGGGGCGTCGAACGCGGTGTTCGGCCTGTCGGACGACAAGCTCGACCGTGGCGTCGCGACCCATTCGAGCGGCAACCACGCGCTCTCGCTCTCCTACGCGGCGGGGCGGCGGGGGATCCCCTGCACGGTGGTGATGCCGCGCACCGCGCCGCAGGCCAAGAAGGATGCGGTGCGCGGCTATGGCGGCGTCATCGTCGAATGCGAGCCCTCGACCTCCTCGCGCGAGGCGGTGTTCGCCGAGGTGGTCGCGCAATCGGGGGCCGATTTCGTCCATCCCTACAACGACCCGCGCGTGATCGCGGGGCAGGCCACCTGCTCGCGCGAACTCCTCGGCCAGGTGCCGGCGCTCGATGCGGTGATCGCGCCCATCGGCGGGGGCGGGATGGTGTCGGGCACCTGCCTGACGCTCTCGACCCTCGCGCCCGACGTCAGGATCTATGCCGCCGAGCCCGAACAGGCCGATGACGCCGCGCGCAGCTTCCGCGCCGGTCACATCATCGCCGACGACGCGCCCGTGACGGTGGCCGACGGCCTCAAGGTGCCGCTCAAGGAACTGACGTGGCATTTCGTCAGGAACCACGTCACCGACATCCTGACGGCGACCGAGCAGGAAATCATCGACGCGATGAAACTGACCTGGGCGCGCATGAAGATCGTGATCGAACCCTCCTGCGCCGTGCCCCTCGCCACCATCCTCGGGAACCCCGAGGTGTTCCGCGGCAAGCGGGTCGGCGTCATCATCACCGGCGGCAACGTCGATCTCGACAAGCTGCCCTGGCTCTGAAGCTTTCACATCCCTGCGGAGGACCATCCATGAACGTCGCGACGCATTTCAACGGCCTCGAAGTCGGCTATGACATTCCCGCCGCCCCCGGCATGGCCGAGGCAGACATCCAGACCCCCTGCCTCGTCGTCGATCTTGCCGCGCTCGAGCGCAACATCGCCAAGATGCAGCGCTTTGCCGACCAGATGGGCGTGCGGCTGCGCGTGCATGGCAAGATGCACAAATCCGCCGATGTCGCGCTGATGCAGATCGCGGCCGGCGCCGTCGGCATCTGCTGCCAGAAGGTGTCCGAGGCCGAGGCGTTTGCCCGCGCCGGCGTCAAGGACATCCTCGTGTCGAACGAGGTGCGCGATCCGGCCAAGATCGACCGCCTAGCCCGCCTGCCGCGGCTGGCGCGCACCATCGTGTGCGTCGATGACATCGCGAGCGTGCCGGAACTCTCCGCCGCCGCGACGCGCCACGGCACCACGATCGAGTGTCTGGTCGAGATCGACTGCGGCGCCGGGCGCTGCGGCGTCACGAACACCCCCGCGGTGCTCCAGATCGCGCGCGCGATCGCGGCCGCGCCCGGCCTCGAATTCTCGGGCATCCAGGCCTATCAGGGCGCCATGCAGCACCTCGACAGCTTCGATGAGCGCAAGGCCAAGATCGACATCGCGGTGGCGATGGTGCGCGATGCGGTCGAGGCGCTGAAGGCCGAGGGGCTCGTGTGCAGGATCGTCGGCGGCGGCGGCACCGGCTCCTATTATTTCGAGGGCAATTCGGGCGTCTACAACGAGCTTCAGTGCGGCTCCTACGCCTTCATGGATGCCGACTATGGCCGCATCCTCGACCGCGAGGGCAAGCGGATCGACGCGGGCGAGTGGGAGAATGCGCTTTTCCTCTTCACCTCGGTCATGAGCCACGCCAAGGCCGACAAGGCGATCTGCGATGCCGGCCTCAAGGCGCAGTCGGTCGACAGCGGCCTGCCGGTCGTCTATGGCCGCACGGATGTGAAATACGTCAAGTGCAGCGATGAGCACGGCGTGATCGCCGACCCCGACGGCAAGCTCAAGGTCGGCGAGAAGCTGCGCCTCGTGCCCGGCCACTGCGATCCGACCTGCAACGTGCACGACTGGTTTGTGGGCGTGCGCGACGGCGTGGTCGAGCGGCTGATCCCCGTCACCGCCCGCGGCAAGGCCTACTAGGCCAGCCCGCCGCGGCGCCTGCGCGCGCCGCGGCCCTTCCCCGATCCTGCAGAAGGGTGCGCGCGATGTATCTCGTGCCGGAAAACCTCATTGCCGACCTGCTCGGCCCCGACGATGCCTTCGCCGCGGTGCGCGATGCCTTCGCCGCCATGTCGAACGGCGCGGCGCGCAACTTTCCGGTCGTGCGCGAGGCGCTGGGGCATGCGGATGCGCTCTACGGCTTCAAGTCGGGGTTCGATCGCGAGAACCTCGTGCTCGGCGTGAAGTCCGGCGGCTACTGGCCCGGAAACATGGCCAAAGGCCTGACGAACCATCAGTCCGTCGTGGTCCTCTTCGACCCCGACACGGGCCGGGCCTCGGCGCTGGTCGGGGGCAATCTGCTGACGGCGCTGCGCACGGCCGCGGCCTCGGCGCTCGCGATCGATCTGCTCGCGCGCAAGGATGCGCGCGTGCTCGGCATGGTGGGGGCGGGGCATCAGGCGGCGTTCCAGCTTCGCGCCGCCGCGCGCGTGCGCCGGTTCGAGCGGGTGGTGGCCTGGAACTATCATCCCGAGATGCTGCCGCGCCTCGGCGCCGTCGCGGCCGAACTCGGCCTGCCGTTCGAGGCCGTCGATCTGCCCACGCTTGGCGCCGAGGCGGATGCGATCATCACCATCACCTCTTCCTTCGCGCCGAGCCTGATGGATGCCCATCTCCGCCCGGGCACGCATCTGTCCTGCATGGGCACCGACACCAGGGGCAAGCAGGAGGTCGAGGCGGCGCTGCTGGCCCGCGCCCGCGTCTTTGCCGACGAGGTCGCGCAATCGGTCACGATCGGCGAGGCGCAACACGCCGTCGCGCAGGGGATGATCGCGGCCGACGCGATCGTGCCCATCGGCGATGTCGTCACGGGCCGCCACCCGGGCCGGCGCGACGCGGCCGAGATCACGCTCTTCGATGGCACGGGGGTGGGCCTGCAGGATCTCGCGGTGGCTGCCCGCGCCGTGGCGAACGCGCGCGCGCGCGGCCTCGGGCTCGAGGCCGAGCTCTGAGCCCGCGCCTCGGCCGGTTCGTGGCGGGCGATGCCGCGGCCCTCGCGGCGGTATTGGGCTCGGCCGCGGTGATGCGCCATTCCGAGACGGGGCCGCTCGGCCCCGAGGCGATCGCGCTCTGGCTCGCGCGCGCGATGGAACCGGCCCCGGTCCCGGCCCCGGCGGGGCGCGGCTTCTGGGCGGTGCGCGACGATGCGGGCGGCTGCGTGGGCTATGCCCATCTGACCGAGACGCCGGGCCTCGTCGCGCCGGGCGAGCTCGAGATCGGCCTGCGCCTTTCGCGCGCGGCACAGGGCCGCGGGATCGGGCGCGCGGTCGTCGAGGCGCTCTGCACGCGCGCGGCCGAAGATGGCGGCTGCACCCGCGTCCTCGCCGTCGTCGACCCGGACAACCTGCCCTCGCGCCGGCTTTTCGCGCGCGCCGGGTTCGAAGAGGTCGGCCGGGTGATGCTGCCCGGCTACGACCACCCCGACCTCGTGCTCGCGCGCGAGATCGTCAGCAGTTCGGGACGCTGACGGCCAGACCCCCCAGCGCCGTTTCCTTGTACTTGTGGCTCATGTCGGCGCCCGTCTGGCGCATCGTCTCGATGCAGGCATCGAGCGGCACCAGATGCGTCCCGTCACCCCGCAACGCGAGGCTCGCGGCCGAGACGGCCTTGATGGCGCCGAGCCCGTTCCTTTCGATGCAGGGCACCTGCACGAGGCCGCGGATCGGGTCGCAGGTCATGCCGAGGTGGTGCTCGAGCGCGATCTCGGCCGCGTTCTCGACCTGCATCGGCGTCCCGCCCATCACCGCCGCGAGCCCCGCCGCCGCCATCGCCGCGGCCGAGCCGACCTCGGCCTGACAGCCGCATTCCGCGCCCGAGATCGAGGCGTTGTGCTTGACGATCCCGCCGATCGCGGCCGCGGTCAGCAGGAACTCCCCCACCCGCGACGCGCTCGCGCCCGGCACATGGTCGAGCCAGTAGCGGATCACCGCCGGCACCACCCCCGCCGCCCCGTTGGTCGGGGCCGTCACCACCTGCCCGCCGGCGGCGTTCTCCTCGTTGACGGCCATGGCATAGGCCGAGATCCAGTCGTTGATCGTGTGGGGCGGGGTGACGTTCAGCCCCCGCTCGGCCATCAGCGCGGCATGGATCGCGCCCGCGCGCCGCTTCACCTTCAGCCCGCCCGGCAGGATGCCCTCGCCCGCGATCCCGCGGTCGATGCACGCCGACATCACCTGCCAGAGCCGGGCAAGCCCGCGGTCGAGCTCGGCCGGGCTGCGAAAGGCAAGCTCGTTGGCGCGCTTCATCGCGGCGATGCCCTGCCCGCTCTCGGCCGCCATGCGCAGCATCTCGGCCGCCGTCTCGAAGGGCCAGGGGCAGGCGGCGCGCGCCTTCGCCCCCTCGCCGGCCGCGAGTTCTCTGGCCGTCAGCACGAACCCGCCCCCGATCGAGTAATAGGTCTCCTGCAGCACCACGTCGCCCTCGGCGTCGGTGGCCGACAGGATCATCCCGTTGGCGTGGCCCGGCAGCGGCGGCCCGTAGTCGAACGAAAGATCGCGCGCCGGATCGAAGGCGAGCGCGCCGAGGCCGGGCGCCTCGATCAGCCCCGTCGCGCGGATCCGCGCGAGCACCGCCTCGGCGCGGGCGGCGTCGTAGCTCTCGGGCACAAACCCCGCGAGGCCGAGGATCGTCGCCCGGTCGGTCGCATGCCCGACCCCGGTAAAGGCGAGGCTGCCGTGGAGCGAGGCGCGCAACCCCTGCGCGCGGAAGGGGCTCGCGCGGAGCGCGTCGAGGAAACGCCCCGCCGCCACCATCGGCCCCATCGTGTGCGACGACGACGGGCCGATGCCGATCTTGAAGACCTCGAAGACGGAAAGGAACATGGCTGCCTCAGTATACGGCGCCCTCGGGCGGGGCGCAGGGTTCGGGAGAAGCGAATGGCGCATTTCCCAGCCCCTCGGCAAGGGCCGCGCGGCGGGTGGCGGGGCGGGCGTCGAGCGCGCGGGCAAGTTCCATCAGCGCCGGAAACGCCGCCCCCCGCAGCCATCCGCGCGTCTCGGGCGGGTAAAGCTGCGCCCAGCGCAGCGCCGTGCAGGCATAGAGCGCGAGCGCCGAGGGCGGCGCGAAAAGCGCGGGCGCCGCCGCGGCCGCGCGGTCGATCAGCGCGAAATGGCCGCGCACGCGCGCAGCCATCAGGGGCGCGCGCGCCGCCGCCGCCCCGGGGGGCGCATACTGGTCGGGATAGAAGAGCTGCCGCAGATCGGCATGGAGCGTGTTCGACAGGAAGAAGAGCCAGGCGAGGAACGCCCCCCGCCCCTCTGCCCCCGCTGCCGGCCCGATGACCCCATGCCGGTCGGCCAGCCACAGAAGGATCGCCCCCGTCTCGAACAGGGGCCCCTCGGCCGTCTCCAGCGCCGGGATGAGGCCCGTGGGCGCGACCGCGCGATAGGCGGGGGCGTCCTGCGCGCGCGCCGCCCGGTCGACCAGCGCCGCGCGATAGGGCGCCCCGATCTCCTCGAGCGCGAGCCGCACGATGAGCGAGGCATTGTCGGGCGCGTAGTGCAGAAGATACATGGCGCGATCCTCCCCCGCGCCATCTGCCCCGGCCGCGCCGCCCCGTCGCGGCGGAATGCGACA
>Ga0172372_10009211_pt1 | contig 12871 bp, 12 predicted proteins | sample LakKiv5m_2_FD_114544 | JGI IMG/M metagenome (GOLD analysis project Ga0172372, IMG submission 114544) | Freshwater microbial communities from Kabuno Bay, South-Kivu, Congo - kab_092012_9.5m | ecosystem: Environmental > Aquatic > Freshwater > Lake | place: Democratic Republic of the Congo...
AGCCCTGCACCGTGCCCTGCACCGTGCCCTGCACCTCGCCGCCGGGTGTGGAGACGACGAGGGAGGAGCCGACAGCGGTCATGGCCGACAGTCGACCACATCGGTGGGAACGGCGCCCGTTCGATGGCCGTACCATGGGGCACCGGTCGGGGGGCCGGTACGACGGGTCGGACCCGCGTCGAGGAGGATCGGAAGGGGAACCGGTGACGATCGGAGCCGACGACGAGACGGGACTGCGCGAGGTCGACGTCCCCGCGCACCTCGAGTTGTCCAAGGGTGGTGCCGAGGTGTGGACACCGTCGATCACCCCGCCCATCGGCGTCGAACTCACCGATCGCCAGAAGTTGGCCTGCGCCTTCCGCATCCTGTGTCGAGAGGGCTTCAGCGAGAACATCGCCGGTCACATCACCTGGACCGATCGCGACGACGGTTCGATGCTCGTCAACCCGTGGGGTCTGTGGTGGGACGAGGTGTCGGCCTCGGATGTGTGTCGAGTCGACGGTGAAGGGCGCGTGCTCGAGGGCCGCTGGGACGTCACGCCCGCCGTGCGGATCCACACCGAACTCCATCGTCGACGGGCCGATGCCCGCGTGGTGGTCCACAACCACCCGTACCACGTGGTGCTGCTGGCGGCGATGGGGTTGGTTCCCGAGTTCCTGCACCAGCAGTCGTCGATGTACGACGGAGAACTGGGCTTCGTGAGCGAGTACGCCGGTGAGATCGACTCGGCCGAACTGGGCGCGGATCTGGCCGACCGGATCGGCGACGCCACCGTGGTCATCCTCGCCAATCACGGCGCCATCGTCACCGCGCCCACCATCGAGGAGGCCACCTACAAGGCGGCCACCCTCGACCGACAGTGTCGTCTCATGGTCGACGTGGTGACCGCCGGTCGACCGGCCACTGTCGTGCCCGCCTCGTTGCGACCGGCGATGAAGGCCTCGTTGCTCGAACGCGGCACCGATGTGTACTGGGCCGGAGCGGTGCGCCAGCTCCTGCGTGACGAGCCCGACGTCCTGGACTGAGGAGGGACCCATGGCCATCAACCTCGACGATCTCGCCGCCAACGGCAGCTTCACCACCGGCGGCAAGTCGGTGACGGGAACGGTGACGTTCCTGCCCGAGCCCGAGCGGCGACCGCGTCAGTACACGATCATCTCGGCCGACGACCACATCGTCGAACCGCCCGACACGTTCACCGGTCGGCTCCCGGCCAAGTTCGCCGATCGCGCGCCGCGCATCGTCGAGACCGACGACGGTGCCCAGACCTGGGTCTACGACGGTCACGACATCCCCAACGTGGGGTTCAACGCCGTCGTCGGCCGCCCGGTGTCGGAGTACTCGTTCGAACCGGCCCGGTTCGACGAGATGCGGCGCGGCGCATGGGACATCGACGCCCGGGTGGCCGACATGGACCTCAATGGCGTGTGGGCCTCGGTGAACTTCCCGTCGTTCCTCCCCGGGTTCTGCGGACAGCGGCTGCAGCAGACCACCACCGACACCGAACTGGCATTGGCCACGGTGCGGGCGTGGAACGACTGGCACATCGAGGCGTGGGCCGGCGCGCATCCCGAGCGCATCATCCCCTGCCAGATCCCGTGGCTCCTCGATCCGGCGCTCGCCGCCGACGAGATCCGGCGCAACGCCGAGCGGGGCTTCCGGGCCGTGACGTTCACCGAGGCGCCCCACATGCTCGGGCTGCCCTCGTTGCACACCGGTCACTGGGATCCGTTCATGGAGGCGTGCGCCGAGACCGGCACCGTCATCAACCTCCACATCGGTTCATCGGGCACGTCGCCGGCCACCGCCCCCGACGCGCCACCCGACACCGTCGGCGTGCTGTTCTTCGGCTACGCCATGTTCGCGGCGGTGGACTGGCTGTACTCGATGTATCCGGTGAAGTACCCCGACCTGCGGTTCTGCCTGTCGGAGGGCGGCATCGGCTGGGTGGCCGGTCTGATGGACCGACTCGATCACATGCTCAGCTATCACGACATGTACGGCACGTGGACGGGCACCGACCTCACGCCGGCCGAGGTGCTGAAGCGCAACTTCTGGTTCTGTGCGGTGGAGGATCCGTCGGCGTTCGTGCAGCGCGAGCGCATCGGTGTGGAGAACATCCTGCTGGAGAGCGACTACCCGCACTGCGATTCGACGTGGCCGAACACCCAGGAGGTCGTGCGGCGCGAGATCGGTGATCTGCCACCCGAGGACGTGCGGCGCATCACATGGCAGAACGCGTCGGAGTTGTATCGCTTCGACGTGCCGGCGTCGGTCGTGGCCGATCCCGAGTCGTGGTGACCGGGTCGGACTTGCGAGCGGGGTGACGATGTCGATCAGCGCCAGTCGGATCTACCACGTCAACTCCAACTGCACCGACCTCGAACGGTCGGCGCGGTTCTACGAGCGACTGGGGTTGCAGCGCGTCACCCGCACGGTGCCGTTGCGCCCGCAGCCCGGCGCTGCGTTCGGTCTCGAGCAGGTGGCGTGGGACGCGTGGATCTTCCATTCCGACGACGGGTACGACGGACTCTCGCTCGATCTGTTGGAGTGGACCACCCCGACACCGACCGGAGTGCCGACCGGGCTCGACGGAGAGTCGGGCTACAACCGTCTGGTGTTCGAGGTCACCGATCTCGACGGCGCAGTGGCCGCCGCCGTCGAGACCGGCGGTTCGCTGGTGGGTGGTCCCGTGGAGACCGTCGGCGGTGCGGGCGCCGTGCGGGTGGCGATGGTGCGTGATCCCGATGGCGTGCCCGTGCAGTTGGTGGCCGGATCCTCGAATCGCATCGCCCATGTGGTCGTCAACTGCCTCGACGTCGAGGTCGCGCTCCAGTACTACCGCGACGTGCTCGGCCTGCGGCCCACCGGCCCCATCGAGCACCATCGCTGGCCCGGAGCGCTGTTCGGGCGCTCGGCCGAGGTCGAGGTGGCGGCCACGATGGTGGCCGATGCCGGTTCCCGGTTCACGGTGGCCCTCGTGCAGTGGCTCGATCCGGCGCCGGTCGGACCGGTCGGGGTGCGGGGGGCCAACGAGTTGGGCCTGTTCCGCATGGCGTGGTCGACCGGTGACTGCGCCGCCGACGAAGCGGTGGTGCGGGCCGCCGGTTCGGTTCCGTTCGCTGCGACGGGCACACTGTCGGTGGGTGAGGACATGCCGCTGCTGCTGGTCCTGTTCTGGCCCGGTCCCAATGGCGAATGCCTCGAGTTGATCGAGGTCACCGACCGCCCCGGCTCCCTGGAGGCACCATGACCACACCGGCAACCACGCCGGCATTCGCCAGCGTCGACGACGTCGACCTGTCCGACATCGAGTTCTGGGCCCGGCCCTGGGAGCAGCGCGACGAGGCCTTCGCCCTGCTGCGACGCGATCGCCCGATCGCCTTCTTCGCCGAACCCGAGGTGCCGCCGTTCCCCCTCGGTCCGGGTTACTACGCCATCACCAAGATGCACGACCTGCTGGAGATCAGTCGCAATCCGGAGATCTTCTCCTCGGCCAGTGGCGCAGTGTCGATCCTCGACATGCCGGCCGAGATGAACGAGTACTTCGGATCGATGATCTCGATGGACGATCCGCGCCACGCCCGACTGCGTCGGATCGTGTCGGGCACCTTCACGCCGCGCATGCTCAATCAGGTGCTCGACCAGGTGGCCCTCACCGCCACCCGGGTGGTCGACGGCATCATCGACAAGGGCGAGATCGACTTCGTGACCGACGTGTCGATGCCGTTCCCGTTGCTGGTGATCCTCGACATGATGGGCATCCCCCACAGCGAGTTCGACCTCGTGCTGCAGAAGTCGAACATCATCCTGTCGGGCGGCGATCCCGAGTTCATCCCCGAGGGAACCGATCCCATCACCGCCTTTCTCGGCGCCGGCGCGGCGCTGGCCGCGCTGCTCGAGGAGGTCGGGGCGAAGCGTCGGGTCGACCCCACCGACGACCTGCTGTCGGCGTTGGTCAACACCGAAGTGGAGGGTGAGCAGCTCACCGGCGAGGAACTGGCGTCGTTCTTCATCCTGCTGGCGGTGGCGGGCCACGAGACGACGCGCACCGCCCTCAGCCACGGCATCGTGCACCTGTCGCGCAATCCCGATCAGCGGCGGGCCATGACCGACGATCTCGATGGTGTCGTGCCCACGGCGGTGGAGGAGATCGTGCGCTACGCCTCGCCGGTGGTGTGGATGCGGCGCACGCTGACCCGTGACCACGTGCTGTCGGGTCATCAGTTCCGCGAGGGCGAGAAGGTCATCCTCTACTACGGCTCGGCCAATCGCGACGAGGCCGTGTTCGACGAGCCCGACCGGTACGACGTGCGTCGTACACCCAACCCCCATGTCGGATTCGGTGGCCCGGGACCGCACTTCTGTCTCGGGGCCCACTTGGCCCGACGGGAACTGGCGGTGATGCTGCGCGAGCTCTACACGCGCCTCCCCGATCTCGACCTGGCCGGTGACCCGGTGCAGTTGCGATCGAGCTTCATCAACGGGATCAAGTCCCTCCCGGTCTCGTTCACCCCGTCTCGGTGACTGGCCCGATGACCGACCCGGTGACCGACCCGCGGGCCACGCTGGCTCCGGACGTGCTCGATGCTCTCCGGGTGGCGTGTGCGGCGGCGCGCACCGCAGCCGACGACGATCTGCTCGAACTGGCTCGACTGCGCTCGGCGGCGTTGCTGGGTGCCGCCGCCGAGGCGGGCGCCCGACCATGGGGGATCGTCGCCCCGGAGAAACTCGCCGCGTTGGACCGGTGGCCGACGGCCGAGGTGTTCGACGAGCGCGACCGGGCGGCGCTGGCCCTCACCGAGCAGTTCGTCCTCGACGTCACCGGGGTGGCGGCCGGCCCACTCGGTCCGGCGGCGACGTCGATGGGTGCGTCGGTGGTCCCGTTCGTGCAGGGCCTTTACCTGCTCGACGTGGGCCAGCGGGTCGCCGTGGTGCTCGGCCAGTTGTTCGACACCACCGTCACCTCCGACGACTGGGCGTGGCCGGCCGATGATGCGCCGGTGCCTACTGATCCGATGGACGCAGTCATGGCCCTGTTGGCCACCATCGGTCGCGGTCGTGCCGTCGACCCGGTGACCGCCGAGCTGGTGCGGTTGCGCGGGGCCCGGCTCCATCGTTGCCGCCGCTGTCAGTCGGTGCGGAGCTTGGCGGCGCTGGAGGCCGGGGCCGATCTCGATCTGCTGGCCGCCGACGATCCCGCCGCAGTGGCCGACCTCGACGGGGCCTGCCGCGCCGCGCTGGCCCTGGTGGACGCCACGTTCGTGGGCCCGCCCTCGCTCGATGACGCCCTCGTCGCCGAACTGCGGACCTCGTTCGACGGCGCACAACTCGTCGGCCTGGTCGGCTACCTGTTGCGCAACGCGGCCAACAAGGTGGCCGTGGCCTTCGGCGCCGACGCGGCCATCGTCACCGAGGGATTCGAGTACCAGATCATCGACGTCGACGGCGAGACGATCACCGTCGACGCCCCGGCCTAGTCCGGTCGCGATTCAGGCGTGGTTGAGGCGTAGTTCAGGCGGCGGTGGCGGGCTCGGCCGTCCGAGTGCCGTCGAGCGCGGCAGCCTGCCGGTACGTGTACCAACGACCCTCGTTGAAGTCGTACAGGCGGCAGAGGCGCGTGTTGCGCACGAAGTCGCGGAACCGGAGCGGCTCGTCGTGGATCGATCCCGGGAAGGCGGCCTCGATGGCATCGGTGGCCGCCTCCAGGTTGTACATGGGGATGCGCATGTCCACGTGGTGGGGCACGTGCACCATGATCCAGTGGAAGAAGAAGTCGAGGCCGAACCGGGCTCGCAGCACGGTCGTCCCCTCCATCTGTCCCCGCCACTTCGTCCATTCACGTCGCGGCCACCAGCGGATGTGGGGCTGGATGTGGTGCACGTGCACGAACGAGGCGATCACGAAGGTGAACAGCAGGAAGGGGATGACCAACACCTTCAACACCATCCACAGGGCGCCCATCACCGAACCGTCGGCTGACCACCCGAGTGCACCCAGAGCGAGTGACGCCAGCACGACGAAGGTGGCCACGATCACGCGGTCGCGGCGCACGGCACGACGCCAGCGGGCCGGGGGAGCGCCCACGATCATCTTGTTCCACCACACCTCGCGCAGGTAGTAGGCGCCGGCTCCCCACCACGACCACTCGATGCGGTGACGCAGACGAGCCGGCTTCGACATGGCCGCGTACTGCTCGGGGGTGTACGGGTGCCACACGAAGTCGAAGCCCTCGCGCACGGTGTAGGCGTGGTGGATGCGGTTGTGGCCGAGCACCCATCCCTCGTAGACGTGCCAGGACGGGAGCATGGCGATGGTGCCCACCACGCGGTTGAGGCGCTTGGAGGAGAACAGCGCGCCGTGGGCCGCGTCATGGGCGATGACGAACAGGCCGGAGATGACCAGCGCGCCCACGAACCACAGACCGAGGACCGCGAATGGATTGTCGATGAGGATGAGGCCGACGACCACCGCGGCGTAGATCAGGAGGTCTCGGGCCAGGTAGGACAGGCCCTTCCACGTCGGGTTCTCGTAGACGGCGTCCGGGAGGATGTCGAGGACCGGCTTGAGCGAACCACGGCCACCGACCGGGCCGTCACTCGGGTCGTCGGGTCCGTCGGGGGTCTGAGGGCTCTCGGCGGTGAGGGTCACGAGCACACCCTAGCGACCTACCGACCGGTAGGTAGACAGGTGTGACCCCTTTCCCCCCTTGGCTGAGCGGGGTTCAGGGGTCGGGACGATCGGGCGGTGCCCCAACCTGCCGGGGGCCGCCCGCGATCTCGTTCGACGGCGAGGGACTGGTGAGCTCGGGGGCCGAGAAGGTCCGGATCGGTTCGTCGGCCGGGCCCGGCGTGTCGAGCGACTTCGTGCTCGGCACCCCCTTCTCCTTCATCCGCCGTGCCGTCACCAGCACCGAGCCCTCGAGGGAACCCACGGCGGAGTTGTAGTGCTTCGTGGCCGAACCCAACGCGGAACCGACCTTGGCGAGGTGGTCGGCGAACGTCACGAGTCGATCGTGCATCTGTGCTCCGAGGGATCGGATCTCCTCGGCGTTCTTCGCCATGCGGTCCTGCTGCCAGCCGAAGGCGATGGCCCGCAACAGGGCGATGAGGGTGCCGGGGGATGCGGGGAACACGTTGCGGGCGATCGCGTCCTCGAAGAAGGTGGGCCGAGCATCGAACGCAGCGGCCAGATAGGTGTCGCCGGGCACGAACATCACGACGAAATCGAGCGAGCCGTCGACCAGGCGCGCGTAGTCGCGCTTCGCCAGTGTGTCGACGTGTGACATGACGTCGATCGCATGTTGCTTGAGGTGCTGCGAGCGGCTGTCAGGGTCCTCGCTGTTGATGGCGCTGAGGTAGGCCGACATCGGGACCTTCGAGTCGACGACGATCGCCTTCGTCTGCGGGAGCCGCACGATGAGATCCGGACGGCCGGATCCGCCTTCGCCGGAGACGTGCTGCTGGGTCTCGAAGTCACAGTGCTCGGTCATCCCTGCGAGCTCCACCACGCGCTTCAACTGGAGTTCACCCCAGTCGCCGCGGGCCTTGTTGTCCTTCATGGCCGACGCGAGCGTCTGCGTTTCGCGCTGCAGCGTGACGGTGAGCCTCTGGAGCCCGTCGATGGTCGTGGCGAGTGAGGCGGAATCGGTCGTGCGCTTCTCCTCGAGTTCGATCAACTTGTCACTCAGGCGACGCAGGTTGTCGGAGATCGGATCGACGAGATCGTGGACCGTCCGCTCCTGTTGCTCCGTCCTCGCTGCGGCGCTGGCGGCGAGTTCCTGCTGCTGTCGGGCGTTGGCCTCGATCAGTTCCTGCAGCCCGGCCTTGACGGCGGCGGCGGTATCGGTCCGGGCTCGTTCGACCTCGGCCTGAGCCGCTTCCACCGTCGCTCGGGACCAGGCCTCCGCTTCGGCCCGGCCATCGGCCCGACCGCGTTGAGCGCCACGACTGGCCCCCACGAGGAGGCCGACCGAGAGACCGGCGACGAGAGCGAGAGCGATGAGTGCGAAGGTCATGGTGGGGCAACGTACCGAGCGCCTGTGACTGTGCGGTGGACGGCGCCGGGTCGGTCCGGGGGCGCCGTGTGGCAGGATCGGCCCCCGATCGACGAGGAGGTCGCCATGGCCGGACTGTGTGAGGGAAGGGTCTGCATCGTCACCGGTGCGGGCCGGGGGATTGGACGCGAGCACGCGCTGGGACTGGCCGCCGAGGGCGCCAAGGTCGTGGTCAACGACCTCGGGGGCACCCGCGACGGCACCGGCACCGATGCTGGTCCGGCCCAGCAGGTGGTCGACGAGATCGTGGCCGCCGGAGGCCAGGCCGTGGCCAACACCGACGACATCAGCGACTGGGCCGGTGCCGAGCGCATCGTGAACCAGGCCATCGACACGTTCGGTCGACTCGACGTGCTGGTCAACAACGCCGGGATCCTGCGCGACCGCATGCTGGCCAACATGAGCGAGGCCGAGTGGGACGCCGTCATCAAGGTGCATCTCAAGGGCACCGCCGGCCCCTCGCACTTCGCCGCCGCCCACTGGCGCGACCGCTCCAAGGCGGGCGAGGTCGTCGATGCCCGCATCATCAACACCACGTCACCATCGGGCATCTACGGCAACATCGGCCAGACCAACTACGGCGCGGCCAAGGCCGGCATCGCCGCCTTCACGATCATCGCCGCCGACGAACTGGGCCGCTATGGCGTCACGGTGAACGCCATCGCCCCGGCGGCGCTGACGCGACTCACCGCCGACCTGGGCATCGGCGATGCCCCGGACGAGGTCAAGGAAGCGATGTCAGCGGCGTGGATCGCGCCCATCGTGGTGTGGCTGGCCAGCACCGAATCGGCCGGTGTGACCGGTCGCGTGTTCGACGTGCGCGGTGACCTGTTGGCGGTCAGCGAGGGCTGGCACCAGGGACCGAAGGTGACCAACGTGAAGGACCCGTCGGCCGTGGGTCCGCTGGTCGAGGAACTGATGGCCTCGGCCCGACCGAACGCCGACATGCTCGGCGCCGACCGGAGGGCGTGACATGCCGATCCGTCACGACGTCGTCGGTGCCGTCGGGCGCCCGGTCACCCATTCGTGGGACTCCAAGGACGCGCTGCTCTACGCCGTCGGCGTGGGCGCCGGTGTCGAGGAGTTGGCGTTCACCACCGAGAACAGCCACGACACGCCCCAGCGCGTGCTGCCCACCATGGCCGCGGTGATCGGCGCCGGTGTGGCCAGCGCCATCGGCGAGATCGGCCCGTTCGACTTCGCCATGCTCGTGCACGGCGAGCAGTCGTTCGTCCAGCACCGGGAGATCCCGGTGGCCGGGTCGCTCACCGCCACCGGTCGCATCACCGGCATCCACGACAAGGGATCGGGTGCCGTCGTCGCCGTCGAGGGCGAGTGCATCGATGACGCCACCGGCGAGCTCCTGCTCACCGTCGGCTCCGCGGTGTTCATCCGCGGCGAGGGCGGTTGGGGCGGCGATCGCGGACCGTCCGGTGATCGCAACGCGCCGCCCGACCGTTCGCCCGACCACTCCGTCACCTACCAGACGCGTCCGGATCAGGCCCTCACCTATCGACTGTCGGGTGATCGCAATCCGCTGCACTCCGACCCCTGGTTCGCGGCGCTGGCCGGTTTCGATCGTCCGATCCTGCATGGACTGTGCACCTACGGGTTCACCGGTCGGGCACTGCTGCACGCGCTGTGCGGTTCCGATCCGGCCCGCTTCCGTTCGATGGAAGCCCGTTTCGCGTCACCCGTGTTCCCGGGTGAGTCGCTCACCGTCGACATGTGGGTGACCGGGCCGGGCGAAGCGGTGTTCGTCACCAAGGGGCCGGACGGGCGCGTCGTGGTGGCCGGCGGACGTCACACCTTCGACGCCTGATCCGCCCGGTGGTGTCGCCTCAGAACAATCGCAGTTCGTCGGACTCGATGCTGCGCAGTTCGTCGTAGTCGACCTCCACGCACTCGATGCCGCGTGACGCGGCCAACGTGCGGGCCTGCGGCTTGATGACCTGGGCCACGAAGATGCCGCGCACGGGTGCGACCGCCGGGTCGAGGTCCATGCGCTCGAGATAGCGCGTCAACTGCTCGACGCCGTCGATCTCGCCGCGCCGCTTGATCTCGATGGCCACGGTGCGGCCCTCGGCGTCGCGGCACAGCAGGTCGACCGGACCGATGTCGGTGAAGAACTCCCGGCGCACGAGACGCAGGTCGGGGGCGATGGCGGTCGGATCGGCGGCCAGCAGTTCCTGCAGGTGGGCCTCGACCCCGTCCTTGCTCAGCCCGGGGTCCTCGCCCAGTTCATGGGCCGAGTCGTGGTGCACCTCGTGGAGCGTGATGGTGAGCGTCTCGCCCTTGGGATTCGTCACCACCCATTCGCCCTCGCCCGCCGTCAGCACGTTGGGGGCGTTCATCCAGTTGAGCGGCTTGTAGGCACCACCGTCGGCGTGGATGGCGATGCACCCGTCGGCCTTCACCATGATCAGGCGGGTGGCCACCGGCAGGTGAGCCGTCAGGCGCCCGGCGTAGTCGACCGAACAGGTGGCGATCACGAGCCGCATGGCGGGTCAACCCGTGAAGCCCGGGCCGACGAACAGTTCGACCTCAACCGGGTCGATCGTGGCGTACTGGTCGAGCGGAGACGTGATCTCGCCGGGCGGACGGACGATCTCGCAGGTGCCCCGCAGCACGTAGCGCCCGGGTGTGGCGTCGGCGGGGACCCGGAGACGAACGGAACCGTCGGTGGCCGCCGGTCCGTCGAGGAACTGGATGAAGTAGGTCGGCGACTGGAACAGGGGGTCGAACTCGTAGGTGAGACGGTCGGACGCGTTCAGCCGGCACGGACCCGGCACGACGAACGTGCTGCCGATGGCCAGTCGAGCCGGCACCCGCATCGGAGGCTCGGCCGCCACCGGCGTGCTGGGGAACAGCACCGTGAGCGAGACGACGGCGGCCACTGCCATTCCGATGCCGATGGCCGAGCGCACGAACATGGTGACCTCCGATGGCGACCCCAGCGGTCCTCACCGCCGGAGCACGCTAGGGGATCAGGTCAGGGCGCGCTGTTCGAAGCGGGTGCGGATGAGGTCCCGGCGTTCCTGCAGGTCGCGCCAGGTGAAGCGCTCGAGTCCGCGGTCGATGCCCATCGAGTCCTTCACGCCGGTGAGGTCGACGGCGAAGCGATCGGCGTCGAATCCGATCTCGGCGAAGAGTCGCTCCCCGTGGGTGGAGGCGAAGTACATCGAGATCTGCGTGATCTCGGCGAACAGGTCGATGTCGGGGGCCAGGCGCCCGATGGCGCCGTCGAGGAACACGAGGTTCTTGACGAACAGCATGAGCTGCTTGGGCATGCGCGCCCCGTAGCCGAGCAGCGACTTCACGATCTTCTGCACCTCGGCCACCAGTTCATCGGGAGCCACCGAGGTCGGGTCGAGACCGGGGCCACCGAGACCGAGGTCGACGATGACGGCATCGAGATCGGTGTCGAGCGGCAGGGCCCCGAGTTCGCACAGCGCGCCGAGCTGCATCTTCACGTCGTTGACCGAGGCGCCCAGCATCAAGCGCAGGAATGCCCGTCGCTCGGCGTCGCTCATACGACCGGTGATGCCGAAGTCGAGCAGGGCGACGCGACCATCGGGTTGGACGAAGAGGTTCCCTCCGTGGAGATCGCCGTGGAAGATGCCCTCGATCATGGCGCCCTCCATGAACCCGATCATCCCGGTACGCACGATCGCCTCGGTGTCGATGCCGGCGTCGCGCATCCCCGCCACGTCGTCGAACGAGTACCCGTCGAGTCGCTCCATCACCAGCACGCGACGGGTCACCAGCGTGGGATGGGGACGGGGGATGACGTAGCCGCGCTGTCCGAGAGCGAGGAACGAGGCAGCCACGTCGAGCATGTTCTGGGCCTCGAGGCGGAAGTCGAGTTCCTCGCTGATCGTCTCGGCGAACAGGTCGACCAGCGCCGGGGGATTGGCCAGGGAGGCGAACGGCAACCGGCCCACCAGGAACGGCGCCAGCCACGACAGCACGCGCAGATCGGCATCGACCAGTTCGGCCACCGTCGAGCGCTGCACCTTGACCACCACCGATTCACCGGTGTGGAGCGTGGCCGCATGCACCTGGGCGATCGACGCCGCGGCCAACGGCACCGTGTCGAAGAAGGCGAACACGTCCTCCAGAGGAGCACCGAGCTCGTCCTCCACGGTGCGACGCACGACGTCGAACGGTTCGGCGGGCACCTGGTCGCGACAGCGCTTGAACTCGGTGACCAGTTCCTCGGGGAACAGCCCCTCACCCGAGGAGATGATCTGGGCCAACTTGATGTAGGTCGGGCCCAGACGTTCGATCGAGCGCCGCAGGCGCAACGAGACGTCGCGTCGGCTGATGCCCCGGTCGCCGGTGCGATTGGCCCGGCGACGTCCGGTCAACCACCACAGCCCCAGCGCCGTGCCGAACTCGCGCACCACCGTGACGGTGCGACCCACGTGCGGCACTCGTCGGGGTCGGGTCAGCTCGGGCAGGCGACGCCTGGTCGTCCAGCGCACAGCATCGACGACATCACGCCACGGCATGGCGTCGGGGTCGACGATCCACGGCGGGTCGTCGGAGAAGGAGCCGAGGGCGAGATCGGGGGGTGGTGCCGCCATCAGGGCGAGTGTACGGGCGGGTCGTATCGGACCCTCCCGAGGGCGATCAGAGATAGCCGCGCACGATGGAGAGGATCGGTTCGGCCAACTCCGGCCGACACACGAGCAGGTCGGGCGACCACGGGTCGGCGTTGTTGTAGCGCAGTGGCGAGCCGTCGACGCGCGATGCATGCAGCCCGGCGGCCAGCGCCACCGCGGCGGGCGCGCAGTTGTCCCACTCGTACTG
>Ga0172372_10009213_pt1 | contig 12870 bp, 10 predicted proteins | sample LakKiv5m_2_FD_114544 | JGI IMG/M metagenome (GOLD analysis project Ga0172372, IMG submission 114544) | Freshwater microbial communities from Kabuno Bay, South-Kivu, Congo - kab_092012_9.5m | ecosystem: Environmental > Aquatic > Freshwater > Lake | place: Democratic Republic of the Congo...
AACATGAAAGCTCTACAACGACCAAGTCGTCAGCCCCTGCGATGCGTATCGGGCAGAGCGTTCGCCATGATCGATTCGGTGACGGTGTGGTGGTGAGCCTCGAGGGCAGGGGTGCTGATGCAAGAGCGCAAATTAATTTTGGGCGACAGGGCTTAAAGTGGCTTGCGCTTTCGGTGGCTAAATTGCAGCTTCTTTGAAGCGGTTCGCGAGCTTAGTGGCCAGACGAAAGCTCGCTTGAAATAGGTGCTTGCTGTACTAAGGTTCCGAAGCGCTTACGCTGTCCCGATAGCTTGGCCAATAAGAGGCGTATAGCGCCGTCATGAGAATCAGTGACAAAGGGGTAAGCACGATTGAGAGCAACAATGGGGTATTGGGTGCGAGCCACTTGATGGCTTGCAAGACCAAAGAGGCAGCGAAAGCCATGGCGAACCAGCCCAACATAAACGCTAAAAAAGCGCCCTTGTTCTGCCAGACAGTGAAGAAGCTGTAAAAAAGTGACTGACCAATGCCAAGTCCGTGCCAGGCTGCAAAAATCGGTGCAAACCAAAGTGCCATTTGCGCAGGCATGTAAAGCGCTGCAAAAATCAGGCTTGCCCATAACAATTCCTGGTCGATCGATTGCAACTCCGAGGCATCCATCGTTCCGGTTGCAACCTTAATCAGACTCCCGTTATCGACACTTGCAGCGGCCGCAAGTGCGAGTAGCGTTGCAGCAGCGTTAATCAGCCCCAGGCCAATAAGGCGGTTTCTTGTGGTCGACCCATAACGCCGAAAGCCCGCAAATAGGGTCGAAAGCGGTGGCGTCTCGCCACGATCTGTCATCCGCACCGCTTCCATGAGTCCCACCGATAACACTTGCACGAGGATGAGCGGTGCTGCGGGTCCAATGACCGGTATCAGCGTGAGGAGCATGAGCGCAAACAAGTAGGCGAGGGTTAGCATGCTTAGCGGACCAAGGCTTTGCCTCACCAGGCGTAGTCCTTCGCCAATCCACTGGATGCCTTGCCTGATCGAAACCCGCTTAACGTGCACGCTAGTCCTTAAGCCTAGGAAGCCGCGGTTGTCGATGCTTGATCGACACGGGCTATGCTTTCTCGCAAGCTTGCGAGTTGATGGTCGCCATGCCTCGCAATTAAGACGCGTTCAAATTGACTTGGATCCTTTGGTGTCAGCAGGCTTGCTTCGCGTGGCAAATAAAGATCGAAGAGCCGCGACACCCAAAAACGAAATGCCGCTGCCCTTAGCGCAAAAGGCCAGGCTTCAAGCTCAGCTTCCAGCGGCGTTCTTGTCCTGCAGTAGGCATCAAGCAGCGCATGCAAACGAGGCTGATCCCAGGCGCCGCTTGCCGACTCAGTGCACCAGTCATTGCAGGTCACTGCGAGGTCAAACATCCAGGTGTCGTCGCCGGCAAAATAAAAGTCGATCATGCCGCCGAGTTGCTCGCCATCAAAAAGGACATTGTCGCGAAAGAGATCAGCATGTACCGCTGAATTCGGCAATTCTCCATAGGACTTTGAGGCCTGAAAACTGATTTGCAACTTCAATTCTGTCTGCAACAAATCCCATTGCTCATTGCTCACAAAGGGCTCGAGCATGGGTACGACCTGCTGCCACCACGCTAAGCCGCGCAGATTCGCTTGTCGCTTCGGATAACTGCGTGCTGCAAGGTGCATACGGGCGAGCTGATGCCCAACAGCTGCGCAATGCAAGGCTGCCGGCTGCATATTGGCGCGTCCCGGCAGACAAGTTACCAGCGCAGCAGGCTTGCCTGCCAGGCTTCCCAGGCGAAGGCCCGAGCGGTTGGTAATCGGCTTGGGGCAGGCAACGCCGTGTTCGGCCAAATGTGTCATGAAATCGATGTAATAGGGCAGTTGCGTCGCGCTTAGGCGCTCAAACAAGGTCAGCACGAATCGACCTGAAGCGGTATCAACAAAAAAATTACTGTTTTCGATCCCAGAGGCGATGCCCTCGAAGCGAAGCAATTCGCCGAGATCAAAGTTGTCTAGCCACTGTGCCAGCTGATGATGCTGAATTGGAGTAAAAACGGCCATTAGCAATTATCCCGCAATTGGTCACACTTGAAGCGTCCGACCTTGGATCGGAGCTGAGATAATCAATCGATGAGTTACGAAAAAGCCAGACAAGAATCAATTCCCGTCCCGGGTCATGCATCGCCGATGCTGCTGCTGGTTGATGGATCGAGTTATCTTTATCGGGCTTTTCACGCCCTTCCCGATATGCGCAGCCCGCAGGCTGAGCCCACGGGTGCGATATATGGCATGGTCGCCATGTTGCGTAAGTTGCGCGCGGATCAGGCACTTCATCGTGGTGCGAGCTTTGGTGCGGTCATTTTTGATGCGCCCGGTAAAACCTTTCGCGATGAAATTTTCCCAGCCTATAAGGCTAACCGGTCAGCGATGCCTCCAGACTTGGTCTTACAGATTCCCAGGATTCATCAGCTTGTTCGCTTGCTCGGCTGGCCATTGGTGATGGTTGAAGGTATTGAGGCCGACGATGTAATCGGCACGCTGACGGCGCAGGCCAAGCAGTGCGGATGGGAGAGTTTGGTGTCAACAGGCGATAAGGATCTCGCGCAGCTTGTCGATGCAAGCACAAGGCTCGTAAACACCATGACCCGCGAAGGTGGGCGCCCCGAGTTGCTCGACATTGAGGCAGTCTTTGTCAAATTTGGGGTTCGCCCGGATCAGATCATCGACTATTTGAGCTTGGTTGGCGACGCTGTCGACAACGTACCTGGCGTTGAGAAGGTTGGCCCGAAGACGGCAGCCAAATGGCTTGCGCAATTTGAAAACCTTGATCAGTTAATGGCTCAGGCTGGGCAGATCGCTGGGGTGGTCGGTGAGAATTTACGCCAATCACTTCAGTGGCTGCCAACTGCCCGCACGCTGGTGACCGTGCGAAGGGATTGTGAACTGCCCGACTGGTGTTCGCCAGGTGAAGGGCTTTTGCTGACAGACGAAAACGCAGACGGTTTGCGCGAACTCTTTAAGGCTTGCGGTTTCCGAACTTGGTTGCGCGAACTTGAGCAAGCGCCTGTCGAAGCGAACCTTGATGTCACTAAGGGTGGCGAGCCTGGCTTGCCAGGGCCTAAGGCCTCAGAGCAGGCTTTTGCAACTGCAAGCGCGGCCTTCGATCGAAGTCAGTATGAAACTGTGCTGACGGTGGATGCGCTTGACCGCTGGTTTGCCGAATTGATGGCAAGCGAAGAGGCTGCGGTCGATACCGAAACAACAGATCTTGATCCGATGCGCGCGGTAATGGTTGGTCTCTCGCTTGCAACGGCGCCAAATAAGGCTTGCTATATACCGCTTGCCCACGAAGGTCTTGATCAACCCGGGCAACTCGATCGCGACATGGTGTTAACCCGACTAAAGCCCTGGCTTTGTTCGCCAAGTCACAAGAAACTCGGCCAAAACATTAAGTACGACATGCATGTGTTTGAAAACCATGGCGTAAGACTTGAGGGTATTGCTGAGGATTCTTTACTTGCCTCTTATGTACTTGAGGCGCATCGTAATCACGATATGGATTCGCTGGCCGAGCGCCACCTGAATCATCGAACGATCAGCTATGACGATGTGACGGGGAAGGGGGTTGCAAGATTGCCCTTTGCCCAAGTGCCTGTCGAGCGCGCAACGCCCTATGCAGCTGAAGATGCCGATGTAACTTACCGACTCTGTCAGCATTTTCGCGCGCGCTTAGCCAGTGAACCTTCGCTTGATGCGGTTTATCGGCAAATGGAAGTGCCGGTGATGCAGGTCTTGCAATCGATCGAACGTCACGGCGTGATGGTTGATCCGGACAAGTTACAACAGCAAAGCGATGCCTTGCAGGTGCAATTAAGCGATCTGGAGCGACAAGCTCATGAGGCAGCCAATCGTGCGTTTAATCTGGGATCGCCCAAGCAACTGGGTGAATTATTGTTTCAAGAATTAAAGCTGCCTGTTTTAAAGAAGACCGCTTCAGGTGCGCCTTCAACCGATGAAGAAGTATTGGCGAAACTCGCTGAAGACTATCCCTTGCCACGAATCGTGCTGCAATGGCGAGGGCTTGCCAAGCTTAAATCGACCTACACCGACAAGCTGCCGAAGATGATTCATCCGGTGACTGGGCGCGTGCATACGAGTTATAACCAGGCGGTCGCTGTCACCGGTCGCTTGGCCTCAACAGATCCTAATTTACAGAACATTCCAATTCGCACAGCCGAAGGGCGTCGGATTCGAGAAGCTTTTGTTGCTCCCCAGGGCTTTAAGATTTTGTCGGCAGATTATTCGCAAATCGAGTTGCGGATCATGGCGCATATTTCAGCAGACCCCGGACTGCTTGCAGCTTTTGCGCGCGGCGACGATGTTCACCGGGCGACCGCTGCTGAAGTCTTCGGGCTAGGGGTTTCCGAAGTAAGTCATGAACAAAGGCGGTATGCAAAAGTTATCAACTTTGGCTTGATTTATGGCATGAGCGCTTTTGGTTTGGCCTCGAATTTGGGGATCGACCGTCAACAGGCAAAACATTATATTGATCGCTATTTTGCACGCTATCCCGGAGTGCTCCAGTACATGGAGCGTACGCGACAACAGGCGCGCGAGCAGGGCTTCGTGGAAACTGTTTTTGGTCGCCGACTTTGGTTATCCGAGATTCAATCGCCAAACGGGCCTCGCAGGCAGGCTGCCGAGCGTGCAGCGATCAATGCACCGATGCAGGGTACGGCCGCCGATTTGATCAAAATGGCAATGATCCGTGTCGATGCACAATTGCAGCAACAGTCGATGCGATCTCGAATGATGATGCAGGTTCATGATGAATTGGTATTCGAAGTAGCCGATGACGAAGTCGACGCATTAAGCGCACTTGTGCGCGATGCGATGTTGAATGTGGCCCAGTTGGCGGTGCCCCTAGACGTTGATGTTGGCGTGGGCAACAACTGGGATGAGGCGCACTAGCTTTTTTATTGAGGTAAGGCTTATGAATGAATCAGCAAGACGTGATTTTGTACGCTCGGTGATCGGTGGTGGGGTGATTGCTAGCGCTTATGCCGCGGCGGTCATGCCAACAGGGGATCTGCTGGCCCAAATCCAGCGAACCGACAGCGAGGGCCTTAAAGTCGGCTCGATCATGATCCCAACGTCAGGCGGATTCCAAATGCCTGCTTACCATGCCATGCCTGCGGATGCGAAGCCCAAAGCGGTGTTGCTTGTTGTGCATGAGGTCTGGGGTGTGCATGAGTACATTCAAGATGTTTGCCGCCGATTTGCCAAGCAGGGCTACCTCGCAATTGCGCCCGAACTCTTCGTCCGCCAGGGCGATGTGAAGCTTTTGAAATCGCCTGCAGAAATTTTCGAGAAAGTTGTTAATAAGGTGAGCGACGAGCAAGTGCTTGCGGACTTGGATGCTGCGACGCTTTGGGCTCAGTCTCAGGGTTTTGACACATCAAAGCTAGGTATCAACGGATTTTGCTGGGGCGGACGCATTGTCTGGCTTTATAGCGCCCATCAGCGCAAGCTCAAAGCTGCGGTGGCCTGGTATGGCAGGCTCACGACAGGTACAAATGCGATAACGCCGCGCCACCCGCTCGATGTGGCCGACAAACTTCAAGCGCCGGTCTTGGGGCTTTATGGTGGCAGGGATGATGGCATTCCTTTGTCCCAGGTTGATGAAATGAAAACCCGCTTGTCCTTCGGTGCGCAAGCCTCACAACAATCTGAGATCGTGGTTTACCCCGAAGCACCCCATGCATTTCATGCCGATTACAGGCCAACCTTTCGCGCCGATGCCGCCGCCGATGCTTGGTCCCGTTGCCTTTCATGGTTTGGCAAGCGCCTGTAGCTTTGCGCTTGCATCCTGGATGGTGCATCAGTATTTGAGGCATGCATGCCGCTGATCCGACGCCGTGCAACCGGATCGCGTCCTAATGCGGCATAACAGCCAAGTTTTGTCGATGTCGTTAGAGAAACGTTCTTGACTTTATTTCATATCATTGCTGCCACGCTGGTTGGGGGCTCGCTGAGCACGCTCGCTGCGGGCCTCCTGTCTTTGCATGTACTTTCGAAAATCACCAAGCGATTGGTGAGCTTGTCTGCGGGGCTTTTACTTGGTGCTGCCACGATTGACTTACTTCCGGAGGCAATTGCAAGTGGCGAAGATCCCGAAAAGCTCGGCTGGACGCTTGGGCTTGGTTTCTTGGGATTTTTCCTGCTCGAAAAGTTTGCGATTCTTAGGCATGGTCACCACCATGAGGGTGATGGTCACGAGCACCACCATGGCCACGATCAGCATGAGGCTGGGCCCGAGGGTTTGCTGATCCTGATTGGCGATTCGCTACATAATTTTGTTGATGGTGTCTTGATCGCTTCAGCCTTTTTGGTTGATCACAGACTTGGCTGGATGACCGCACTTGCGGTCGCCGCGCATGAAATTCCACAGGAGATCGGCGATTATATCGTTCTGATTAATGCAGGATATAGTCGGCGTCGCGCTATTATCTATAATCTTATATCAGGGCTTGCCGCAGTGGTCGGCGGCATTGCGGGCTGGGCTTTGTTGTCGAGTCACCATCATCTTCTTCCCTACCTGATCACCATCTCAGCGGCTGCATTTATCTACGTGGCTTTGGCCGACCTTGTGCCCGACATGCATAAGCAACGTCAGGCTGCAGAAAGCCTATTTCAGCTCGTACTCATCGGCATGGGGGTTTTGGCGATCATGCTTGCACATCGCCTGGTCCATCAGCACTAAGGGCGATCGCCCTTGGCAACGGGCCGCTTGGGATCAGCACACCATTCGCTCCATGAGCCTGGGTGCAGCATTAAGTCATCATTCAGTCCTGCAATACGCATGGCAAGCAGGTTATGACAAGCCGATACCCCAGAGCCACATGAATGCACAAGTGCAGAGCCTTCGCCACCCGGGGCGCTTGCGGCAGCGGGTATCCGAGGTGCTTGCAATGTCATCAGCGATAGCCATTCTTCACGCAGTACTTCCGCTGGTTTGAAGCGCCCATCGGGCCTTAAATTTTGGGTGTTCGGTCGATTAAGTGCCCCAGGAATATGGCCTGCAACAGGATCGAGCGGCTCGACATCGCCGCGCCAACGCTCTGCGGCGCGCGCATCAACAATCAAGTGATGACCGCTTCCAAGGTTTTCCAGCAACTCATCGCTTTGAATGATGGCCTCAAGGGAGTTTCTGATTGCGAAATTCCCTTTGCCTTGCTTGCGCTCACGGGGGCTTAAGTCCTTACTGCTCGGGTAACCAGCCTTGACCCAGGCCGCAAAACCGCCATCTAAGACTTTGACTGCGTCGTGACCGCACCATCGCAAAAGCCACCATAACCTCGCGGCGTAAACACTTGAGCCGGCGTCGTAAACCACCACCATGCTGTCATCATTGGCACCAAGGCTTTGCATGCGTTGAACAAGCGCTTGCTGGTCAGGCAGGGGATGGCGGCCACTTCCCGGGGTCTTGGGGCCGGAAAGCGCATCGTGCAAGGCGAAAAAGGCCGCATTGGGAATATGTCCAGACTCATATTGTTGTTTTCCTAGCGATGCGTCGAACAAGTCGGATCGGCAATCGATAAGGATCAACTGGTCAATCTGGCTTGCCAGCGCTTCAACACTAATGAGGTGCTCGTCATGCATCTTGATTCAACTCGGGTAATTGACTGCGAATGAATTCATGGAAATGTTGCATACCATCCTCCATCGGGCTTTGATAGGGGCCTACCTGGTTGATGCCTCTTGCCATGAGTGCTTTTCGACCCGCATCCATCCGCAAGGCGATCTCGTCGTCTTCAGCCGCAGTTTCCATGTAGGCAGCGCGCTCGGCCTCGACGAAATCGCGTTCAAAGTGAACGATTTCTTCAGGGTAATAAAACTCGACAATATTCGTGGTGTGCTGTGGACTTCGAGGAATCAAGGTGCTCACGACCAGCACGTGCGGATACCACTCCACCATGATGTTTGGATAATAAGTGAGCCAGATTGCGCCAAAGGGCGGTGGCTTGCCCTGACGGTAACCCAAGACTTGCGCCTGCCAGCGTGCATAGGTTGGTGTGCCGGGCTTGCTTAAGGCTTGATGCACCCCGACGGTTTGTACCGAGAACCAGGAGCCAAACTCCCAGGTAAGGTCATCGCAGGAAACAAACTGCCCCAGTCCCGGGTGAAAGGGAACAACGTGATAGTCCTCGAGATAAACCTCGATAAAGGTCTTCCAGTTATAAGCACACTCGTGAATCTCAACATGATCAAAACAATAACCGTCAAAATCGAAGTGTTCTCCAGCTTTCATGCCCGCGAGATCAGCCGCAATGTCACGCCGGCCCTCGAAGAGTAGTCCCTTCCACTGCTGCAGCGGGGTTTTAGGCAAATTCAGGCAGGGCTGCTGTTCGAAGTGGGGGGCACCAAGCAATTCGCCGTGCAGGTCATAAGTCCAGCGGTGCAAGGGACAAACAACATGGTCGACATGACCCCGCCCGTTCAACATAATCGCCTGCCGATGACGACAGACATTGGAGAGGCATTCGATACCTTGCTGGTTATGAATGAGCACCCGACCTTCGTGTTCGGCAGGCAGCGCGAAGTAGTCGCCGCGCTCAGGCACCATGAGCTTGTGGCCGATATACGAAGGTCCGGCTTTGAATAGCCTTTCAATTTCGAGTTGAAACAGCCCGGTATCGAAGTAAGCCGATACCGGCAGCTGCGTCACCGGCCGCGTAAGTGCGCCGATCCGTCCAGGTGCTGACATATGCACGCTCCATCAAGGATGTCCCAAGGTCTGGTCGCGATCGCACTTTTGCGGTGAAAAAAGCGCTCACTCCCGAAACCCCCTCTGACAGTAGGGGCGCCAAGCATACCCCAAGAGGCGTAGAATCCAATGCGACCATGCCAAAGAGTCGACCATCTACAACAGAATCTGTGCCCGACGAGCCGCGCCCAAAGTCCTGGGAGGAGGCAACCGAGGCACTAGAGGCTTTGGTAAAGCGCATGGAATCGGGCAGCCTAAGCCTCGAGGAGTCGATCAAGGCCTACCGCGAGGGCGTTGCCCTTGTGCAGTGGTCACGGGAAACGCTAGCCTCAGCGCAGCAACAAGTTCGGGTGCTTGAGGAAAACATGCTTAAACCTTTTTCGCCTGAGGACGATGCGTCCTAGTGCTGCTATGACTGCCGATGGCCATCAGGCGTGGATTAAAACGCAGCTTTCGTTGATTGAGGCTGCCATTGATGAAGCTTTGCCCAAAGGGGAGTTGTCGCGTACGAAACTTTTTGAAGCACTTGCCTATGCGAGCTTAGGCGGCGGCAAACGAATTCGTGCGCTCTTGTGCCTGGCAACTGGTCAGGCCTTGGCTGCGGACCCAGCCATATGCATGCGTGCGGCCGTTGCACTTGAATTGATTCACGCTTATTCGCTGGTGCACGATGATTTGCCTTGCATGGACAACGACATCCTCAGGCGGGGAAAACCAACGGTTCATGTCGCCTACGGTGAAGCGACGGCAATGCTTGTTGGCGATGGATTACAAGCACTTGCCTTTGAGGTGCTTGTGGGCATGAGTCAATTGGGACTTGCGGCGGATCAGTGTTTGGAGGCAATCGGCGCGCTTGCCCGCGCGAGCGGTCCGCAAGGCATGGTTGGTGGCCAGGCCATTGATTTGGCTGTGCTCGGATCGGCAATGTCTTTTGTTGACCTTGCTCAATTGCAAGGCATGCATGAAATGAAGACCGGCGCCTTACTCAAAGCCAGCGTACAACTCGGCCTTAGCTGTCGCGGTGCGGTTGAGCTTCACCCTGCCGTTGATCGCCTGCTTAACCAGTATGCAGCCTTTTTGGGACTTGCCTTTCAAGTCATCGATGATGTTTTGGATGAGTCATCAAGCACTGAGGCCCTTGGCAAGACCGCAGGCAAAGATAAAGCTCAGCAAAAGCCAACCTATGTATCGTTAATGGGTCTTGAAAAAGCGCGTGGCTTTGCCCACGATTTGCATCGCCAGTCGATAGATTGCCTTGCGCAAGCAAAAAAAATTGATTCAGGCCTTGGTGCTGAGGGCATGGCTCATCTGGCTGCCCTTGCTGACCTTATTGTGTTGCGTCAACACTAAACGATATTGATTGTTAGCGTCAACACTGAACGATATTGATTGTGAGCGTCAACACAGAGTGCACTAGCTGATATGCCTACTGATCCATTACTTGAATCAATCGATTCGCCTCAGGTTTTACGTCAACTTCGGCGATCGCAATTACCGGCGCTTGCCGAGGCTTTGCGTGCATTTGTTCTGGATTCTGTATCAAAAACCGGTGGTCATCTTGCAGCTAACCTGGGTACGGTTGAGTTAGCGATCGCGCTGCATTATGTATTTGATACACCACGAGATCGTCTGGTATGGGATGTTGGACATCAGGCCTACCCACACAAGATTCTGACGGGACGTCGTGAGGCGATGCAAACCCTTAAGCAAATGGGTGGTTTGTCTGGATTTCCAAAGCGTTCTGAATCCGAATACGATACATTTGGGACCGGACACTCATCGACCTCGATTTCTGCCGCGCTCGGTATGGCCCTTGCTTCCCGAGCAAAAGGCGAACATCTTGGCTCGAATCGACGCCGCCATGTGGCTGTCATTGGTGATGGCGCAATGAGTGCCGGCATGGCTTTTGAGGCACTCAATAATGCTGGGGTTTACCAGGATCTTGATTTGCTCGTTATCCTAAACGATAACGATATGTCGATTTCACCGGCAGTGGGTGCCTTGAATCGATATCTTGCGAGGCTGATGTCGGGTCGCTTTTATGCCAGAGCCAAGGACATGGGTAAAGCGATGCTGTCGCGTATGCCCGAGGTGCTTGATTTCGCGCGCAGGGTCGAAGAACACGCCAAGGGTATGGTGGTGCCGGGCACCATGTTTGAGGAGTTTGGTTTTAATTACGTCGGGCCAATCGACGGGCATGATCTTGAATCGCTCGTGCCTACTTTGCAGAATATGCGCCAGCTTAGAGGGCCACAGTTTTTGCATATTGTTACCCGCAAGGGTAAGGGCTACGAACTTGCAGAACAAGATCCCGTGCTTTATCACGGCCCAGGAAAGTTTGATCCATCCCAGGGTATCGTGCAAAGCGCGAAAAAGGCCAAACCAAGTTACACCCAGATTTTTTCGAGTTGGATTTGTGACCAGGCAAGCCTAGATCAACGTCTGGTTGCCATTACACCGGCGATGCGTGAGGGTTCGGGTCTGGTTGACTTTGAAAAGCGCTTCCCAGAGCGCTACTTCGATGTCGGCATTGCCGAGCAGCACGCGGTTACCTTTGCGGCAGGGCTTGCCTGCGAGGGCATGAAACCGGTGGTTGCGATTTACTCAACGTTCTTGCAGCGTGGCTATGATCAGTTGATCCATGATGTTGCACTCCAGAATTTGCCGGTACTTTTTGCGCTTGACCGAGCAGGGCTTGTTGGTGCTGACGGTGCAACCCATGCTGGTGCCTACGATATTGCTTACTTGCGTTGCGTTCCCAATCTTGTAGTGATGACGCCCTCCGATGAGGATGAATGTCGGCAGATGCTGCACACAGGATTCATGCATAAGGGTCCGGCGGCAGTCAGGTATCCGCGTGGAAGCGGTCCAGGCATTGAGGCCAAGCCAATGATGCAAGCAATCGATATTGGGCGTGCTCGACTTGTGCGCCAGGGTGCTGCGATTGCGATACTGGCTTTTGGATCGATGTTGCACGCCTGTAAAGCAGTTGCCGAGCGGCTCGATCTCAGCCTGATTGATATGCGTTTTGTCAAGCCATTGGATCGCGAGATGTTGGAGAATTTGGCAGGCAGTCACAAAGCTTTTGTGTCGGTCGAGGAGCATGTGCTTGCAGGCGGCGCAGGTAGTGCGGTGGCAGAGGCCATGCTTGGCGCATCGATCGATCGACCTTTACTGATGCTCGGCCTTCCTGATCGTTTCATTGATCACGGAGATCACCAGCAACTGCTTGCCCTTGAAGGCCTGGACAGTGAGGGGATCGAAGCGTCGATCCTAAAGCGTTTTTCGAACCTACTTACACCAAGGTCTCCGCGTCTTGTTGCCAAACCAATGCGTTAGACTCATCAACCTATGAACACTCGTGAGCTTGGCCAGAATCTGGCGATTCCCGATGTACAGGGTTACCGTGATCAGCGAAACCTCGCGATCCAACGGGTTGGGGTGCGCGGCTTACAATATCCCTTGCGTTGGCGCGCAGATCAAGGCATTCAGCACACGGTCATGCAGGCAGCCCTTGATGTGGCCTTGCCGGCTGATCAAAAAGGCACCCATATGTCGCGCTTTATTGCGCTGCTTCAGGCACTCGGCGACGGCCCTGCGCTCGACCTTGAGGCGATGCTTAAGCTACACCACGACATGCTTGATCGTTTGCAGGCTCCCCAGGGTCAAATCGAGCTGAGATTTCCGTTGTTTTTGAAAAAAACTGCCCCGGTATCAGGCGTTGAAAGTCTGCTTGATTATCAGATCGCTTTAAAAACAAGTGGCAGTCTGAATCAGGCTTATTGCGAACTTTCAGTGATGGCACCTGTTACAAGTCTTTGCCCATGCTCAAAAGAAGTATCGGCGTACGGTGCCCATAATCAACGCTCGCATTTGCAAATCGAGGTCAGACTCGACTCGACAAAGCTCAAACTTTGCTCCGCAGAAGGATTAATCGAAATCGCAGAGTCGCAGGCATCGAGCGAAGTTTATGGTTTGCTCAAACGGGTCGATGAGAAGCATGTCACCGAACGCGCCTACGATAATCCAAAGTTTGTTGAGGATTTGGTCCGTGATGTTGCGGCATCGCTTCAGGCGACCCAAGCTCACATTGGCGTGATTGCTTATTGTGTA
>Ga0172372_10009215_pt1 | contig 12869 bp, 13 predicted proteins | sample LakKiv5m_2_FD_114544 | JGI IMG/M metagenome (GOLD analysis project Ga0172372, IMG submission 114544) | Freshwater microbial communities from Kabuno Bay, South-Kivu, Congo - kab_092012_9.5m | ecosystem: Environmental > Aquatic > Freshwater > Lake | place: Democratic Republic of the Congo...
CCCGCCGCCCCAATGCGTGCCGCCGGGGACGGATTGCACGCGCTTGCCGTTCTCCAACGTGACCCAGGAGGTGCGGTAGCCATCCCAGCGCCAGTCGCGGCTGCCGCCGATCGGGTTCAGGATACGCTCGGCAAAAACCTCGGGCAAAGGCCGGCCAAAGCGGCGCAGCAGGGCAAGCGACAGCCGGTTAACGCGGACGTCATTATATTCCCAATGGGTGCCGGGCGCCTGCAATTGCCGCAGGCCCTTCTTGCCCTGGCCCTCCGCGCCCAGGTCGCGGCCGCGGTCAATGGTGTCGGATTTGCCGAATAGCGAGCCTTCCCATTCCGACATGTTCTGCAGCAAATGCCGCCAGGTGATCGGGGCGTTCTGGGGCGTATCAAAGCCGCCGTCCTTGACAGTTTCACCGACGCGCTGATCGAGATCCGGGATCAGCCCATCGGCCCAGGCAATGCCGGCCAGCATGGAAAGATAGGATTTGGCAACGCTGAAGGTTTGGCTGACTTCGCGCGTATCGCCCCAGCTGGTCACCAGCGCACCATGGCGCGTGATCAGGCCGCCCGGTGCGCCGCGCGGGCTGAGCGGGCCCAGCACTTCATTATGCGGGGGTGCCTCGAAAAAGCCGCGGCCGATATGGCCGGCCAGATCATAGGGCCAGGGGGTTTCATGCGCGGCGGCGAAAGCAACGGCGCCTTGCAGCTTGGCGGCATCAAAACCAGCCTGGGCGGGGGTGGTCGCTGGCCAAGCGGCCGGGGCGGGGGCAGGGAAGATCATGGTGCTCATGCGCCTGACCATGCGGCTTTCCGCGCCACTCTCCAAGAGGGGGCCTGCTGGACCGGGGCGCGCCGAAGCGGCATGGTGGGTGTCCCTTGCAGAGGAGGAAGCCCGATGGACAGCGCCACAGAAGCCAATGCCGGCAATTTGGATGTGATTTCGGACGCGATCTGCCCCTGGTGCTGGATTGGCAAGCGCAATCTGGATGCGGCCCTTGGCATGCTTGCGGAGGAGGGGCTGACCTTCAAGGTCCGTTTCCGGCCCTTCCAATTGAACCCGGAAATGCCGGCTGAGGGCGTGGATCGGCGGGAATATCGCAGCGCCAAATTCGGCTCGCTGGAAAAATCGCAAGAATTGGACCGCCGCGTGGCCGATGCCGGGCGCATTGCCGGGCTTGAATTTCGCCATGACCTGATGGCGCGCACGCCGAATACCCTGGAAGCGCATCGGCTGATGCGCTTGGCCGGCGCGGATGGCAGACAGCGCGCGGTGGCCGAGGCGATCTTCCAGGCCTATTTCCAGGAGGGCCAGGATATTGGCGATGCCGCAACCCTGAATACCCTTGGTGCGGCGGCGGGCATGTCAGCGGAAAGCCTGGCCGCCTTCAGAGCCGGTGATGCCGGGCGGCATGAGGTGCTGGCCGAGGATGAGGGCTATCGCCGTGCAGGGATTTCCGGCGTGCCATCCTTTGTGCTGGATCGGCATTTGCTGTTCTCCGGCGCCATGCCGCCCGAGAATATCGCCGATGGGCTGCGCCGGGCGGTCGCGATTTTGCGCGAAAGGGCGCGCGAAGCCGCCGCGGAATAGGGGGCGTCAGCCCCCGCTCAACCACAGCGCCATTTCGGCCGCGCCCCAGGCGAGGGCCAGCAAGAGCGTGAAATCACGCATGGCGCTGCGCGCCTTATCAAAGCCTGCGCGCCGCGCTTGAAAGCGCACGCGCACCGGGCGTTGCGGGATGATGAGGGAGGGGTCTTGGTAAAGGGTGCTGCTCATGTGAGAGATAAGAACAAAACAAGAACAATTTGGCAAGCGAAAAATGACGCTGAGGCCGAAAAATTTCAACCTATTGTTTTTAAATAGGTTTTTCGTGGGCAGGCATCTTGCGCCCGAGAGCGTATTTTCATCTTGCACATAGTTCGACGTTATACTATTTGGTTCGAAGTCGAACAATTCCGTTCGGCCATTTCCAAAGGCCTCTTGCCCCATGACAATCCAAAGACGCCAAATCCTGACCGCCGCCGGCGCCATGCTTGTCCTGTCAGATGGCATGCTGCGCATGGCGAAGGCCCAGCCCGCACCCGATGGCGATCCGGCGACGCGCCACGCTGACCCGCGCATTCGTGCCGCCGGGCATGCCATCCGCGCCCCAAACCCGCATAATCTTCAGCCCTGGCTGGTGCAGTTGGCGGGCGCTGATCGCGTGTTGCTCCGTTGCGATCTGGAACGCCGCCTGCCCGCAACCGATCCCTTTGATCGGCAAATCGTGATCGGCCTTGGCGGCTTCCTTGAGCTTTATCGGATTGCGCTGGCGCAGGAGGGCATCGGCGCCGACATCGCCCTATTCCCTGAAGGGTTGCCGGGCCGGCGGCTTGATCAGCGGCCAATCGCGGCGATCACGCTCCGCCCCGGCACAGGCAGGGCCGATCCGCTCTTTGCTGCGGTGCCCACGCGTCGTTCGGCCAAGCAGCCCTATGATTTGGCTCGGGTGCCGGACCCGGCGCCACTCGCCGCCGCGCTCGCTGATCCAAAGCGCCTCGGTTTCACGACCGACCTGGCGCGCGTTGCGGCACTGCGTGACATCGCGCAGGAGGGCTTCCGCGTTGAGGCCGGCACGCCGCATACGCTGCAGGAAAGCGTTGACCTGTTTCGCCTTGGGCGCGCGGAGATGGCAGCGAACCCGGATGGGATTGGCATTGGCGGACCGCAGGTCGAAGAATTGGTTGCCCGCGGGCAGTTGACCCGCGCAGCCTTCACGGACCGCAACGGCCAGGCCTTCGGGATGATGATGCAATCAACGCTTTCGGTCATTGCTGCTTCGCCCTGCTTCGTCTGGACCACGACCCCAGGCAATGGACGCGTGGCGCAGCTTGAGGCCGGGCGCGATTGGCTGCGGCTTGATCTGGCGGCGAATGCTGCCGGCCTCGGCATCCAGCCATTGAGCCAGACGCTGCAGGAATTCCCGGAAATGGAGCCGCTGCATGAGGCGATGCGCCGCGCCACAGGCGTCGGGTCGGGCGAAAGGCTGCAAATGTTCGGGCGGCTCGGCCATCCGGCATCGCCGGGCATCCGAACCGCTCTACGCTGGCCGGCGGAATCGCGTATACTGCGCGGGTGACCACGACCGACCCGCCCACCTTCCAATTGCTCAATGAGATTGCGATTATTGAGCAGCTGGCCCGCAATGCCCTGGAACGCGCGCTGCCGGATAGGCTCCGGCAGCCGCATTTCGGCGTACTTACCCAGCTGGTGCGGCGTGGGGATGGCGTGTCACCGGGGGGTCTGGCGCGCGCCTTTCAGACGTCAAAGGCGGCGATGACCAATACCCTGCATCGGCTGGAAGCACGCGGCTTTATCCGAGTGGAAGGTGACCCAAAAGATGGGCGGGGCAAGCGCGTCTTTCTGACTGATGCCGGGCGCGCCATGCGTGAACGCGCCATCGCCGCTGTCGGGCCGCAAATGGCCGCCATCGGGGGGGTGCTGTCGGAGGCCGAGATCGGGGAAATATTGCCGCACCTTAGGCGGCTGCGCGCGCATCTGGACGCGGCGCGGGATTGATCAGGCGCGGCGCCAGCAGACTTTCCACCCAGCCGATGCTTTCAGCCAGCCGCACGCGGATCAGGACTGGCCGGTCGGCAAGAAAAGCCTGGAGCACGCCCATTCGGATGGAAAATCCGAATGGGCGAAGATGCTCAAAAGAACGATGCAGAACGTGTTGCGCTAACTCATGCGAACGCAACACGCCTTAAGCCCTATCAGGCTTTAGATCTTGAGATCCTGCAGTGATGCTTCCACGTCGTGGAAGCTCGGCATCAGATCCGTCGGCACCATCTTGCGCCCGGTCTCCACCGCCACCTGCGGCGCATTGCCGTGCAGATGCGCAACCAGCACGGCGCGGATCACTTCATAATACTTCGCCTCTTCCTCAATCACGGCCTTGAGACGCGCGGCGAAAGGCCCGACCAGACCATAGGCCAGCAAAACGCCAAGGAAGGTACCCACCAGCGCGCTGCCGATCATTTTGCCGAGGATGGCTGGCGGCTGGTCAATGGACGCCATGGTCTTGATCACGCCCATGACAGCGGCGACGATGCCAAGCGCGGGCAGCGCATCGGCAATGCTTTGCAGCGCATGGGCGCTGTGCAATTCCTCTTCCTTCATTTTCTTCAATTCGCGCGCCATCACATCTTCGATCTGATGGGGATCATCGGCATTCATGCCGACCATGCGAAGGTAATCGCAAATGATCGCGACCGTGTGATGATCCTTGAGGATATTCGGGAATTTCTGGAAGGCCGCGCTTTCCTCGGGCTTTTCGATATGCGGTTCAATCGCCATCGGCCCCTTGGTCTGCGCCAGACGCACCAGCCAGAACAAAAGGCTCAGCAATTCCATGTAATCCTGGCGCTTATATTTGCCGCCCTTCAGGATTTTGCCGGTACTGCCAAGGATGTGCTTCACCTCTGACATGCTATTGGCCATGAGCAGCGCCCCAAAGGCGGCACCGCCAATGATGGCAAATTCGAAGGGCAGCGCCAATAGGATGATTTCCATCTTGCCGCCAGCGAGCTTATAGCCGCCGAAGACGCAGACCAGAAGGAAGACAAATCCAGCAATTGAGATCATGGGCGAGGCGTCTCCGGCGTCTGCCTGATCAGCGTGATGGAAACACGGCGATTGGCAGCGGCGGTTGGTTGTTCCGGTATCAACAGGTCACGCTCCGCATGACCTGCCAGGTTTCTGATACGGCCATCCGCAACACCTGCATCTATCAGCAGGCGTCGCGTCACATTGGCGCGTTCGGTTGAAAGATCCCAATTGCTGCGCTCACCACCACCGCGGAAGGGAGTCGAATCGGTATGGCCAGCAATGCTGATGGCGTTGGGAAGGCGTTGGATCACTTGTGCCACGCGGAGTAAAAGGGCACGCGCGCGGTCATTCGGTGCTGCGCCGCCGAGTGCGAACATCGGCTGGCGATCCGCATCCACCAATTGAATGCGCATGCCCTCCGGCGTTTGTTCAATCAGCAATTGGCGGTTGAGATCAGCGAGCGCCGGATCAGATTGGATCGCTTCGCGGATTTGTTGTGCTGCAGCTTCAAAAGCCTCGCGTTCGCGCCGCGCCAATTCCTGGCGCAGCTCAACTTCGCCGACATTTTCCGGCCGCTGTTCAGGGGAAGGTTCTGCAGCTGGTCCGCCGCGGGGTTGTTCCGGTCCAGCCAGCGCGCCAGGGGGCGTGCGGATTGTAAGGCGCGCATTTTCCGCATCTTCCTGGCCAACGGGACCTTCGCGCCGTGGCACTGGTTCGGCGGGTGTGCGGCTATCATCTTCTTCGATATCCATCACCACCGGGCGCTTGCCGGGCTGGATTTCGATCGTGCCGGTGGTGGACATCAGGGGCGCATCAACATTGGGCGTCTGACCGCCAAAGGGCCTGCCGGAGCCCGAGTCAGCGCGAGACATGACATTGGTCGGGTTGAAATAATCGGCAATGCCGCGGCGCTGTTCTTCCGTGGTCGCATTGATCAGCCACATCAACAGGAAGAAGGCCATCATCGCTGTCACGAAATCGGCATAGGCCACCTTCCAGGCGCCGCCGTGATGCGCGTGCCCGCCCCCGTCTTCCCTTTTGACGATGATCAGATCACCGCCACTCTGCGAGCCTCGTCCCTTGCGCGCCATGACAGACCGTATAGCCCCTAATGCCTATTTTCCGCTAACATAGCACCGCCTTTCTGCCGAAAGGCCAGAAAGACAGAAGGGACGCGGCGTGGTTTCGAGACTGGTTTCATGAATTCCCCCATTTGCGCCGCCCGAGACTCGGCCCAGGCCGAACCATATCTCATCAAGCGACCGGAACGGCAGACCATCCCCCTGGTCTTCGCGTCCCCGCATTCTGGTCAGCAATATCCGGACCAACTTCTGCTGGATGCGCGGATGGACCCCATCGCGCTCCGCCGGAGTGAGGATTCCTTCGTTGATGAACTCTTCGCCGCCGCCCCCGCCCATGGCGCACCGCTGATTGCGGCTTCCTTCCCCAGGGTCTGGTGCGATGTGAACAGGGAAGCCTGGGAATTGGACCCGGCCATGTTCACCGAACCCCTGCCGCCCTGGGTCAATAGCGCAAGCCCCAGGGTGGGCGCCGGGCTTGGCACGCTCGCGCGGATTGTGACCGGGGGCGAGCAAATCTACCGCCGCAAACTAAGTTTCTCCGAGGCCGAGGCGCGCATCCGCGCCTGTTGGGAACCCTATCACGCGGCCCTGGCAGCGCTGCTGGCCGAAACCCGCGCGCGGTTCGGCTTTTGTCTGCTGATTGATTGCCATTCCATGCCGGCCCATCCAGCGCATCTGGCGAACCCCCCACATTTTGTGTTGGGCGATGCGCATGGCACAGCATGCACGCCGCGCGCGGCAAGGCTGGTGGAAGAAACCCTGATGGGTCTTGGCTATAAGGTCCGGCGTAATGACCCCTATGCCGGGGGCTTTGTCACCCGCCATTACGGCCGCCCCCGCGAAGCGACCCATGCGCTGCAAATTGAGGTGGCGCGGAACTTATATATGGATGAAACCCGGATTGAACGCCTGCCAGGCTTTGGACCGCTCAGGCGCGACATGACCAGCCTGATTGAAAGCCTGACGCGGGTGGATTGGGACTTCCTCTCCCCAGGCCAATAAGCCGGGCAAAAAGAGGGCGGTGCCCGAAAGCACCGCCAAGTTTAGGGAGGAAACGTCCAAGAATGTACAGCGGAGAACACCGTACAAAAGGGATATAAGAACCCCCCTCCCGCATTGCAAGATATTTTTTTGCAGTGCAGCAAAATGGGTTTATGCAATATCAACCAAGGGTTTCTTGTGTTGTCACTGGCTGGCGATGCTAAATCTGGCACGCGGCTTGCGAAGACTGGCGCATGCTTCTGGTCCATTCCTTCCTGCCGAGCCTTTCGCGCGATCTGGCGCTGCTTGGCGCTGTGCTGCTCGCTTTGGCGCTTTGGCCGCTGACAGCCGCGGCGCAATTGATGCCCGCCAGGGGCTTCAGCGAAGGGCATTTATGCCGCGCCGCGATATCTGAGGCCGAACGCGGCGCCAATCTGCCGCGCGGCCTGTTGCAGGCCATTGGCCGGGTTGAATCCGGCCGGCGCGACCCCGAAACCGGGCATTTCGCCCCCTGGCCCTGGACGATCAACGCCGAGGGGGAGGGCAAATATTTCCCAACGCGAGAGGCAGCCATTGCCCATGTGCGGCAATTGCAGGCCCGCGGCATGCGCATCATTGATGTCGGCTGCATGCAGGTGAATTTGCACCATCACCCCAATGCCTTTGCTTCGCTTGAACAGGCTTTCGACCCGCTGACCAATGCCCGCTATGCGGCGCGCTTCCTGACCGAATTGAATGGCGGGCGGGCGGATTGGCGCCAGGCGGCGGGCTTCTATCATTCGCAAACGCCCGAAAGGGCCGGGCCTTACCGGGAAAAGGTGCTCGCCGCTTGGGAGCAGGAGGCGCGCAATGCCGGGGATAGCTCAGCCGAGGCCATGGCGCTGGCACGGCTGCGCGCCGGCTGGGGCAGTGTTGCGCTGGCGAGTGCCGGTGGGATTTCGCTCAGCAACCGGGCGGAACGCGCGCAGATCATTCCCCTACCCGGTGGCAATGGTCGCGGTTTTGCCGCCGAAGGCTCACCGGGGCGCGGGCTTGATGCCTATCGCGCGGCGCCAATCCATAGCGTGAGCCGGCCGATTGTGGTGGCGCAGGCCGGGCCGGGGCGGATGCTGCGCTAGGTTTCAGGCGTCCCGCAAGGTCACGATCAGCGGTGTATGGTCTGAAGGCTGCGCCTCGGCACGCGGGGCGGTATCAACCTCACATGCTTCCAGGCGTTCGGCCAATTCAGGGCTGAGCAGCGCATGGTCTATGCGCAGGCCGCGATTGGCCTCAAAGGCCGGGCCGTAATCCCAATAGGTGTAGAGTGTTTCATTTGGATGCAGCGCGCGCAGCGCATCCGTCATGCCGAGATGCAGTAGCGCGCGGAATCTGGCGCGGCTTTCGGGATGGACCAGCGCATCGGTTGCCGGCAGGGCGCCATGGGCAAGATCGGCCTCGGTTGGGCAGACATTGTAATCGCCGAGCACCGCAAAAGGCTGAAAGGCATCAAGCCGGTCCTGCACTACGCTGCGCAGCCGGTCCATCCAGGCGAGTTTATAGGCAAAGCCGGCATCGCCGCCGGAATTGCCATTGGGCAGGTAAATCCCGGCCGCGCACAGCCCCGCGGCCGCCACTTCAATGTAGCGGGCCTGGGTATCCTCGGCATCGCCGGGCAGGGCTTCGGCCAGCACCTCAAACGGAATGCGTGACAGCACCGCAACGCCATTCCGCCCGCCGGCCTGGCCCACCGCATGGGTTTTGTAGCCAAGCCCCGCGAATTCCATGGCGGGGACCTGTTCCGCCGTGCAGCGGGTTTCCTGCAAAAACACCAGATCAGGCTGCTGGCGTTCCAGAAACCGCGCGACATGGGCCGCGCGCGCGCGGATGGAATTGACGTTGAAGGTGCAAAGGCTGAGCAGGGGATCAGCCGATCGCGAAGGAAGAACCGCAGCCGCAGCCGGAACTCGCTTGCGGGTTATTGATGGCGAAATGCGCGCCGATCAGCGCTTCCGCCCAATCGAGTTCAGCGCCAGCCAGCAGATCGAGCGACACGGGGTCAATGAACACCCGGCCCTTGCCTTCGCCAATCACCAGATCATCGGGGGCGGGGGCGTCTTCCAGGCCGAATTTGTACTGAAAGCCGGAACAGCCGCCCGCCTCTACAGTAAGCCTAAGCCCCGCATCGGGCCTGCCTTCGCGCGCGGCGATATCGGCCACCTGCGCGGCGGCGCTGGCGGTGACACGAAAACTGGCGGGGCTGGTGCTGCCATCCGGCATGGTCTGGACTCCTTTAGAGGTAAACATAGACATTTTGGGCGGCGCTTCCAATCACCAAAGATTGCGGGGGGTGCATGGCGGGTGTTACAGCGCTAAACGAAGCGTATTTCACGGAAAACCACGATTTCCATGCCGTCCCGAGCCAAAGCCGCGATCAGCCAGCCGAAAGGGCAGTGGGGCGTATGAACCTTGCCCCCTATGCGGTGCTGCCGGAGAGCTCTCGCGGGCGGCTTTACCCTGAGGCGGGCAGCGATGCGCGCTCACCCTTTCAGCGGGACCGTGACCGGATCATCCACGCGACGGCCTTCAGGCGCCTGCAATACAAGACGCAGGTCTTCATTTATCATGAGGGCGATCATTTCCGCACGCGCCTGACCCATTCGATCGAGGTCGCGCAAATCGCGCGGTCCATCGCGCGACTGCTGAGGCTTGATGAGGATTTGGCCGAGGCTTTGGCGCTGGCGCATGATCTGGGCCACCCGCCCTTTGGCCATGCCGGGGAAGATGCGCTGAATGCGGCGATGAAACCCTATGGCGGGTTTGACCATAACGCGCAGTCCTTGCGCGTTGTCACGCATCTGGAAGCGCGTTACGCCGGGTTTGACGGGCTCAATTTGACATGGGAAACGCTGGAAGGGCTCGCCAAGCATAACGGCCCCTTGCGGAGGCCATCCCCCTATATTGCGGAATATGATGCGCGGCATGCGCTTGATCTGACCAGCTATGCCTCGGCCGAGGCGCAAATCGCCGCCATTGCCGATGATATCGCCTATAACAACCACGATCTGGATGATGGGCTGCGCGCAGGCTTGTTCACCCTGGACGAAGTGGGTGCCTTGCCGGTGATTGGTGAGGCGCTGGCCGCAGCGCGCGCAGCCGCCCCCGATGCGCCGGTGGAGCGGCTGGCGCCCGAGATGATCCGGCGCGTGATCAGCCGCATGGTGGGCGATGTGGCCGCCGAGGCGACGCGGCGCCTTTCCGTGCTGAAACCCGCGACGGTTGCCGATATCCGTGCCGCTGATCGGCCCATGGTGGTGTTTTCTGAAGACATGGCGCGCGCCAACCTTTCCATTCGGGAATTCCTGTTCCAGCGCATGTATCGGCATTGGCGCGTCAATCGCACCATGGCGAAATCAAAGCGCGTGGTGCAGGTGCTGTTCAGCCTGCTGCATGGCGGGCCGGCCATGCTGCCGCCGCTCTGGCGCGCCCGCGCCGGAGAGGCCGGGTCCGCCCAGGCCGCGCTGGTGGTTTGCGATTATATCGCCGGCATGACAGACCGCTTCGCGCTGGAGGAACACCGGCGCATGACCGACCCCGATATTTCAGGCTGAGAATTGCATGACCGAAAATGTTTTCACCACCATGGCGGAACAGCTGCGCGCGACGCTGGTGGAACTCTACCCCGATCTGCCGGCGGAAATTCTGGCCCGCGTGCAGGTGGAACCACCGCGCGATGCGGCGCATGGCGATATGGCGACCAATGCCGCCTTGGTGATCGCCAAGCCCGCGCGCCTGCCGCCGGCCAAGATTGCTGCCGCCTTGGTGGAAAAGCTTGGCGCCTTGCCCATGGTGGAAAAAGCCGAAGCGGCAGGGCCTGGCTTTGTCAATTTGCGTTTGCGCGAAAGCTATATGGCCGGGCAGATCAAGACGGTGCTGGCCGCTGGGCTTGGCTATGGCGATAGCGCCATTGGCGCGGGGCGGCGCGTGAATGTCGAATATGTCTCGGCCAATCCGACGGGGCCGATGCATGTCGGGCATTGTCGCGGTGCGGTGGTGGGCGATGCGCTCGCCAATCTTCTCGCCAAGGCGGGCTTTGCCGTCACCAAGGAATACTACGTCAATGATGCGGGGGCGCAGGTCGCGGCACTCGGCTGTGCTGCCTATTGGCGCTATTTGCGCGTGATCGAGCCAAATCTTGAGGAATGGACGGCAGAGCAGGTCGAACGCCGCTTTGGCGTGACGCTGCAATATCGCGGTGATTATCTGGTGGCAGTGGGTGAGGCCTTGGCGGAGCATCACGGCACGTCCATGGCGCCGCAGCGGATTGAAGGCGCGCCGAGTGCCGCACAAGCCGCTGCTGGCGTGGCGAGCGCTTTGGAGCTTGGCTGGTTCGTGGATCGCGCCTGGCTTGATCTCGCGCGGGAACGGGCCGTTGCGATGATGATGATCGCGATCCGCGAGGATTTGGCGCTGCTCGGCGTTAATCAGGAAGTGTTCTTGTCCGAACGTGCGCTGGTGGAAGCGAAGGCGACCGATGCCGCGATTGCCGCCCTTGAAGGCAAGGGTTTGCTCTATGAAGGCGTGCTGGAACCACCCAAGGGCAAGACGCCGGATGATTGGGAACCGCGCCCGCAATTGCTGTTCCGTTCTACGCAATTCGGTGATGATGTTGATCGGCCGCTCAAGAAATCCGATGGCTCCAACACGTATTTTGCCAATGACATCGCCTGCCATGCGGATAAGCTCAGGCGCGGTTATGATCTGCTGATTGATGTCTGGGGCGCGGATCATGGCGGATATGTCTCCCGCATGGGTGCTGCCGTGAAGGCGCTTTCCGATGGGCGTGTGCCGCTGGAAGTGGTGCTCTGCCAGATTGTGCATGTGATGAAGGCGGGTGAGCCCGTGCGCATGTCGAAGCGCGCCGGGACCTATGTGACTTTGCGTGATCTGATCGAGGAAGTGGGCCGCGATGCGGTGCGCTTTACCATGCTGACGCGCAAATCCGACGCGCAGATGGAATTCGACCTGGATAAGGTTGTCGAACAAACCCGCGAAAACCCGGTATTTTACGTGCAATACGCCCATGCGCGCTGCCGGTCCGTACTCCGCCAGGCGGGTGAGCCCGAAGCCGCGAAACTCATCGCCGCCCCGCTTGACCATCTGCGCGACAAGGCAGAATTGGACCTGATCCGCCGCCTGATTTCCTGGCCGCGCGTGGTGGAAGCCGCCGCTTTGGCGCGGGAGCCGCACCGCATCGCGTTTTTCCTGCATGACTTGGCCGCCGATTTTCATGTATTGTGGAACAGGGGCCGCGACGATTCGACGCTTCGCTTTATCCGAGAGGATGAGCCCGCCGCCACAGCAGCCAGGCTGGCGCTGGTGGCAGCGACGGCAAGCGTTATTCGTTCCGGCCTTGGCGTCATGGGGGTGACGCCGGTCGAGGAAATGCGCTGACACTATTCCAGCGCCGATCGGGGGATAGGCGTGAGGGAAGTTCCAGTTCCAGCCTATAGGCTGGGTCGCAAGGGGGCTGGGGGGCCTCCTTGGCGGATGATCATCATCGCGGGCTCCGTGCTGGCGGTGGGGGCATTGATTGCAGCGCTGGTGTGGGGATTTTCGCGCGGGTCATCGCGCCATGCGCCGCTGATTGAAGCGGATGCACGCCCCATAAAAGTGCGGCCCGATAATCCCGGGGGCTTGCGTGTGCCCAATCAGGATGAGCTGATTTTTGACCGCAATCGCGGCGCGCGTCCGGCCACGCAAGGCGGTCTGGCGCCGGAAGCCGAGAATCCGCGCGTGGATCAACTGCGCCAGCAATTGGCCGAACGTGCGGCGCAGGAAGCGGCCCGCAACGCGCCGCCGGCAGCCGCTCCGCCTGCCCAGCCTGCCGCACCGCCAGCCTCAGCGCGGAGCGCCCCACAGGCTGCAGCGCCCGCCACACCGGCGCCGCCGGCCACAACATCGGCGCTGACGGCGCCAAGCCTGCCCGCCCCAGTGCCCGCGACAGCCGAGCGCTTTGCCCCGGTCGCCAATGGTCGCGCGCAGGTGCAGTTGGGGGCGCTGCCGAGTGAAGCCGCCGCACGCGGCGAATGGGAACGCTTGCAAAGGCGCGTGCCCGAGTTCCTGGGCAATCGGCGGGTGAGCCTCATGCCACTTGATCGCGAAGGGCAGACGACGATGTATCGCATTCGCACCGGCGGCTTCGCCGATGCAGCGACCGCGCGCGCCTTTTGCGATGAAATGAAGACG
>Ga0172372_10009216_pt1 | contig 12869 bp, 13 predicted proteins | sample LakKiv5m_2_FD_114544 | JGI IMG/M metagenome (GOLD analysis project Ga0172372, IMG submission 114544) | Freshwater microbial communities from Kabuno Bay, South-Kivu, Congo - kab_092012_9.5m | ecosystem: Environmental > Aquatic > Freshwater > Lake | place: Democratic Republic of the Congo...
TGTCGGAACCGTTACTTTGCCAGATGGATTTCAAATTACCTCCGAAAATGTTGTAGAGGAGACCTTGAAAACTGCTTATAAACGCTATGAAACTGACAATATGGCTCGTAAGGAATTCCTCGTAACGATAATGAAGTCAACTTTCGACGAACTTTTAGCAGGTAAATTTACCTTTAGAAAAATGCCAGAAGCGCTCTCAAAGTCAATAGAAGATAATCGATTTTTACTCTTTGTAACCAACAAGGAGACACAGATAGAAAACGAACAAACAAGGTTAGCCGGCTCCTTGAAAGAGGAGGTAAATAACGAGTATCGAGTGGTTATTCAAAATACTGATGCCAGCAAGCTTGATTACTATCTAGACCGAGAGGTAGATATAGAAACTCTTACCTGCTCGCCGAACCCAACTACCCAAGTGACGGTCTACCTAAAGAACCGAGTGGTAAACGCCCAAGACCTACCTCCCTATGTGTTAACGAGAGCGGATAAAGGAAAACCAAAGGAACTAGTAACAGGACAACACCGATTCAAGGTCTTCATTTACGGACCCTACAAATCAGAACTTATCGGAGGATCCCTCGGATCAGGCTCGGTTGGCAACGCTCGCAATGGTTTCGAACGTGGCCGTCCAATCTTCATCGAGGATATTGATCTCGCGCCCGATGCAAGTGAAGTTATCGTTGCTCAATTTAAAGGTGGCACCGGTAGCTTAACTTTCATTTCCCAACCTCTAGTGCGCCCAGAAATAATCAAAATGAAAGATAACTGCTAGTAAGCACCGCGTCCTTTAAATACTGCCCCGATAGTTGCGATGATGATCCACAAATCCCGAGTAAAACTCCAATTAACCATGTAGTTCAAATCAAGAGCCACGCTCGTCTGCAGATCAAGATCTGATCGTCCACTAATCTGCCACGGACCTGTCACACCCGGTTTGGCGTTTAGTCGACGCTCATATATAGAGTCGTACTTCTTCACTTCGTATACAAGTGCAGGTCGCGGCCCAACCACCGACATATCATTTATTAATACATTAAAGAATTGGGGGAGTTCATCAAGAGAGTACTTTCGCAATATGCGTCCAACGGGGGTCACCCGTGGATCTTTCTTATCCTTAAAAATCACATGATCTGTCGCATGAATATTAGCTGCTGATGAAATTAATTGATCAGCATTCTTGACCATCGAGCGAAACTTATAGAAATTGAAAACTTTGCCATTAAGTCCAACTCTCTTCTGAGAGTAAATAACGGGCCCGCCACTCGTGATGAGAATGAGTACTGAGATCACGAAGTAAACCGGACTTAGAAGTACAACAGCTGAAACAGCAAACACCACATCAAATGATCTCTTTAGTATTTTCTCCACAATTGAAATCTTTGATTGAGAGAATGCAAGGAACGGGATTCCTACTTGTGGCTGGGGGATCAACCAATACCCAAGATTTCCAGAGTCCAAGGGAATCCAATTTGTTTTAATTCCCAGGTCTTCACAGTAATGGACAAATCTGGAAAAGTTTTTATCACTTTCCATTCCAGGTAGGAGCAATATTTCATCGATGGGAGTGAATTTGAGAATCCTTTCGAACTCATCCAGCCAGGTACTGCTAATCGCCTTACATTCCATTTTTGAAACGACTGCATAACCTAACAACCGATTCTTAATGATCCAATCACTATATTGTTGGGATTCGCGCATTGCATGACCAACAATCATCATTTTTGAAATTACTTTCTTTTTTAATATCAAGGGTTTAAGAATTAAAAAGTAAGTTATCAGACGTCCTAAAATTAAGTAGACCAATCCAGAGACCAACATAACGCCAAAGACAATACGTGAAAAAGATGCCTTAAGAATAAATGAGATAAAACCTAAGAAGAAAAAAAAGTACACAGATTTTTTAATAACTGACTGAAGATTTAGTACAAATAAATTAGCATGCTCAAATCTGTATATTCCTGTAAGTAAAAACAAGAATGACCAGCTAAAAACAATAAGGAGTAAAATACCTCTGTAATCAAATTGTGCTATTGTGGGCTTAGAATCTGTATCCAGGCTATTTTGAGGAAATCTAAATTGGAACGCGGTAATTGCTGAAAGACAGATACAAATAAAATCTGAAAGAATCAATACCGCTACAACTGAAAGCTTATTGTTCTTTTTCAATTGTTTAGATAAATGAGCCCATAAAATTGGCATAAACTCCTCTTGTGAGCAAATATTATCGCTAAGTTTGGTCTCTATACTGAAAAATCAAGTTAGGTGTTAGCGAGTATTTAGATTCCTAGGGGTACTCAGAGAAGTCCTGATAGTGGGTAGCGCTTATGGACTTTATCTTCAGTTAAGAAGCTCTTGAACCCAGTTTATATATTTTGCTCGTCCAATTTCTGGATCAAGGTTTTTTGCTCGCAAATTCGAGACTTTTAGACGCCAGGCGTTTCCTATTTTCTGAATCCCGACTTAGGTCCTCTATGGCTCGAGCGAGAAGAGGAGGTTTTCCCGCCTCTACGAGTTCGGCAATTCCATCCAGAAACTTCCAAGTTGCTCCTCCTTTTGGGACGGCAGCTAACATTGGGCGCTCGCTGTACAAATGAGAAGTTAATTTGCTTGGCAGGCTCATCTCCATCTGAGTGCTTCGTACAACAACTAGCAATAAATCAGCACCATTGGGACCTGCCACACCAAAATTCAAATCCGTAATCACTCCATGTGGCTCGAATGCCCCGACTAGTTCCATCGCATCTGCCACATTGTAAACCGACTCAACCTGAAAATTTGCACCTTCCAGAATCTCGCGCAGGAGATTGAGTGTGATCTCCTCATCTTCCGCCACGAGTGCGCGGGCACGAAAACCGGTAGGCACTTAAGTCCAACGGAGTCTATAGGCAATAAATATCCGGCAATGAGGGTTGTAGCAGTTACCTTGAATCGGTTTATACAATCTCGTGCCCTGTTCGATGATGAAGCATAGAGCTGAACGCCTTCTCCAAAACACTCTTGGTCAATTAGTATTTAGCCGTGCATCTCATCGAAGACTGGCGAATTGATGCTCGTTAATTTAGTTGCTTACGCCATCAAAGAAAACACGGGCAGTGAGCCAGGTTCCGGGTGGGCGGCTCTGAGAGCTCACTTAGAAAACGGGCATGTTGTTCGAGTGCTCACAACTACAGAAAACAAAATTATTTTTGATCAATCCAGTCTTTCTAATAATAAAAATGTAGAGATTCTTACGATAGATTTTTCTCGCTGGACTACAAGCATTTTGAAAAAAATGCCATTTTCAGCACAATTAATATATAACCTGTGGGCAATTAAAGCAGGTATTAAATTGAGAAATGTCCTCAAGGAAAATGGCAACATAGGAATCGTACATCACTCGACATACGGTGGAGATTGGAACTTAAATTCAATTATTTTCTTGCCGCGATCTCAAAAAAGTTATTGGGGTCCTATCGGAGGGTGTCAAAAAATCACTTTTGGTGAATTTATGGATTTAAGCTTGAAAGGGAAGGCCATAGAAGTAATCAGGGTTAGCGTTATTTCACTTTTAAGAGTACTGATTCGATTCGCAATAACTAACAAGAATCTTACAATTCTATCCACGAACCAATCAGTTGATGAATTTTTTGGTAAAACAGTTGTTTCTACTTATTGTCCAAACCTAATTCTTGACTTTCAAGACCCACATACACCGAAAGAAAAAAAATACATATTTAGCTCTGGGAGACTAATTCCGCTAAAAAATTATAAGCTCATCGTATCCGCAATGCAGTACATGGATTCAAATATCGAGCTGGTAATCGCAGGGGATGGTTTTCTTCGCAAATCTCTAATAAAGCAAATAGATCAATTAGGACTTACCGATAGAATACATTTGATTGGACAAGTTTCTCATGAAAAAGCGATTGAACTACTTCTACATTCATCTGTTTTTGCATTCACTTCGATTCGAGATTCACACTCTTGGTCACTGGCGGAAGCGGTTCATCTTGGTATACCGATTGCCACGATTGGAACCCCCGGGAATATTTCCGTGCTGAAAAATGCTGGTCCATCGTATTTGCCTAAACGAACACCAAATCCCTCCGAATTTGCCGAGTATTTGAAAAACCCAATTATACTTAATCATCGTCTAGCCTTCTCACTTGAAAAGGTATCAAATCATTATGCGGAATTATTCATCTAATGGGAATTGAATAATCAAAAATGAAAAAAGAGTTAGCTACCCACAAAATTAGTCAAGAAATTTTCGCCTTGGTGGATCAGGGAACATGGTCAATGCTGTCGCTCTTAGCGACAGCATTCTATATTCAAAATAATGCTCTGAGCGACGTGGGAAAGTTCTCATTGGTTTTAGCGTTTACATATTGTAATCTTAGTATATTGAGAACCTATTTGATGTTTCCAATAATTTCGGAATCAGTAATGTTGAATGTGGAAAATTCGAGAGATTTTTCTAAAAAAATATTCAAGCCTTTGATGAAAATTCTTTTTGTTGAATTGTTGATTTTTGGAATGATTTTACAAATTAATCTTCAAGATGCAAGACAAGTAGTTGACTTTATTATCATCGTAATAGCTTTGACTTCGCGCGATATATCGCGTTCGATAAATATCTATTTCGATAGATGCGCTAAAAATATTCTACAAAACACAATAGGAATACTAACTTTGACTCTATTTGTTGTGGCAAAACCAATTTCTTTGACGATACTAGAAATTTGGACTTTGGCACTTTTAGTGACGTTTGTGCCCATACCCATTGACAGGAAACATTTAGTTAGTCGTACAATTCAGAACAGATCGTCCAGACCTTTGACATTTAAGCAAACTAAATTATTGCGATTCGATTCTCTTATTTTGCAATTAATGAACGTTTTAACTCTTGCATTGTTTACAAAATTGGATTCAACACTAGTTGGTAAATATATGATTGCGTATACTTGTATAGCATCAGTTGCAATGACCGTCGGATCCGGCATCACAGGAAAATTACATCTTCAATATTTGCGAGAGCAGACCAAGGAGGTAGAAATCTTTAAGAGATATCTAATTACAATACTAATTTTACTTATAAATTCTTGTTTAATGCTGAGTGTTGATTTCCTACCCGAATTACTTGTTGGTACAAATTGGGATGCAGCGAATGAAGTATTCTTTCCTACGCTATTGTTATGCTTAACAGTTATTCTTGTGCAATTCTATGCTTTTCCTTTGCTTGCCAATACAAGTATGATTCATTTTATAGTTTTTCGAATACTATCCTTTTTTGGAATTAATATTTTACCTTATCTATTCATGATACTTTTTTCGTTAGGACTCACTTTGTTTTGTCAAATCATTTTTTTCTTTACGATTTTGATTTTTGCAAGAAGGTCTGTAAGAGTCTAATGAAAATTTTGCAATTACATTCTGAGTACTCCACATCAAAAATAAGTGGTGAAAATTCAACCGTTAATAATTTACATAAAATCTTCAGTTCTTTTTCTAGTGCCGAATTATACAGAGTAAGCACGGCTTCATTGCACAACAATCTGTTCGCCAGATATTCTGCGCTTGAGAAATACCTTTTTTCTGATCAGCATGTATTGGAGTTATCAAAAGATTTTGATTTTATACTTCTGCATAATCCAATTCCTTTGGTTTCTGCACAGACAATCAGGAAAATGTCTTCCAATTCTCAGATTGTGCGAGTTTGGCATAACTTTAGAAATTCTTGTATTTCAGGCAGTCATTTTAGAAACGGATCAGATTGTTTTGAATGCAGAGATAAATTGACTGGGAGATTAGCAGGTGTCGTCCATAGATGTTATAGAGATAGTATTGTTCAAAGTTCAGTAGTTTCATTTGCCGAATCTCGACTTGGCAAACTTTATCGTGACCGAGAAATTTTTCATGTAGGTATTAGTGAATTTATGTGCAATTACATTGAGAGTCTTGGAATCGATAGAAGCCGGATTCAGCATATTCCAAATGCAGTAATCGGTATGGATTTCACTGCGCTGCCACAAGGAGATGACCTTTTGATGATGGGACGAATTGAACCGGAAAAGGGGTTTGTGAAGTTTTTAGAAGCTTGGAATTCCTTATCTGCGTCCTTGAAACGTGGACGGACTCTTCATATCGTTGGTGAAGGAAGTCAATCGAATGTAGTGTCCAAATTCGCTAGCATCGGGGACATTGAAGTACATGGAGTTCTATCCCCTCCTGAAATCTCGAAACTGGCGTCTTACTGCGGCACGGGTGTTGCCTGCTCTATTTGGGATGAACCATTTGGAAAAATTGCGGCAGAATATCAAGCGATGGGTCTTAAAACTTTGGTTACTCCGCGTGGTGGATTGATGGAAGTTGCCAAGTCTTCCCCTGGAGGTTTAGTAACCAAAGACACTAGTGTTGAAAGTATTTCACGTTCTTTAGTGGAAATTTTGAATCAAAATTTTGTATCTAGACACGAGATATTTGATGCGTACCAAAAAAATTACTCGGTTGAATCTATAGCCAATAGATGGAAAGTTTTTTTTGGTGAGCTCAAAATTGAATGACTCAAGATTGCTCCTTTCTTTTAGTGGAAAATTGGGGCTTCATCAGAAAATTTTCTTAATTTCTATCTGTTTGTCTCTCGGTCTTGGAAAATGGGGAGCTTGGATTGGCATTCCAAATCTTGGGATATTTCTAATAGATGTAATGTTTTTTAGTTCGGTTTTTATATACAGTTTTGGAAAAAGAACTGAAGCTAAATATCCTAGAACCATCTCTATCATTGTATTGCTCTTTATATCTTTCCAATTCATTCGCTCTCAAAATATGCCTTTTCCGTTGGTTCTTAGAGATTTGCTTCCCTACATATATCTTGTATCTCTTCCTTTTCAGATAGATTTAATAAGATCTTTGTCCTGGAAAGATTTGATTTCTATTATGCGTCTTGGAGTATTAATTAATCTCATATGGACTATACCTATCACGATAGGTATATTGAAACCAATCACTATTTTATCAAGTTATTTTGGCGTTCCAATTTTCACGTCTAGATACGACTTGACGGGAATAATACTTTCATTAGGAATTCTTGTCTTTGGGAACTTCAGAAACTATGGATTGCGATCTAGTAGCACTTTGCGCTTGATTTGTATTGCTTTAGGTTTATTACAGAGCTCTCGAGCAGCTACAATCGCCGTCCTACTTTCACTTCTCTTTGTTATTTCTCAAAGTTCTTGGTATCAGAAACGTCGTATCATATTCTGGAGTTCATTAGTTTTGACAATATTAATTTGCACTGTTTCCATTTTTCCGAACGTTTTTGAATCCTTGACCTCGAATAGTTCGTTAACTCGATTTGGTTTGATTGGAGATAATTCTTTTTTAACTCAAAGTGCGAATAGCACATCTGCTGCTCGCGTCAGAGCTGCAGAGAAACTTCTAACATGGTTCGATAATCAAGATCAATTACTTATGGGAGTGGGACCAGGAATCGAAATGGTCCAGCTTTCAGGAGCCGTCGCAAATTTATCAGGTTCAGTTGAAGTTAGAGCGCCACACAATTGGTTTATTGGCTTATTTGTGCGATATGGGATAGTTGGGACAATCATATGGGTGGGCGTCGTGTTACACGGATTTTACCTTTCAAGGAATGCAAGAAATTGGCTCTGGCGAGTGGAGATTCTAATTATCTGCCTCGTAGCAGGCATGGGAGTCATAATTGAATCTCCATTTGGATCTCTTCCATTTTCGTTTTTACTAGCAATAACTTTTACACAACGAGAAAGGTAGGAAGTTCCGTGACTTGGAAAATATCTTTCGGAGCGATTTCTCTTTCTGAGGCGATCAATTTATTGCTTGAAGATCTTGCACTGCGGAAATCTTCGAGTTATTTTTTCATAAATGCATATTCCATTTCACTCACAGACAAGAATCCTGCATATCGTGAATTGTTGCAGAATAACAATCGAAATCTTATTGATGGGAAGCCTATTGAACTGTTGCTAAATAAGTATCAAAAAAGCAAAAAACGTTATCATCAAATACGAGGCGCAGATTTCACACGTGAAATTTTACGCACTTTTCCAAAATCCAAATCGATTTTTCTTCTTGGTGGCTCAGTCCAAAATTTGATTCATTTGTCGGAAATCATTGGTAAGAAATATCCAAATGTTAAAATATCAGGAACTTTTTCACCTTCATATGAACTCGATTGGCCTAGTTACATCGATTCCGTAGTTGAAATGATTGATACAGCTCAATCTTCTTTGGTATTTGTAAGCTTAGGCACTCCAAAACAAGATTTTGTTGCCAAAGAAATTTCATCGCGGTTGAATCTTGTTGCAGTGTCAATAGGTGCTGCTCTTGATTTCATTACCTTTAATATTTCTGAATGTCCGAAATGGATGCAGTTTATTGGATTGGAATGGTTTTTCAGGTTAGTTGTAGAACCGCAGCGCCTTTGGCGTAGATATTTGATTGAATCTCCTAAATTAATAAAACTTTTCCTTCTTAGAAGAATTTGAGTTATCGATTTAATAAATTTAACAGCTTAGATTTGAAAATGTCGAATGAATAGTTGGATTCGAAGTGGAGATTAGCTTGCTTTCTTGACTTTGCGTTTAAAACCGTTTGAGACGTCTTTTTCCAGTCAATTTCTTCAAGGTTTTCACCAATAGAAATGTTTTTACCTCCAGCCACTTCATTCAGCACGGGGAGATCCGAATGTACAACTAATCGCGAATGGAAATTAGCTTCAATTATTGGTAGCCCAAAACCCTCAAATTTCGACATAAATAAAACAAATTCACAGAATTTATACAAATTTCTCATTTGATCTTCATCAAGATTTGAGAAATGTAGAATATTTGGTTCAAGAGATTTACTTCCAATAAATGTATTTTCTTCATCTGATAAACTATTTCCAACAATGACTAGGAAAAGTTCTTGACGAAAACTCTCAAGAATTTTTGAATAGATTTTCAAACCCAAAAGTCTGTTCTTTCTCCAATGATAGTTCATCGGCAAAAGACAGTAGCGAACTTGAACTAAAGGCTTGCAGCTAACTTGCTTTATAGGAATAACTGTCGGAGAAATTACACTTGTGACAGCATTTGGAATCATTTGGAGCACCTGGTTTTGCATGGTGTTGCTGTCTACAATTAACCTTGAGGCCCGTTTTAGAGCATAGAAATTGATTTTGAGCTCTAACTTAACTCGAAAACTCTGAGGTATATCTTTTATCAATCCTTCCATGGCTTGAATTGCAAACAAATCATGACAAACAACTATAAGTTTATTTTTCGGTATTAGTGATACAAGAAAAGTATCACTATGGTCGCAAAGTAGTATTTTTTCTGGTTTATAGAATTTGTATAGGAAAAAAAGATGTAAAGATGAATACACCTTTTTTTCTAGATAGATTGCAAAACTCCGAATTCTCTTGCTTTTTATAATTTTTGATAAGTGGTTTGGAGGTATGTAACATACAATTTGAGGATCAATTGCAACCACTGAGCGCACCATTTCGGAAAATTTGACCATGCTCCATCCTGAGAATGGATGACTACATACCACTATTGCCTTTTTCATCGCCCCACCTTACTTCTTCGTTGCCCGGAAAATCTCTGCAATTTCGTCAATCTTTGAGATTAGCTTCTCAGCAACAGCAACATCATTTATCCCCTTGGTGCCGGTAGCGCCGTGGGATAGGTTGAGAAGGAGTAAGGTGAGGATAGAAAACTATTGGTGTGATATTGTTTATACAAATCTAATCGCATCTTTTAGATCTTCAATTTGTTGAGCATCTGATTGATTTTGAATTCCAGCAATAATTACATATTTAATAGAAGGATTATTTGAAATGGCATCTTTGATGAAATCTACTTGAGCTACCCAAGCTTCTTCAGCGCAAGGATTGGAGAGCGGCAAGTTTTGTTGCCTTTGAACACTGCAATCTCCAATCGACAATACAATGTGGTCTCTAAAGTAAGCAGATCGGACAAGTCCTGGATAAAGTTGATTTGCATAGCTGTTGCGATGACTCAAATGGAGTAGATCCACCTACAGAATCACATTTTAGATTTGATGACTAACTTTGAGCGCATAATTAAACGCTTAAAGAAATAATTCGGTGAATGGATCAAACTAAAAGTGAACGCACTGATCCCAATCGCTATTTCACGGTTTAGCAGACTTACTCCTCCTTTTCTAAAGTACATTGCACTTCTATTGTTTTGCACTTCCCTTATCCTCTGAATAGATGAAATCCAATTTGTATTTTGATATGAAATATTCTTTGAATGGGAAAGGTGTAATTCTTTTTGAATCTCCTTTTGTTCTAAGAATTTTGTGGCGCTCATTGATTTCGAATGTAACCGATAGCAGCCCAATACAAGCATTAAGGTGCGTATCTCTCCAAAATTCGCTACTCTGGAGAGGAACTCTAAATCTTCTACTTGTTTGAGATCGGTGCTAAATCCACCACATTCTTTCGCTACGAGTGTCAAAAACATCGCAGAAGATATAGGAAATGGCATATAACTACAGTTTGCAATATCTGAATTCTTCCCTTGGGCTTGAGTACCTGTCACACCAAACTTCTTTCCGGATTCGCCAATATAATTCATCTGTGTCCCCGAGGCAACTAAGTTGAATTTTTCCATGAATGAAATTTGCTCAAGCAATTTTCTCTCATGTAATGTATCGTCAGAGTCTAGGAAACAAATATACTTGTACTTCGCAATTGCTAATCCGGTATTTCTTGCAGCAGAAAGCCCTAGATTTGCCTGATTGATAATTGTGATTCTTGGGTCTAAAAAGCTTTCAAGAATAAATTCCGTTCTATCGGTCGATCCATCATTCACTATTATGATTTCGAAATTTTCATATTTTTGATCTAATACACTTTTCACACACTCTTCAATAAAATGTTCAGAGTTATAAGTTGGAATGACGACTGAAACCCAAGGATTGTTCATCTTTATACTTCTAAGATCACGAGTTGACAACTCTTTTCATCTGGGAGTTTCTTTCCTGAGATTAGTCTGAAAACTAATCTTAAAAGCTCTTTCGGTGATAGGAAATTGTATCCTCTCGGTAAAAACTTTAGTTGATTTATAACTGTAAATCCTAGATTTGAAAGATAATCCGGCAATTCTGTGGACGTCCATTCCCTAACGTGAAGCGGATTTCGAGGTGGACCATCTATTGACTGATCCGCCATAGATTCTCGAGCTGGTGTTGAAATATAGATTTTCGTGCCCTTTTTAACACTTAATAGAACTTTCAGGAAGGATTCAGGATCAGTTAAGTGCTCAATCACGTCGACACAGATAATATTGTTTGGTTTTTCAAACTTTATTACCTCCAAGAGATTTTCGGTGTTTTCAAGATCACTTATTACCCAATTAATTTTTGGAAAATTAGTACTTGCAATCAAGATTCCACTTGGTTGATCTACGCCGATATAGTTGTTCAAATATTTTTCAAAATGTTTAACTCCCTTTTGTCCAGTTCCGCAACCTATTTCCATTATCACCTTGGGGCTAGAATCTTTATCCATCTCAACCGAAATGTATTTATATACGGGAATCTGCCATAAGTCTCTCTGTGTTAATTTTTGCCAATAATTTCGCTGGTCAGTATCCTTGGAGATAACTTCATTCACTTTGTAATTGTTGGACATACCATACATAGTTTTATCTCCGTTTTTTGAACGTTACCATACTTTACCAGGGCTTATGACGAAGTTATGTAAATTTGGTTAAATATTGCATCAATTTTGGACCTAGACTCTGTTTTGAAAGTCTTTGGCTCAAATCTAGTTTATGAATCCTTTACATCTGTTCCAGTTGATTGCCAATGACCACCGCAAGAAACACTCTCATTAATCTAGATGACCCAAGAATTCGACTATGATTTATGAAGGGTTATAAGTTGCACGCCTACCACCTAGAGTAGGGATAATCTTTACCCAACCAGGGAGTATATGCAAAAATTAAAAGCCGATTTTGCTAAGTATCTAAAAGAAGACAATAAATTTTTAATTGTCACTGTGCTGGTTTTGTCAGATTTACTTGCTATCTGCCTCTCAGCAATTACCGCGTTCCAATTTAGATTCTTCTCGCCAGAGATTCCAATGCCTTTGCACATTTTTCTTACCTAATTCATCCGAATAAAGCTGCTCACTAAATGGAGGTCTCCTTACTTTTCTGTGCTTCCATAATGCAAATAAAATAGCTGATACAAAAACAACTGAAATTGTTATATCAGAATAGTAAGACACAGCCACAATACCTGTAAAAAGAAGGGCAAATCCTAAAATTACTAATGCTAAAAATATTACAAGAATCACTGGTGTTGACATAAGAATTTTTTTCAGAAATTCACTTCTTCACCCTACTAAATTCCCTAGCCTTTAGGATTCTTTTTATTGTACTCAATTAAGTCATCCAACATCTCATCCCACAGCCAACTACCAGGCTTTAGAAGACCGTACTTCTTCTCAATCTCATACTGCTCTTTAAAAGCCTTGTCGTAGAACTCCTGTGTTATTTCTCCACGCTTAAGCCTCGTGTGGGTTGTAAGGGACTTGAACCCCTGACTCGGTGATTAAGAGTTACCGGGTCTTATTGAACAAATTTCTCTGCCGGCTTTACTTCTTCGTTGCCCAGAAAATCTCTGCGATTTCATCGATCTTCGAGATTAGCTTCTCGGCAACAGCAACATCATTTGTTCCCTTGGTGCCGGTAGCACCAGCAAGTTTGGTCGCCTCGTTGAAGAGAGCATGGAGTTGTGGGTAAGCCTCGAAGTGGTTGGGCTTAAAGTAATCGGTCCAAAGTACCCAGAGATGTTCTTTAACTTGATGTGAGCGCTCTTCCTTAATTGCAACA
>Ga0172372_10009217_pt1 | contig 12867 bp, 12 predicted proteins | sample LakKiv5m_2_FD_114544 | JGI IMG/M metagenome (GOLD analysis project Ga0172372, IMG submission 114544) | Freshwater microbial communities from Kabuno Bay, South-Kivu, Congo - kab_092012_9.5m | ecosystem: Environmental > Aquatic > Freshwater > Lake | place: Democratic Republic of the Congo...
ATATGATGAAATTGATAAATTTTGTAAGGAAAATTCTATAATCTGGTTTGCATCTGCTTGGGACATTAATAGTTTAAAATTTTTAGACAATTATGATTTGAAATATAATAAAATTGCTTCAGCTATGATTATTGATAGTAATTTTTTATTAGAAGTTTCTAAAAGAAAAAAACATACCTTTATATCTACAGGAATGTCTTCCCTTGAGGACATTGATAAGGCTGTTAAAATTTTTAGAAAAAATCGATGTAGTTTTGAGCTTATGCATTGCGTGTCTACCTATCCAATGAATCCAATTGATGGTAACTTAAAAACTATTACGGCTTTAAAATCTTTTTTTAAATGTGATGTTGGATATAGTGGACATGAAAATGGAACTATAATTTCTGTCGCAGCTTTTCTTTTGGGAATATCTTCTTTAGAAAGACATATTACATTGGATCGAACGATGTATGGGTCTGATCAAGCAGCGTCTTTGGAATTAAAGGGCATGCTTAATCTTACAGAATCATTAAATAAAATAGTACTTGCTTTAGGTGAGGAAAAAATGGGACATATAACAGAAGAAGAAAAGCTGATCGCAAAAAAATTAAGAGCGCATATTAAATTAAACAATGAATCATAAAAAAGCTTTTGAAAATAGTTTATCTCAAAATATTGAAATACATCAGAAATTAATAAATTTATTACCTGAAGTAAATCTTGCAATAAAAATTATTTATAAAAAATTAAAAATGGGAGGGAAATTATTACTGTGCGGTAATGGAGGATCTGCATCTGATGCCCAACATTTAGCCGCAGAATATCTTGTGAGACTAAGACCTGGAATAAATAGAAAACCTTTGCCAGCGATAAGCCTTGCTCAAGATACTTCTACACTTACAGCTTGTGGAAACGACTATATTTTCGATGATATTTTTTTAAGACCTTTTCAAGCATTGGCTAATAAGAATGATTTATTAATATGCCTAACTACTTCTGGTAACTCTAAAAATATTATAAAAGTCTTAAAAGAAGCTAAAAAAAGAAAAATATCAACTATAGGTTTTTTAGGAAACCAAGGAGGCAAAGCAAAGAATTTATGCGATATTACGCTTATAGTTAATTCTAAAATTACTGCACGAATTCAAGAGTGTCATATTTTTCTTGGGCATTTTATTTTAGAAAGAGTTGAAAAAATGATATTCTTTAATAATACAATAAAAGAAAAAATAATTGACAGAATGATTTAAGGGGCAAACCAGCCTCAAAACTAGTTCTTCCTATAGAGCCGTCGTAGACTACGACGTTGATAGGACGGGTGTGGAAGCGCGGCAACACGTTAAGCTTACCGTTACTAATAGCTCAATTGGCTTGATTTATGCACTGAAAAAGTTTTTTGATACAAATTACAATGTTATTAAATAAAAATTTTCGTAAATTGTAAAAACGATTTCATAATCTTTTATATAAAAAATATTAAATAATATATTTATATAATTTTTAAATTCTTAATAACTTTTTTATATTTGACCACTCAAAGATTTACTTGTTTTATTTTTACTATTCTTTTTATCTTCAAAATATTTTTCATAAAAAGATCCAAATTTTGCAAGGGTATAAGTATAATACAGAGTTCCTCTTGAAGAATTTGAATAATTTTTTTTTGATCTGTGTGGACATTGATTACTAAATATAACAATGTCGCCAGGATTTAGCTCTATAATTTCAAAAATTAATTTACTTTCAATCTCTTCTAGTAAATCTGGTGTTCCATTATTTTTTGTATTTAATAATAAATTATCAAAATAATCATTATGAATTTTCGATATTTCAATTGAGCCGTTTTCTTTATTGCAGTTATCAAGAGCTACTAATACATTAATAAAATGATCTGAATACTCATACCATCCTTTTTTATTTAAACTTTTTTCATCTTTAAACATAAAAATACCATCGTAATGAGCAAAAAAACCCTCACCCCCCGGAGGTTTTGCATTAAATTTATCTTTGAAAATTATATAGTCCTCTTTAAATATATTTTTTAATATTTTTATAATTTCTTCGTTAAGAAAATTTAATTTTTTTCCTTTATTGAATATTCTCTCAATTCTTCTAATTTCTCCCTTCTTATCAAAGTATTTATCTACATTGACGGCTAATTTAATCTCATTTTTTAAATCGTATATATCTGCAGAAGAAAAAACATTTTTTATTGTAAAATATCCATTTAAAGAGTATTCTTTTAAAATATTTGTGTTCATTAACTTTTTAAATATAGTTTGTTTTTACTTAATAAATCAAAAATCTTATAAAAACTAACTTTTTTATTATGAAAAAAAAGGTTGTATATGTTGGTTTGGCAGCAGATATTCTTCACGAGGGTCATATTAACATATTGAATATCGCGAAAAATCACGGAACCGTAGTAGTTGGCTTGCTCACTGATGAAGCAATAGTTACTTATAAAAGATTGCCATTTTTAAATTATTCTCAAAGAGAAACAATTGTTAAAAATTTAAAGATGGTTGATAGAGTTATACCTCAAAAAACATTGGATTATAGTTTTAATTTAAAAAAAATAAAACCTAAATATGTAGTTCATGGCAACGATTGGAAAAGGGGAGTTCAGCAAAAAATTAGGGAAAAAGTAATAAAAGTTTTGCAAAAATGGGGTGGCAAATTAATTGAACCAGATTATACGAAAAATATATCATCAACAGTTATAAAAAATAATATTTTCAAATCGGGTATAACTTCTGAACAAAGAAAATCAAAGCTTAAGCGCTTAATAGAGGCTAAATCAATTGTAAGAATTATAGAGTCCCATAGTGCCTTATCTGCACTAATTGTAGAAAATTTAAATTTTTATCAAAAAAATCAGTTTTTAGAATTCGATGGCCTTTGGTCGTCAAGTCTTACAGACTCTACTTTAAGAGCTAAGCCCGACAATCAATCGGTAGACTATTCTACTAGGCTAACAACAATGCAAGATATTTTAGAGACATCTTTAAAGCCAATTATTTTTGATGCTGATAACGGAGGAAGATTAGAGCACTTATCTTATCTTGTTAGAAATTTAGAAAGATTAGGTGTTTCTGCTATAGTTCTTGAGGATAAAAAAGGTTTAAAAAGAAATTCTTTGTTTTCTGATCAAAATAAAACAGATCAAGACAGCGTAACAGAATTTTGCAAAAAAATTAAGAAAGCTTCAGAGACAAAAGTTTCAGATGATTTTATGATAGTTGCAAGAATTGAGAGTTTAATTTTAGGAAAGTCAATTAAAGATGCATTGTATAGGGCTGAAAAATATTCAATAGCTGGTGCAGATGCTATTGTAATTCATAGTAAAGAAAAAACTCCAACAGAAATATTTCAATTTGCTAAACTATTTAAAAAAAGCAAATTTTATAAACCCATGATAGCTATACCCTCTACATATTCTAAAACTTATGAAAAAGAATTAATAAAACATGATTTTAAAATTGTAATTTATGCAAATCATTTATTAAGAGCGTCATATAAAGCAATGCATGAAACTGCGAAAAAGATATTAATTAATCGAAGAGCTTTTGAAATTGAGAGAAATATTACATCAGTTAGTGAAATAATATCTTTGATTAAATCGTGATTGAGGCGAATAGCTTATTTAAGGTTTTAATAAATAATAAGGTAAATTTTTTTACCGGTGTACCCGATAGTGTTCTTAAGAATTTTACATATATATTAGATTCTCATAAAAAAAAAATTAGACACATAATAACAGCGAATGAAGGTGGAGCAGTTGCCTTAGCAGCAGGCAATTATCTTGCAACAAAAAATCCTGCACTAGTTTATATGCAAAACTCAGGATTAGGTAACGCTATTAACCCTTTAATTTCTATTTGCCATTCAAAAGTATACTCCATTCCACTAATATTAATTATTGGCTGGAGAGGAAGTCCTAAAGAAAAAGATGAAGTTCAGCATCAATTAAAAGGAAAAATTACCCCTTCAATTTTAAAATTATTAAATATAAAATTTTTAGTTTTAAATAAATCTAGTGATTTAAAAAAAATTAAAAATTTAATTAATTATTCAAAAGATAAAAAAAAACCAATTGCTTTTTTAATAAAGAACAACGTTTTAAGTTTTAAAAAAAATTATCAAAATGATAAAAAAAAAAATAATTATTTGACAAGAAAAAAAGTAATTAATGAATTACTTAGTCATATTCCAAAAAAAACAAAAATAATATCTACAACGGGATTTACTTCTAGAGAATTGTTCCAAATTAGAAAAGATAAAAAATATAAAAATGGAAAGGATTTATATATGGTTGGTGGTATGGGTCATGCCTCTATGATGACTCTTGGTTACTCCTTAGGTTCTAATAATCAGATTATATGTTTGGACGGAGATGGTTCTTTAATAATGCATATGGGCTCATTAATCTCAACAGGGATTAAATCTAAAAAAAATTTTAAACATATATTATTAAATAATGGATCACATGAATCTGTTGGTGATCAAAAGATTGATACATTTAAAATTAATTTAAAGAAAATTACAGAAAGTTTTGGTTATAAAAAATATTATTTAGCAACAAATATTTTTTCTTTTACTAAAAATTTAAAATATTTTTTAAAATCACAAGGCCCAAGTTTTTTTGAGATACGAATCAAATCCGGGGCTATTAAAAATCTTTTGAGACCTCAAGCCCTTAAACAAATTAAGGATGATTTTATCAAATAATTAATAATGATAATAAATAATATTAAAGAAAATAAATTAAATTTTTTTATAAAAAAAAGAAATATTAAAAATATTTTATTAATTACAGGAAAAAAATCTTTAAATTTTTCAGGTTTTAAAAAATTACCAATTTATAGAAATTTTAAATCGATTATGAAAATTTTCTATAAAAAAAAGGAGATACCTGAGATAAGTGAATTAAAGTTTTTAATAAAAAAAATCAATAATATTAATCCTGATTTAATAATAGCTTTAGGTGGGGGGTGTGTAATTGATTATGCAAAGTTAGCTAATACACTATACGATACAAAAAATTTAGAAAATAAAATAATAAAAGATAAATTAAAATTAAAATCAAAAAAAACACAGATACTAGCAATACCAACTACAGCGGGATCTGGTGCTGAAGTTACCAAATTTTCTGTAATTTATATTAATAAAATAAAATATTCTGTAGAAAACAATTTGCTTAAACCAGATTTTTATTCATTAATTCCAAAATTAGTCATTAATTCCCCAAAGATTATCAGAGCCTCTTCTGGTTTTGATGCTATTGCACAGGCTGTTGAGTCAATTTTTTCCAATAATGGTAACTTAGACAGCTTAAAGTATTCGTCAAAATCTCTAAAACTTTCAATAAAAATTTTTTTAAAATTTGTAAATAATCCTAGTCTTTATAATTCTGGTAGAATGTTGAAGGCAGCAAATTTATCTGGTAAAGCAATTAATATCTCCAAAACTAATGCACCACATGCATTTTCATATTTATTTTCAAGCAGATATAAGATTTTACATGGCATTGCTGTTTCGATATTTTTTATTGAAATAATCAATCTTTATTATTCTTCTGCCGTTAAAAAAAGAAATATAAATTTAATAAAAAAATTTAATGTATTTTTTAAGCTCATTAAACAGAATAATATAATTGAATTTAATAATTTATTTCAAAGTCTCTTTCTCAAAAGCGGTATCAAAAAATATTTATATAAATTTTTAAAAAACATAAAATATCAAGATTGCTTTAACTTCTACGTTAATCCAAGCAGAATTAAAAATTCCCCAATTAAAATTAAAAAGAATGACGTGATTCGTCTTTATTTAAATAAATTTTATATTTAAATTATTAATTTTATTTTTTAATTCTATAGATAAAGATTTTTTGTTTTTTTTAAAATTATTTTTGATTGTAATATGTGGTTTTTTTGGGAGCTCAGGTTTTATATCTCTGCCCCAAACGTTAATAGTATTTTTTTTGTAAAAATATTTTTGTCTTCTCAGTTCAACCTTTTTGAAGTCTGCATCAATGAATATTTCAATATAATTTTTTATATTTTTTCTATTATAATTATGTAATTCGTGAAAAAGTCCTACGACAGAAAATAATAAATTGACTTTATTTCTAGAAATGAGATTTAATAAATTAGAAAAGTTTTTTCCATTTTGAAAACGAGATTCTTTATCATATTTATTCAATTTAAAAATTCTCCTCAAGTTATCTCCGCTTAATATTATAGTTTTACCAAATTTTTTTTTTACGAATGTATAAATATTTTTACTTAACATTGATTTTCCAGAACCAGAAATTCCAGTAATCCAAAAAACTATCCCATAATTTTTTTTTAAGTACATTATAATTTTTATTTTTTTTATGTTTTCAAGCTTATAAGTTTTTTTATATTATTTTAAGATAATAGAATTTTTATCATAAAAAAAATTAAGGATCTAAGAGAGAAACTCACCTCAAAACTAGTTCATCCTATAGAGCCGTCGTAGACTACGACGTTGATAGGACGTGTGTGGTAATAAGATAAGCTTGCCGTTAATAATAGCTTAATTAGCTTGATTTGCCAACCGAAAAAATTTTTTGATATAAATTAGAACTTAAATTTATTATAAATAATATGAATTTTGACGAAATTATTAATTTTTTATAAGTAGTAAAAAATTATTTAATTTTTTTATTTTCACTATTTTTTCTTCAAAATATTTTTCATAATAAAGATACAAATTTTTATTGTTATAAGTAAATATTATATGTTACATGTAATTCTATATGAAAATTTTAGTAACAGGTGCCGAAGGGTTTATAGGCTCTCATTTGGTTGAAAAATTAATTAAAATTGGTCACAATGTAAAAGCTTTTACTTTTTATAATTTTAGGGGATCTAACGGTTGGCTAGATACTATTGATAAAAAAATATTAAAAAATTTACATACAGTTTCCGGAGATATTAGAGATTACGGTTTTTTAGAAAAACAAACAAAAAATATGGATGTTATTTATCATTTAGCTGCTTTAATTGCTATTCCTTATTCTTTTAACTCTCCCCAAAGTTATATCGATACTAATATTACTGGTACTTATAATGTCTTAAATTCTGCTCTAAAAAATAACATTGATAAGCTTTTTGTTACATCGACCAGTGAAGTCTACGGCACTGCAAAAATTGTACCAATTAAAGAAGATCATCCTTTGCATGCTCAATCACCTTACGCTGCCACAAAAATTGGAGCTGATCAGTTAGCTTTGTCATTTTATAGATCTTTTAATTTACCGGTAACTATATTAAGACCATTTAATACTTACGGTCCTAGACAATCAGCAAGAGCTGTTATTCCAACTATAATCTCACAATTAGTTAGCGGAAGTAAAATTTTAAAAATTGGAAACTTAAGCCCAACAAGAGATTTTACTTATGTTGAAGACACAGTTGAGGCATTTATTTTGGCTTTAAATAAAAATTTTTCAGGGGAAGTTATTAATATAGGTAACAAATTTGAGATTTCTATTAGAGGTATTCTAGATATTTTAAAAAAAAACTTTAATTATGATTTTGAAGTAGTAATTGATAAGAGCCGTATACGATCTAAAAAAAGTGAAGTTTTTAGGTTGTTAGCTTCAGATCATAAAGTAAAAAAATTACTGAATTGGAAGCCAAGATATTCTGGAATTGCAGGATTCAGAAAAGGTTTAGCAAAAACTTTAGAATGGTTCACCAATCCAGATAATATTCGATTTTACAAGTCTGATATTTATAATATTTAATATGAAATTTTAAAAATAACGTTAAGACTTAAAATTTATTTAATAAGATGATTTTACCAAATCAAATAATCAAATCTATTAAAAAAATTATTGGAAAAAAAAAACACCACTTGCACGAACCATTATTTTGTGGGAATGAAACTAAGTATTTAACTAAAACGATAAAAACGAATTTAGTATCTTCAGTTGGACCTTTTGTTAAAAGATTCGAAAATCAGATAACTAAATTCACAGGTGCAAAATATTCTATTTCTGTAGTTAATGGAACAGAGGCTTTGCATTTGAGTTTAGTTGCTTGTGGAGTAAAAAATAATGATGAAGTTTTAGTACCAACCATTACTTTTGCTGGCACAGCTAATGCCATAGTATACTCCGGAGCTATACCACATTTTGTTGACAGTGAGATTGAAACTTTGGGTATAGACTCTTTAAAATTAGAAAAATATTTAAAAAAAATAACTACAAAAAAAGGTAAATTTTATTTTAACAAAAAAACTAAAAGAAGAATTAAAGCCTTAATACCTGTTCATGTATTTGGTAATATTTGTCAAATTTATAAAATTTTAGAAATTGCAAAAAAATATAACCTGTTGGTTATTGAAGATGCCGCAGAAGCATTGGGTAGTTATTTTGATAATAAACATGCTGGTACATTCGGATTGGTTGGATGTTTTAGTTTTAATGGTAATAAAATATTAACTACTGGTGGGGGGGGTGCAATAATTACTAATAATAAAATATTAGCAAAAAGAATAAAACACCTCTCAACTACCGCAAAGATTAAGCATCCCTGGGAATATATTCACGATAATATTGGTTATAATTTTAGAATGCCAAATTTAAACGCTGCTCTAGGATCAGCACAAATAGAAAATTTAAATAAATTTTTAATATCAAAGCAAAAACTTTTTTCAAAATATTGTAGAGAATTTTCAAAAGTTCAAGGTGTTAAAGTAATAAAGAACCCTGAGTTTTGCAAAAGTAACAATTGGCTAAATACATTATTTATTCAAAATTCTTCCATTAAAAAGAGAGATAAAGTAATAAGTTTAGCTCATAAAAAAAATCTTTTTTTGAGACCCGTCTGGAAGCCTTTGCATAGTCTAAAACATTTTAGATCTATGCCAAAAATGAATTTAGAAAATGCAAAAAAAATATATTTATCATGCATAAATTTACCAAGTAGTTCTCACTATTTTTTTGATGAAAAATTATAAAATTTTATTTATTGGCAAGGAAGGAGATAAATATTCAATAAAAAATTATTTATATTTAAAAAAAAATTTTAAATATGTATCAGTAATTTATAATAACTTAATTAATCATAATGTAATTAAACGTAAAATAAAACATTGGAATGGAGATTATATTATTTGTTTTAGAAGTAATTACTTATTTAAAAAAAAAGAAATTGTTAAACCTTCTAAAAATATTATCAATTTCCATCCTGGGCCGCCACAATATAGAGGCATAGGTTGTGTAAATTTTGCGATAAAAAAAAATGAGAAAAAATATGGAATAACAGCACACTTAATTGATTCTGATCAAATAGATAATGGAAAAATAGTTGACGTAGTATTATGGAAAATTAAAAAGAATTCGACTGTAGATAAGATTTTACAAAAAACTTATATACAACAATTTTACCAATTAAAAAAAATAGTGAGTTATATCAAAAAAGAAAATTTAGAATTTTTAATAAAAAAAAATATAAAATATAAATGGTCAAAAAAACTTTATACAAAGAAAGAATTAAATGATCTTTATTTAATTAAAAATAATATTAAAAAAAATTCTTTTTTTAAAATATTAAGAGCTACAGTTACCAAAAAATTTAAGCCTTACGTTTTAATTCACAAAAAAAAATTCGTATATGAAAATTAGTAATAAAAAAACCTTTATAATTGCTGAGGCTGGGGTTAACCATAATGGTTCTATTAAAAAAGCTTTAAAGTTAATAGATATAGCTAAGAAATCCGGAGCAGATGCAATTAAATTTCAAACATTTAAAGCTGAAAATTTGGCAACACTCTATGCGCCAAAGGCAGACTATCAAAAAAATAAATTTTTAAAAGAGCAAACGCAATTTCAAATGTTAAAAAAATTAGAATTCACAGACGCAATGCATGATTTATGCTTTAAAAAATGTAAAAAAAAAAAAATTATTTTTATTTCTTCAGCTTTTGATATTGAAAGTTTAGATTATTTAAAAAAATTTAATATCAGTTATTATAAAGTTCCATCTGGCGAGATCACCAATATTCCCTATTTAGAGTTTTTAGGGAAATTAAGAAAAAAGGTTATTTTATCTACAGGAATGTCAAATATTTATGAAATTAAAAGAGCAATAAAAACTCTCGTGAAGAATAGGACCAAAAAAAATAATATAATATTAATGCAGTGTACCTCATCATATCCAGCTCCCTATAACGAGATAAATTTAAATACAATTGCAACATTAAGAAAAAAATTTAAATTAAATGTTGGTTTTTCAGATCATAGTTTAGGAGTTCAAGCTAGCATTGCAGCAGTAGCATTGGGAGCCAAAGTCATTGAAAAACACATAACTTTAAGCAAAAAATTAATAGGTCCGGACCATAAAGCAAGTCTTGATCCAAAAGAATTTAAATTCATGGCTGAAAGTATAAGAATAGTTGAAAAATCTTTAGGCAATAAAATCAAAAAAATTTCTAAATCAGAGAAAAAAAATATTTATATTGTAAGAAAATCAATAGTTGCCTCAACTTTCATAAAAAAAAATGATAAATTTACTGAATTAAATATTACATGCAAAAGACCAGGAAATGGAATTTCTCCTGTATTTTTTAAAAAATTGATCGGCAAGAAAGCTGTTAAAAATTTTTACAAAAATAATTTAATTTCATTAAAATAGATTATGAAAATATTTTTAATAACAAGTACCAGGGCAGATTTTGGTTTATTTAAAAATCTAATTATTGAGCTTAAGAAAAATGAACATTTCAATTTAAAAATTATTGCAACTGGAACACATTTTTCAAAAAAACATGGTTTAAGTTTTGATGAAATCAAAAAAATTAAATTAAAAATATATAAAAAAATTTTAATCACAAACAACACAATCACACCAAATTCACTTTTGAATGATATGAGTCTTTTATCAAAAAGTATTTCATCTCTAATTAAAAAAGAAAAACCAGATTTATTTATAATTCTCGGAGATAGATACGAAATATTTGCAGTCACATTAGCAGCATATTTAAACAAAATTTTGATAGCCCATATTCATGGCGGCGAAATAACGGAAGGTTCCTTAGATGATGGTTTTAGACATTGCATTAGTAAGATGTCCAATTTTCATTTTGTTTGTCACAAGGACTACAAAAAAAGACTTATTAAAATGGGTGAAAAACCCAGTTGTATTTATAATGTTGGGGCTTTAGGAGTTGAAAATATCTATAAAACAAAATTTTTGAACAAAAAAGAACTTGAAGATTCTTTAGGAATTAATCTAAAAAAAAATATCTTGCTAGTCTGTTTGCAGCCAGAAATTACAAAGAAAAAAACTATAAAACTAGTAAGTGAGACTTTGTTAGCACTAAAATATTATAATGATAAATCAATAATATTTACGATGCCAGGAGCTGATCTTTATAATGATATAATAATCAAAAAAATATTAAACTTTAAAAAAAAAAGATCTAATTGTTTATTATTTAAAACTTTAGGAAGCCAAAAATTTTTATCATTTCTTAAAATTGCAGATGTCATAATAGGAAATTCATCAAGTGGCATTATTGAGATGCCTACTTTTAAAAAACCTACAATTAATATTGGAGAAAGACAAAAAGGAAGAATAAAGTCCAGTAGTATAATTGATGTTTTACCTGAAAAATCTTTTATCAAGCTAAAAATAGATTTTATATTTTCAAAAAAATTTAATAGTAAAGGAATTATAAATCCTTATAAAAAATTAAATACATCAAAAAGAATTGTTACAATTTTAAAAAGTTTAGATTTAGAAAAATATAAAAATAAAAAATTTTATGACACATTAAATTAAAATATGTTAGTAGAAAAAAATAAATTAAAAAAAATAATTATTTCTCAGGATTCTAATATTTTAGATGTAATAAAAAATATTAATTCATCAAATCTAAAAATTGTATTGGTGGTAGATAATAGTAAAAATTTTATAGGAGTTATAAATGATGGTGATGTTAGAAGAGCTTTTTTAAAGGGATACAATGTAAATTCTTCGATTAGAAATATTATAAATAAATCACCTATTTTTATTGAAAAACTTTTAGAGATAAATAAATTTACCTCAGAAGATTTAAGAGAATTTCCTTTTATTCCAATTATAAAAAATCAAAAAATAATCGGTCTTTTTGCCACAAACATTAATCAAAAATTTATAAAAAAAAATAATAAAGAATTTGTTGTAATAATGGCTGGCGGATACGGCAAAAGACTCGGGGTACTCACAAAGAACTGTCCGAAGGCACTTCTTACCTTTAATAATAAACCGCTTTTACAATATATTTTAGAGTATGTAAAAAATAATAACTTTTCTAATATTATAATTTCTGTTTTTTTTCTCAAAAATATGATTAAAAATTTTATTTTAAAAAAAAAATTTTCATTAAAAATTAATTTTTTAGAAGAACACTTTCCTTTAGGCACAATTGGCTCAATTGGCTTAATAAAAAGTATTAGTAAAAATTTTATAGTTCTAAATTGTGATGTAATTTCCGATGTTAATTTATCTGAATTATTAGAATTTCATAAAAACAATAAGTCTATTTTAACAATATGCGTAAAAGATTTTCAATATAAAAACCCTTATGGCGTTATTATTTCAAAAAAAAATAAATTTATTTCTTTCAAAGAAAAGCCAGAGACAAATTTTACAATAAATACAGGTATATATGTTTTTAACAAAAAATTAATTCCAATCATAAAGAAATCTAATCTAAAAAATATTGAAGATTTGATTTCAAAATTACAAGATAAAAATTATAAAATACTTACCTATCCAATTTTTGGCGATTGGAGAGACTTTGGTCAAGATAAAAATAAATTAAAAAGATATAGTTAAGTGATAAAAAAAGTTTTAATCATTGGAT
>Ga0172372_10009219_pt1 | contig 12867 bp, 10 predicted proteins | sample LakKiv5m_2_FD_114544 | JGI IMG/M metagenome (GOLD analysis project Ga0172372, IMG submission 114544) | Freshwater microbial communities from Kabuno Bay, South-Kivu, Congo - kab_092012_9.5m | ecosystem: Environmental > Aquatic > Freshwater > Lake | place: Democratic Republic of the Congo...
CTGGCCGGTCTGGCGGATTTGCGGGTCAAGCAGGGCAAGCCTGAAGAGGCCGAGAAACTGCTCAAGCAGGCGCTCGCGATCATGCCGGAGATCGGGTTTGCGGAAGCACTGTTGGCGCTATACCGCGAATCCGGCCGCGAAAAGGAGGCCGCGGCCATGGTGACGGAAGTGCTGGCCATGTTTGAGGATGACCTAGCCCACGGCCACATCATCAACTGGGACCTGGCGCAGTTTCACGCGGCGCATACCGGCAACTGGCCCGCTGCCCTGGAAGCTGCCGAAGAAGCGTTGGCGCAACGTCCGGAGCATCCGGAAATCCGCGCGTTCGTTGCCGAAGCCAAGGCGCAGCAAGCGATGCTGGCCGGGCGCTGAGCGCAGGAGATCAACCCTATACAACCAACCCCTTAACATTCTATTTATTATGTTTACGTTTACCGCAATCCAACGTTCGCTGCGCCAAGCCGCGCATTCGCTGCGGGCGGGCGGGCAGGGATGCCTCCAGGCCGCAAGCCTGACTGCGCTGCTGCTGCTGGTGGCACCGCTCGCTGCCGCTGACCTTCCCGGCAAAATCACTGACGCGGCTTCGGGTGAGGGCCTGCCGGGGGCCAGTTTGTACGTGCTCGAAACGGAGCAGGGCACCGCCACCGACCCACTCGGTCGATTTACGCTGCGGGGCCTTTCGCCCGGAACCTATACGGTAGAGGTACGGTTTTTAGGCTACGCTCCGCAAACCCTGACGGTGACCGTGGGTGAGCAGGCCACCGAGCCGTTGACGTTGGCGATGCAACCTTCCGCGCTGAATCTGCAGACGCTGAGTGTGCGTCTGAACGAAGCGCAACCCGTGAACTTGTTGAGCGCGGTGGATTGGAAACTGCGCCCGGTCAGCACGGGCCAGGACATGCTTCGGCTGGTGCCCGGCATGGTGATTGCGCAACACGCGGGCGGCGGAAAAGCGGAGCAGCTATTTCTGCGCGGCTTTGACCTGGACCACGGCACCGACATCGCCATCAGCGTGGACGGCATGCCGGTGAACATGGTATCGCACGCGCACGGCCAGGGCTACGCTGACGCACATTTCATCATCCCCGAAACGGTGCAGAACCTGGAGCACGAACTCGGTTTGGGCGATGTGCGCAACGGCAACCTGGCTACAGTCGGTTCCATAACCTATAATTTGTTACCCTCAATTGAACAGAGCAGTTTTCAACTGGAAGCGGGCTCGTTCAACAGTTTCCGGGCGTTGGCGCTGATCAATTTGCTGGGCGAAGGGGCCAGCGATCGCGGACACAGCGCGTATGCGGGGGGCAGCTTTCGCTACGCCGATGGGCCTTTTGAACCCAGCCAGGGGCTAAAAGCCTACAACGGCATCTTTCGCTACCGCAAGTTGGGCAAAGCGGGATCGGTGACGGAATGGACCGGCATGGCCTTCCACAATTCCTGGCAGGCTTCGGGCCTTTTGCCGCCGCGGGCCGTGGCTTCCGGGCTGGTGGATCGCTTTGGTACGCTCGACTCGGCCGAAGGGGGCAGCACCGCGCGCTACAACGCCGGGGTGTCCTGGAGCAAACCGATTCAAACGGGCATTCTGGACGTGGAATTGAGCTACGGCCACTACGATTTTGACCTGGTTTCAAACTTCACGTACTTTTTGGAAAACCCGGTTGCCGGCGACCGCATTCGGCAAACCGAAAACCGCAATCTGGGGAATGGCCGCCTGCGCTGGCGCAACGACTGGTCCTGGATGGATCGGCCTGCGCCTTTTGAAGTGGCCGGGGGTTTCCGCGCGGATTTTATCGATGACCTGACGCTGGGTTTCATCGGTACGCCCGAATTGACCAATGCGCCCACCATGAGCGGCAGCGGTCAGGAAATCAATGGCTGGACCTATGTTGCTCAAGCGTTCGAGCCGGTCAAAGACCTGGTGCTGGAAGGGGGTTTGCGCCTGGACCAATTCTACTTTGCCTACCGCGACGCTGTGGCAGACAACACGCAGCGCAGCACAACGCGCAACATCCTTTCGCCCAGAATAAAAGCGGACTATACCCTGAACGACCGCGTGGCCATGTTTGCGAAAGCGGGCAAGGGCTTTCACAGCAACGACTTGCGGGTGCTGATTCAGGACGAAAGTGTTGACCCGCTCGCGCCGGCCTACGGCGTGGATTTGGGGACGCGCATCAAACCGGCTGACCGGGTGCTGCTGCAGATGACGGCCTGGTGGTTGTACTCGTCGAGCGAATTGGTGTATGTGGGCGATGGCGGCGTCGTCGAAGCCGGCGACCCCAGCCGACGGATGGGGCTGGATCTGTCGCTGCGCGCGGAACTGGCAACCAGACTGACGCTGGATGTGGACGGCAACCTGAGCAAAGCCCGCACCGTGGGCGCGGAAGCCGGCATGGACCGCGTGCCGCTGTCCGCCTGGCTGACCAGCACCGGCGGTTTGCAATACCAACACAAGAGCGGAATCGGGGCTTCGCTGCGCTACCGCGCCGTGGGGGACCGCCCGGCAGACGAAACGGGCGCTTTTGTGGCCGAGGGTTTTGTGCTGATGGATGCCGCCCTTCGCTACGATGCCGATCGCTTTTCCCTGTGGTTGCGCGGCGAAAACCTGCTGAATCGGGAGTGGAAAGAGGCGCAGTTTCTGACTACGTCTCTGCTGCCCGGCGAAACGGAGCCCGTGGACGAGGTGCATTTCACGCCGGGTTTTCCGATGGGCATTCAGGCGGGTCTGCAGGTACGGCTTTGATGGCTGTAGCGAGGCTTGCTGGCTGTAGCGAGGCTTGCTGGCTGTTGCTTGCTGTCCGGATTGCTCACCCATTGACGGTTGTCTCTGCCTGGGCTGATTTTAGTGCCTTTCCGGCTGCCGAAACTTAGCCGACTTTTGCAGCGTGGAACCGAAATACCTTACCCCAGAAGAGGCGGTCGCCGGAATCCGTTCCGGCGATACCGTTTTTGTGCACACGGCCGTTGCTGCACCGCAGCGTCTGGTGCGCGCCCTGTCCAACCGAAAGAACGAATTGCGCAACGTCCGCGTGGTGCATTTGCACACCGAAGGCGAGGCGGGTTATGCCCAACCCGATGCGGCCGAGGCCTTTGAGCCGGTTTCGCTGTTTATCGGGGCGAATGTGCGCAAAGCCATCGCAGAGGGCAGGGGAAGCTACATCCCCGTCTTTTTGAGCGAAGCGCCGATGTTGTTCCGCACTGACGTGATCAAAGTGGATACGGCGCTGATTACCATTTCGCCGCCGGACCGGCACGGGTACTGTTCGCTAGGGGTTTCGGTGGACACCACCAAAGCCGCCATTGAAAAAGCAAAGTTCGTGGTGGCGCAGGTCAACCGCTTTATGCCGCGCACCCACGGCGATGGCATCATCCACGTTTCGGCCATCCACGCGTTTGTGGAAGGGCATGACCCGCTTCCCGAGATCCCGCCGGGCGACATCACGCCGGCTCAGCAGGCCATCGGCGAGCATGTGGCCACTTTGGTAGAAGACGGGGCTACGCTGCAACTCGGCATCGGGGCTATTCCCAACGCGGTGCTGAATTGCCTGGGTGGGCACAAAAACCTGGGGATTCACTCGGAGATGTTCTCGGACGGGGTTCTTCCCCTGGTGGAAAAGGGCGTGATCAACAACAGCCAAAAGGACATTTACCGGGGTCAGATGGTGGCCACCTTTGCGATGGGCACGCGCAAACTCTACGATTTCCTGGACGATAATCCCGGGGTCATCATGCGCGATGCCAGTTTCGTGAACCGCACGCACATCATCCAGAAGAACCCTCGGGTTACCGCGATCAATTCCGCCATTGAAATTGACCTGACGGGTCAGGTTTGCGCGGACTCGATTGGGACCCGGCTGTATTCGGGGGTGGGGGGCCAGATGGACTTTATCCGCGGGGCGTCGCTGTCGCACCGGGGCAAGCCGATCATTGCGCTGCCTTCGACCACCAACAACGGCGAAAGCCGGATCATGCCCACCTTGCGCACCGGCGCCGGCGTGGTCACGACCCGCGCGCACGTGCATTTTGTGGCCACGGAGTACGGCTGGGTCAACCTGTTTGGCATGAGTTTGCGCGAACGGGCCAAAGCCCTGATCAGCCTGGCCCACCCCGCGCACCGCGAGATGCTGGAGCAATCGGCGCGGGAGTTGCGGTTGCTGTAAGCGGGCTGCGGGCCTCAGTCAATCACGAAAACACCGTCGCGGAGCACGGGGACAACCTGGCTGTTGTCCAGTTCCAGGCAATGGTACACGTCCTCGCGCATCCCCTTGTCCACCAGGCGTTTGTAGTGGCTTGTTCGGCGTGCCCAGTTTCGAAGGTCGGATCGGGCAGCTTCCCAGACGGAAAAAGCCGACCAGGTCGCGTCGTCGCCGCAGGCAAAGTGCGCGACGAGGGCTTCGGTCAGTGCGCCCGCGAGCAGCGTGTCCTCCAGGTTCGGTCGATCCTTCCACCCAGCGCAGAACAACACGGCATCCCGGCCGGTCGCGAGCAGGTAGCGGGCCACAGCCGAGCGGTTGCGCAGCGCTCCGGCCACAATTTCCTCGGCGTCGCCGCTCAAAGCCACGCAACGGGTTCCGTTGGTGGTGGTCAGAGCCAACCGCTTTCCCCTGAGGTTCAGGTCTTCGCGGTATTGCAGCGGGGAGTTGCCGTAGAAGAACCCATCGGCGACATTGCCGTCGCGCTCGGCGGCGGGCAGGTAATTCTGCTCAGCCAGCGCATAGGCCTCCTGCAATTGCAGCACGGGCCGGACCTCGGCAATGCCGGCCTCCAGCGCCGTGACGATCGTGGTGGTGGCGCGAAACACATCGATGACCACCACGGTTTTTCCCTTCAGGTCGTGCTGACCGATCAGGGCGGGGCTCAAACAGGTTTCCAGAATCGGGCGCATGGGCGAAAAAAGTCAGGCAGATTGGGTCAGGCAGATTGGGTCAGGCGAAATCCTAGGCCTTGTAAAAAGGAAGTTTAACCACCGTCGCGGCGAGCGGCTTGTTGCGCACGAGGATGTAAATCGTGCTTCCTTCGGCGCAGTGAGCTTGGTCCACGTAGCCCATGCCGATGGCCTTGCCGACGCTCGGACCCATGGTGCCGGACGTAACCTTTCCTATGATAGTGCCGTGCGCGTCCGTGATGGGGTAGTCGTGCCGCGGCACCCCGCGATCCACCAATTCGAACCCTACCAGACGGCGGCTGAGGCCTTTGGCCTTAAGGGCCAGCATGGCATCGCGCCCGGTAAAGAGGTTGTTGGGCGCCTGCAGTTTGGTGATCCAGCCCAACCCGGCTTCCAGAGGCGACGTGGTATCGTCGATGTCGTTGCCGTAAAGGCAAAAACCCATTTCCAGGCGCAGGGTGTCCCGGGCTGCCAGGCCGCAGGGCTTGATGCCGTGTGCGGCCCCGCTTTGCATCAGCGCATCCCAGATGGTCTCGGCATCCTTGTTGTAAAAATAGATTTCAAAGCCGCCCGAACCCGTGTAGCCGGTGTTCGAGACGAGCACCTGCGGAACGCCGGCCACCTTTCCCTTGGCAAACGTATAGTAAGCCATGTCTTGGAGGTTGAGGTCGGTGAGCGGTTGCAACACCTCCAGCGCTTTCGGACCCTGCAGCGCCAACAAGGAGGTCTGGTCGGAAACCTCGTGGCACTCTACCTGATTGGTATTGTGCTTCTGGATCCAGTCCCAGTCTTTTTGGATGTTGGAGGCGTTGACCACCAACATGTAGTTTCCATCCTCTAAATAATAGACGAGCAAATCGTCTACGATGCCGCCCTCCGCATTGGGCAGGCACGAATACTGCGCCTGACCCGGCTGCAACTTGGACACATCGTTGCTGGTAACGCGCTGAATCAGCTCTGCCGCCTGCGGGCCCTTGAAAATGAACTCCCCCATGTGCGACACGTCGAACAGACCAACGGCTTCGCGCACGGCCTGGTGCTCGTCGTTGATGCCGCTGTACACAATGGGCATTTCGTAGCCGGCAAACTCGGCCATTTTGGCACCGAGCTGGCGGTGTTTTTCGGTCAGGGGGGTCTGTTTCATGGCTTGATCATGCGTTCGGGCAAGCGTTCAGGCAAGCGTTCAGGCAAGGGTATGAGCTCGGGTTTGGGCAAGCGGTCGGGCGAAGGGCCTCCGCGGTCCTGGCAACCTGGGCGGCAAAGTTAGGGCATTGGTGGCACCTGTGGGCCTTCCCCCGATTTCCCCGACCAGTGTACCTTTGCCTTTTGCCTGATGAAACTCCCTCAGCCCCATTCCCTCGCCGACCTTGCTGCCTTGTTGGACGCCAGCCACGAAGCCCGGATTGTCGGTCCGGCCGATGCGCTCGTTTCAAGCATCAACGTTATCCACAAGGTAGAACCGGGTGATCTGACCTATGCCGACCACCCCAAATACCACGATCGGGTCCTCCAGTCGGCCGCTGCAGCTCTGATTTTGAGCCAGGCACCCCAGGATTTACAGGGCAAGTCGGTGCTGGTGGTGCGAGACGCCTTTTCCGCTTTCCGGGACCTGCTCCAACTGTTTTCGCCCTACCGGCCCCTGATGCACTGGGTGGACCCCAGCGCGGTAATCGGCGCCGGAACCATCCTCGAACCCGGAGTCATCATCGGACCCAACGTCATCATCGGCGAAGATTGCCTCATTCATGCTCACGCGGTCATCTACGACAACGTCCAGCTGGGCGACCGCGTGGAGATTCAATCCGGCGCCGTGATCGGCGGGCATGCCTACTTCTTTAAAACCCGGGCCGGCAATCCCCCCGGCAAGCGCTACGAAAAAATGCCCTCTGCCGGCCGGGTCATTATCGGCGACGACGTCGAAATCGGCGCCAACAGCACCGTGGACAAAGGCGGCACCGGCGACACCATCATCGGCCGCGGCACCAAGCTCGACAACCTCGTGCACATCGGCCACGGTGCCGTCATCGGCGAAGACTGCCTGCTCGCCGCACAAGTGGGCGTCGGCGGTAAAGCCATCATCGGCAACCGCTGCATGTTCTGGGGCCAGGTCGGCATCTCCAAAGACCTGACCATCGGCGACGATACTGTCGTCTACGCCCAAAGTGGCGTCAAAGACTCGCTCCCCGGCGGCAAAGTATGGTTCGGCTCTCCCGTCCGCGAAGCCCGCGACAAAATGCGCGAACTCGCTGCCACCAAAGACCTGTACGCCATGTGGCGCGGCTGGGATCGGGGGAATGGGGAGGCGCACTAAGGGCAGCGTTTACGTTTTTTCTGTTGCCGCGGTGCGGCTTGCCGGGCTCCGTTGGAGGTCCGTGCCACAACACTTTATGCCATCTCCATTATGTTCAACATAATGGGTGTTTTTTAGGATTGCCTTTCTCGATTCAATGTGCAGGTTGATTTTTCACGCGTTTTTCAACCTGGAGGTTGAAAATTTGGAGAGCTTTTAGTTTTTGCACCATCAACCCTTCCCAGAAAATTAAACTGAATATTAACCCAAAGCCCACCTCACCGCATCACGCGAAACTTCTCGGCGCTTTCTCGGCGGGCGAAGACTTCGGCAAAGGGCTCGCCGCTAAGTTGGCTGTCGAGCCAGCAGACGACATCGAAACTGCTGAGGTGGTTTTTCTCAAAAGGGTTTTCGCGCAAGGTTTGCAGCTCTTCGCGGAGCTCGACAAACGTTTCGCGCACGGCTTCCGGGCTGGAGGCGCGGAAGGCGCGGTGCAGGGCAAAGAGGAAAGTGCGCTCCACGGTCAGCCCGCGCTGGCTGTGCTCGAGGAAAAAGTACGTGGAGGGCAGTTCCTGATCGAAAATGCGACGGTCGCCTTGTTCGAAGGCAATGATGTGGCGCAGGACGAGGGCGCTGACGCGGGCGTCTTCGCGAAATTCGGGTACGTCCAGAATGCGGTCGATCCAGGTTTGGGCCTGGTCGGGTTGCTGATTGAGGTAGGCGAAATAAGCGAACAAGAAGTAAAACTGGGCCTCGAAGTAGGGATCGGGGCGGAGGGAACCGTCGCGGAGTTGGTCGGCAACCCGCTGCGTGCGCTGGAGCCCTTCGACATACAGAGCGCGATGCAAAAAATATTTGATCTCTAAAAAGCAGGCGCGTTCCAGAACGCGCTGCCGAAATCGGGGGCTTTCAAAGCGGACCAGCGAACCGGGCATCTGCCGGAATTCTTCGAGGCGGTTGGCGAATTCGTCGTACTCGCCGAGTTCCAGAGTCAGCGTGAGGTTGTTGAAGAAACTGACCATGAACCCGTCCTGCGACAAGTCAATGAGGAAAGGTTTCTGGCGAAGCAGGTGCAACAGGCGCGAACTCTGGTCCCAGGCCATGGGCAGGTCGCCCAGAAAATACGCATAGGTGCTGCGCAAATGTAAGAAATAGTATCGGGCGGTGAAGGTTTGAGCGAGTTTTTCATCGCGCAGCAGGGGTTGGACGAAGATGCGCTCCAGCAGGTCGAGGCGGCTCCCTTCGTCCGACATTTCCGGCCGCCGGTAGACTTCGGTGACTTCTTTGGCCAGATTTCGGTAAGCCGTGTAGTTGTGCAAAAGTTGCCACACTTCGCTCTCGTCGGCTTCGAGTTCCTGACGGCGAAGGGTGGCCTCTTCTAACGACAAAATGTGCTGCAGGCTTGACTTCTGCAGGTTGATAATCTCCAGAGCCTCGTAGAAGCGCTCAAAATGCCGGGCCAGCTCTCGGGCTTTGCGAAGGGTGGCATCGCTTTGGTCAAACAGGCACTTGTCCTGCAGCATCTGCGCTTCAGCGATTCTGCTGCGGATTTGTGACTGGATATCGCGTTCGTCGTAGAGGAAGCGGAGGCTGCGTCGCAACTCTCTGGACAGCCCTTCGGCCACCTCTTCGTCCACCTGAATGCGGTTGATGTGGCCCGAATTTCGCTTGGTTTCGTCGAGCAGGGCCTCGAAAAGGGTCGCCTGATTGGCGGTCGGTCCCATCAGTTGACTCACGGCAAACAGCCGGAAATACTCCACTTCTTCCGAAGTTAGGACAGCAATAAGATCGTATAAGTCTTCTAAAGTCTTCAAAACAGCCGGGAGTTTTTCCAAGGCGTTTGGAAGCCGGACCAAAGCCAGGAAGCAGCGGTAAGGTAGCCGATGGGCCGCGCAAAAGGGGCATCAAAACCCGGGCAATTGGGACAGCGACAATCCGGGGCCGGAATGGCCTTCATGCCTCGCCCCCCCTACCCCCCGAACAACTCCCCCTGAACCGGCAAGGGCTGCCAGCGAAAGCTGCGGCGATGCTCCGGGGTTGGACCCAAGAGCGCAATCGCGCTCCGATGCCCCATCGTAGGATAACCTTTGTTATGCAACCAGCCGTAGCCGGGATAGCGATCGTCCAGCTCGGCCATGTGCGCGTCGCGGTGGGTTTTGGCTAAAATGGAAGCGGCGGCAATGTGCCGAAAACGACCGTCGCCCTTGACCTGCGTCGCAAAGGGGACCTGCTTCCAGGGCCGAAAACGGTTGCCGTCCACCGCCACAAAGTCGGGCAACACCGCAAGCTGATCCAAGGCCAGGTGCATCGCAAGAATAGAGGCTTGTAAGATGTTGATGCGGTCTATTTGTTCGGCAGAGACATAGGCCACGGCCCAAGCCAATGCCTCCGCCTCCACAAGCAACCGGGCTTCGGCGCGCGCTGCGGCATCCAATTGCTTGGAATCGCGGAGCAACGGGTGCTGAAAATCCGGGCGAAGGATCACGGCTGCCGCCACCACGGGCCCGGCCAGACATCCCCGTCCCGCTTCGTCACAGCCGGCTTCGAGCCCGATGGGTTGGCAGCGGTCGAGCATGTCGCGGGGAGACGATGGAGCCATTTCGCCCGAAATTAACAGACTTTAAGCAGCAACTGCAGGCTTTTTGCGCGCATATCGCATACTTTCACCACAAATTGAGCGCTTGAACAACGTGTTAAAAACCCAGGGCCTGGCCAAATCGTATGGCCGGATCAAAGCGGTGAAAAGCCTGGATCTGGAAGTGCCTGACGGGGCTGTGTTTGGCATTTTGGGCCCCAACGGCAGCGGGAAATCGACGACGCTGAGCATGTTGCTCGGCATTTTGACGCCGGATGCCGGCAGTTTTTCGTGGTTTGGACAGGCGCCGGAACCCGCGCTGCGCAAGAACATCGGGGCACTGCTGGAGCAGCCCAATTTTTACCCCTACCTGAGCGCGCGCAAGAATTTGGAGATTGCCTGCCTGATTAAAGAATGCGACAAGACCCGCGTCGATATTGTGCTGGAGCAGGTGGGGTTGCTCCAGCGGGCCGAGAGTGCGTTCAAGACCTTTTCCACCGGCATGAAACAGCGGCTGGCGATTGCTTCGGCGTTGCTTGCAGACCCCAAGGTGCTGGTGCTGGACGAGCCGACCAACGGGCTGGATCCGCAGGGCATCGCCGAAGTGCGGGAGCTGATCATCCAAATTGCGGAGCGCGGCAAAACCATTTTGCTGGCCAGTCATATTCTGGACGAAGTGGAAAAAGTGTGCACGCATGTGGCGGTGATTAAACAGGGTCAACTGCTGGCGCAGGGGTCGGTGCTGGAGATACTGCGCAACCAACACCAGGTGGAACTCCGCGCGGATAACATGGAGGCGCTGGAGCGCGCGCTTGCCGAATACGCGCCAGCCGCGCAGCGTCGGCGCGTGGGCAACCTGATCGTGTTGTCCATGACCGGCGAACCCGACGGCACCGCACTGAACCGCTACCTGTTTGACCAGGGGCTGGTGCTGAGTCACCTGAGAATTCACAAAAAGAGGCTGGAAGAAAGCTTCCTGGAAATTACTGCCAAAGCATGATGCGCCTGCTCCGGATTGAATGGAACAAAATCCAGCCCTACCGGGCGTTCCGGATTTTGATCGGCCTGTACCTGGTGTCGTTCATCGCGCTGCCCTATTCCATGGAGCGCATCCCGTTCTTGCAGAACTGGCAGCAGTTGTTTGAGTTCCCGTCCATCTGGTTCTCGTACTACTTCGGCGCGGAGTTCCTCAGCTTCGCCCTGGCCATCATCGTCATCACGATCACCACCAACGAATACAGCAACCGCACCTTTCGCCAGCACGTCATTGACGGACTCAGCCGCAACGATCTGGTTACGGGCAAGCTGTTGCTGATGGCGGTTCTGGCGGCCGTGCTGATGCTGCTCTTCGTGGTCAACGGGTACATCGCGGGCGTGCTCAACGCCTTTGAAGCGGATTACAGCGGCGCCTGGACCAAGGCCGGCTACATTCCGGGCTTCTTTTTGCACACCGTCGGCATTATGGCATTCAGCTTCTTTCTGGCCAACTTGTTTCGCCGCACAGGGCTGGCCATTTTCGCCTTTATCGCCTGGGTGTTTCCGGTGGAATTGATCCTTCGCGGCCTGCTGGCCGGGCTGGCCAAAGACGGCGGCATGATCTCCGATCGGCTCCCGGTTGCCGTCATCTACAGCAGCAACGCCAACTTGGGCGAGATGTTTTCGGACCCCACCGCCATCCTGAACCTCAACGAGTTCATCCCAAACAGCCTTGGACTCGAGAACTCCCTGATGAAAATCGGCTGGACGGTAGTTTTCTTCGGGCTGAGCTGGTGGATGATCCGGCGCCGCGATTTGTGAGGACAAGCCGATTTGTGAAGCTTCCCAAAAGTCAATGGCATGGGAGAAGGGCCTCCGCCTCCGTCACCACTGTCTCGGGCAAATTCGGGCTGAGGTACGGGATGCCCAGGTCGAAACCGCGCAGGATTAACAACACGCCCAGCACCAGCATCCAGCCTTGCATGATAGGGCGCAGGTTGCCGCGAAAGGTTCGGTCCAGCCAGCCGCCACCGTACGACAGCCCGAGCATAGCCGGCCAGGTGCCGGCTCCGAAAAGCGCCATGAAGGCGGCCCCTAGAAGCGGGTCGCCGAAAGAAGCGGCCGCGGCCAGCGCGACGTACACCATGCCGCAGGGAAGCAGGCCGTTTAGAAAGCCCGCCATGAATTGGCCGGGCAAGCCGGATGTGCTGCGCGCGAGCTGCAGGCCCGGCAGCAACCGGCGCGCAGCGCCGGTGGTCAGCCGCGCCTGGAGTTGCTCCAGCCATCCCGACTTCAACCCCATCCACAGCACCAGCAAACCCGCGCCGATGGAGAGCCCGCGCTGCCAGCCGGCCAGCGCCAGGCCTGCGCCCAACGTACCCACGAGTGCACCCAGGCTGGCATAGGCCAACGCCCTGGCCAGGTGATAAGTGAGTCTGCCGCTGAACCCCGTTCCCCCCCGCCCGTGCAGGCCCAGCACCAGCGGCCCGCACATGCCGAGGCAATGCAGGCTACCTGTCAGACCAGTAATGAGCGCGGTGAGTATCCACATGATAGAAAAGGTTATGGAGGCGTGCAATGGTCAACGAACAGAGACCAACGACCAACGTTTTGTAAAAAGCCTCCAAGCCCTCAGGGCACCATTAATGTTGTCTCGTTGAAATAGGGTTTTCCCCCGGCTTCCCAGTCCAGCTGTACGCGCCAGAAGCCGGTGCTGAGCTGACTAAGGTCAACCATAGTCAGGCTGTCAGGACTGCTTGCCAGCGCAAACTCCCGATCCTGGCTGGCATCCGACGGGCGGTACAGGTGAAGGGTAGCCTTATCCATGGCCACTTCTGCCGGGAATTGCAACTGAAGTTGCTTGCGGTCCGAAAGCCATTCGAACTGCATGGGCTCCTGCAACAACCGGCTGTTGGAACGCGCGTCAATGCGATCCTGGTAGGCCAATTCGCGGGCGTAGTAATCTTCGCTGACCAGATCGTTGGTCTGCTGGAATGCGGTGATCACCAGGCTCATCATCCCGACCACGAAGGCGGAGTAAACCACGGCTATTTTCCATCCCCAGTTCATGATGCGGGTTTTAGTGTAATAAAAGTTATGGTAGGGGCAGACATCGGCTATTTGTTGAAGCCCGGAATCGGTCCC
>Ga0172372_10009226_pt1 | contig 12862 bp, 7 predicted proteins | sample LakKiv5m_2_FD_114544 | JGI IMG/M metagenome (GOLD analysis project Ga0172372, IMG submission 114544) | Freshwater microbial communities from Kabuno Bay, South-Kivu, Congo - kab_092012_9.5m | ecosystem: Environmental > Aquatic > Freshwater > Lake | place: Democratic Republic of the Congo...
ACACCGGCTCGCGCCTGCTGCTCGACGCGCTCGGCACCGCGCCGCCCGTCGGCGCCATCCCGGCGCTGCTCGGCTGCCCGCCCTTCCTACTGACTCTCGTCGGCGCCCGCGCGCGCCACGCCCCACCGGACGCGCCCTGATCCGCGCACACGCCAACGAACGCCGCCCCTCGAGCGACCCACCCGCCCATGCCGCCCCCCGACTCCCACGCCACGCCGACCGCGCCCGCGAGCGACGCATCCTCCGCCAAGCGCTCGCGCTTCGCCCGCATCGGCCGCGTGCTCGCGCTGATCGCACCGCACAAGGGGCGCTTCGCGCTCGCGGTGACCATGCTGCTGCTCGGCTCGGGCCTCAACCTCGTCTACCCACAGGCCATCCGCTACGCGATCGACCACGGCATCTCCGGCGGCTCGACGGAGCGCCTCGACTGGATGGCCGCCGCGCTCGTCGGCGTCTTCGTCGTGGACGCCGGGCTCACGTGGGTCCGCCACTACTTCATGGGCTGGCTCGGTGAGCGCGCCGTCACCGACCTGCGCCGCGCGGTGTTCGCACGCCTCGTGACGCTGCCGCCCGCCTGGTACCACGAGCGCCGCACGGGCGAGCTGACCGGGCGCCTCGCCGCTGACACCGCCACCGTCGAGTCCGTCGTCGGCTCCGACATCAGCATCGCGCTCCGCAACCTCGTGCAGTTCTTCGGCGGGCTCGCGCTGCTCTTCGTCACCAACGCGCGCCTCACCGCGGCGATCCTCGTGACGATCCCGCCGCTGATGGTCCTCGTGATGGTCTTCGGGCGGCGCGTGCGGCGCATGAGCCGCGACGTGCAGGACCAGCTCGCCGACACGAGCGCGCACGTGCAGGAAACGGTCGGCGCGATCCAGACGGTGCAGGCCTTCACGCGCGAATCGCGCGAAACGCAAGGCTACGCGACGCGCGTCGAGGCCGCATTTTCACGGGCGCTGCGCCTCATCCGCTGGCGCGGCGGCTTCATGGCAGCCGCGAGCCTCTTCGCGTTCATGTCGATCGCAGGCGTGCTCTGGATCGGCGGGCGCGCCGTCGTCGCGGGCGAGCTGAGCGGCGGCGAGCTCGTCGCGTTCATCCTCTACACGATCATGCTCGCGAGCGCGCTCGGCAGCCTGACCGAGCGCTGGACGGCGCTCGAGCGCGCAGCGGGCGCGACCGAGCGCATCTTCGAGATCATCGAGACGGTGCCGGACATCCGCGACCCGGAGACGCCGACCCCGCTCCCCGCCGCGCAGCCCGGTCGCGGCACCGCCGTGCAGTTCGACCACGTCAGCTTCCGCTATCCGACGCGCCTCGATCATCCGGTGCTCACCGAGGTCTCGCTCGAGCTCGCGCCCGGCGAGGTCGTCGCCGTCGTCGGTCCGTCGGGCGCGGGCAAGTCCACGCTCGCCGCGCTGCTCCTGCGCTTTCAGGACGTGCTCGACGGCGCGGTGCGCTTCGACGGTGTCGACGTCCGCGCGCTCGCTCTCCGGGACTTGCGGCAGTCGATCGGCCTCGTCGCGCAGGAGCCCGTGCTCTTCAGCGGCACGATCGCGGAGAACATCGCGTACGGCGTGCCCGCGGCGACGCCCGCCGACATCGAGCGCGCCGCGCGCGACGCGAGCGCGCACGCGTTCATCACCGCCTTCCCGGATGGTTACGCGACGCTCGTCGGCGAGCGCGGCGTGCAGCTCTCGGGCGGGCAGCGTCAGCGCATCGCGATCGCGCGCGCGATCCTGCTCGACCCCCGCGTGCTCGTGCTCGACGAGGCGACGAGCAACCTCGACGCCGAGAGCGAAGCGCTCGTGCAGGAAGCGCTCGCGCGGCTGATGAAGGGGCGCACGACGCTCGTGATCGCGCACCGCCTGAGCACCGTGCGCGAGGCGGATCGCATCGTCGTGCTCGCCGGCGGACGCGTCGCGGAGACGGGCACGCACGAGGCGCTCATGGCGCGCGACGGCGTCTACCGCCGACTCATCGAGCACCAGCTCTTCAGCAACGCGCTCCCGGTGGACGCCGCGCCCGCAGGCACGGCGCCCGGCGCGACGGCTACTGTGACTGCGTGAAGAGCTGGAAGAAGTAGGCGCCCGAGCCCGACGACGCCTGCACCTTGAGCGTGAAGGTGCCGTTCTGCGCGGGGCAGTGGCGCACGCTCGGGAAGGCGTTCCTCGACGACTCGGTCGCGATCGGCGTCGAGCCTTGGAACAACGAGGCGTCGAGGTCGTCGACGCCTTCGCCACCGACGACGAGCACCGAGTAGCAGCGACCACTGCGCATCGGGATGTCGTGGCTGCGCTCCTCACCTTCGCGCCGGAAGGTCGCGCGCTCGGGCGTGAAGTCGGTGTCAGGCTCGAAGCCCTCGACGTTGAGGAGCTGCGTGACCTCGGCGAGACGCACGTACATGAGGCCCGACAGGCCGAACGGGCCACGCGTGCCGCGGGGCCAGCGATATTGCTGGTAGACGAAGTTGCCCGCGCCCGCGAACATCTTCACGCGCATCGTGTACGAGCCCGACGCCGTCGGGCACACGCGCACGATCGGCCGCGAGTTCTGCTCGACGTCGCGGTCGACGACGTCGCCACGCGTGTTGAGCAACCGCAGGTCGAGGTCGCGCACGCCGTTGTCGCCGACGGCGAGGATCGCGTAACACTTGCCGCCCTCGAGGCTCATCGGGTAGTCGGTCTCGGCGGACTCGCTGAGCTGCGAGCGCCGCGCCTCGCCGAAGCTCTCGTAGCCGCGCGCGTGCATGTCGCCGTCGAGGAGGCGGAAGTTGTCTTCGAGGCCCGCGCCGGCCGTGGACGTCGCGGCGACGACCTGCGTGTCGGCCGCGGGCGCCGCGCCCTGCTGATACGCCGCCGTGAAGAGCGGACCGCTGCCGCTGTACATCTTCACCTGCAGGCGGTAGCTGCCGCTCGTCGTCGGGCAGATGCGGGCCACTCCGTCGACGTTGCTCGCGACGTCGCGCGCGACCTCGCTGCCGCTGCCGTCGAGGATCGAGACGTCGGTATCCGTCGCGCCGGGGCCGCCGAACGTCGCGAACGCGTAGCAGGTACCGGCCTGCAGCGTCGCGGGGAACTCGCGGACCTGGCCGGTCGCGAGGACGATGCCGGACGGGCCGTAGATGCGGCTGAAGCGCTCGCCGGTGAGCGCGCGCTCGGCGGCTTCGATGCGCGCGTTCGTCGCGCCATCGAGCTGGGCCGTCTGCACCTGCGGCGCCGCCGCCGCCCCGCCGAAGAACGACGAGAGATCGAGCTGCGTCGCGCGCGCTGCCTGATAGACGGCGTAGTAGTAGCCGCCGCCGGTGCTGGCCACCTGCAGGCGCGCAGCGAGGCGGCCGCCCGCGGCGTCGCACGTGAAGGCCCACGGATGCGCGTCCGGTCGCACATCGTAGGCGACCGTCTGCATCGAGGCGTTCGTGACCGTGAGGTCGAGGTCCTGACCCGCCTGCTCGCCGAGCGCGACGATCGCGTAGCAGGAACCCGGCGTGGTGTTGACGGCGTAGGCGATGAGGCCGGAGGGAGGCAGGTTGCCGTGCACGGCGGGGCCGAGCGGCACGAAGCCGCGCTCGCGGAGCAGGCGATCGAGCTGCGCGAGCTGGTTGCGCGCGTCACCGCTCGCGGTGGGCATCGCGGCAGCCCCGCCTTGCGGCGCGGCGTAGCCGTTGTTGGGGCGCGGCCCGTAGTAGGGCGTGGTGTTCTGGTTGCCGCCGCCGAGGTCGAGGCTGAACCGGCGGGGAGACGCGCCACAGGCGGTGAGCAGGGCGACGGAAGCGAAAAGGAGCGTGGAAGCGAGGCGACGGGACATGGGCATCACCGGGTGTGGACGGAGCGAGGGCGCAATCGCTTCACGCGACGCCCCGAGTCCGCGGGCGGCGCAAGCCAAGCACGAAGGAGGGGAGGCCCGCAAGGCCGCGCTCTGCAAGGGATTTTCATAACAAGGAGGTTGCTATGTCCGCCGCGCGCGGCGTCGTGCGAGCGGTCGCGAAGAGGTGGACGCATCGGGGCCGAGGAGCGGGCACGCGGTCTGCCGCATCGGAGCTCCGCGACCGCGTGACGTCACACGCGACGGCGCAACCTCGTGAGTCGCGACGCGAGAAGGCGCCGCCCCATGCATCGCCCCACCCAGCCCGTCGCCGCCCGCACCTCCACGCTCGTCATGATGTCTTGCTGGCTGACCCTCGCGGCGACCTCCGCGCTCGGAGCGGCCCCCGCGGCGGCCCAGGAGCGCCCCGATCGCGAAGCGCCGAGTCAGCGGCTCGCCTCGGATCCGGAGCGGACGACGTGGGATGTGGCGCTGACGGTCGACGCGCTCGGCCCGCTCTTCGGGCGCTACGGGGCGCAGCTCGAGGTCGCGCCCGTTCGTTGGGGCTCGTTGGCGCTCGGAGGTGCGTGGCGCGCGGGTGGCGAGGCGGGTGATGTGGACCTCGCGATCGGTGCGCGCTGGTGGCCGCTCGGCGAGGGGCTCGAGGGCGGCTATCTGGGGCCGGCGATCGTCACGGCGCGGCGCGGCGCGGGACTCGCGTGGGGCGCAGAGGTCGAGGTGGGTTGGCAGTTCGTCTGGGACGGTTGGGTCGTGGCGGCAGGCGCGCGCTGCGGATGGCCGATGGCGTCGCCGGGCGCGACGCAGACGTGGGATGTGAGCGCACGACTCGCGCTCGGGCGCGCATGGCGTTGAGCACGAAGCGGGTGGGGAGGGCGGCGAAGCGGGCGCTCGGCTAGCCCGCGCGCAGGAGCAGGAAGAGCGCGACGGCGCTCGCCGTGAGGACGAGCCCGGCGAGCCCGTACACGATCAGATCGACGGACGCGCCGGAGCGGCGACGACGTTCGCGGAAGGGCGGCGCGGCGGGCAGCGGGGACACGGCGGACGGCGCGGACGACACCGCAGGCGGTGAGGCCGCATCGACGAGGGGCGCCGCAGGAGCCGACGACTCGAGACTGGGCGCCGTGTTCGCGGCGTGCGGAGACGCGGGCGCGTCGGCGCCGGACGCATCGGCCTCGGCAGCCGACGCGAGCGCAGCGGGGGGCATCGGCGCGTCGGGCTGCCCTTCGAGCGCGCGCAGGGCCGCATCGGCAGGGTCTTCGTAGACGAGCAGCGTCTGGCCGACGAGGAGCTCGTCGCGGTCGCGCAGGCGGCGCTCGCGGAGCAGACGGTCGTTGAGGCGCACGCCGTTCTTGCTGCCGAGGTCGCGCGCAAGCGTGCCGTCGAGGTCGCAGACGAGCTCGAGGTGTTCGCGGGAGCAATCGGCGTCGGCGAGGACGAGGTCGCACGACTCACCGCGCCCGACGAGCAGGCGCGCGGGCGGCTGCGGGAGCGTGAGCGCGGTGCCCGCCTGCGGTCCGCCGACGACGACGAGGCGGGGCGGTGCGCTCGCCGTGCCGCGCGGATCGAGCGCCTCGCGGACGAGCCGCCGCGCGAGCGCCGCCGTCTGCTCCGTGGACGTCGGCGCGCTCGTCGCGACACCCGCGTGAAAAACGAGCGCGAAGTGGCCGACCTCGATCACGTCGCCGGTGCGGAGTGCCTTCGCGCGGCCGGGGACGAGCCGCGCGCCGTTGACGCGCGTGCCGTTCGTCGCGCCCTCGTCGACGAGGACGTAGGCGTTTCCCTCGAGGCGAAGAAGGGCGTGCTGCTCGCTCACCGCCGGATGCGGGAGGCGCACATCCGCGGCGGCGGCGCGCCCGATCAGCACGCGCGTCTGCTCGAACTCCCAGGCGGGCCCGGCAACCGCATCCCCCGCGATCGGAGCACGCACGACGAGTCGAACGGCCATGAGCGTGAGCGACACTGCACGGCGCGGATCACGCGGTCAAGGAATGGTCCGCCGCGCGCCGAACCGGGTCGCGCCTGTCGAAAACTGGCGAGTTCGGGAGGGTTCTGAGAGGAGTCCGGCGGTCAGGAGGATTCCGTCATGCATGCAGCCCAGGACCGTCGATCGAACGAAGAGGTGCGCGTCCCACTCGACGTCCTCGTCTCGCTCGCGCACCGAGATTTCGACGAACCGATCGCCGCCGACGCGCTGAACCTGAGCCGCGGCGGGCTCTCGCTGCGTGCGCCGTATCTGCCGGAGATCGGTGCGCGGCTCGCGTGCCGCTTCGAGTGCCCGCCGCTCGGCGCGCCGCTCGAGGCCGAGGGCGAGGTGGTCTGGGCCGCGGACACGGGCGCACAGGCGGGCGAGTTCGGCGTGCGCTTCATCGCGCTCGACGCGGAGGCCGAAGCGGCGATCCGCGCGCTCGTGGGCGACGCAGCGGGCAGCGTGGCCCCAGCGACGGACGAGGCGACGGCGACGGCGCGGCTCTTCCTCGACGGCGTGCCGACGCCGATCGTCGCGCGCGTCACGCACAGCGTCGAAGACCTCGTCACGGTCGAGCAGGAGCTGCCCTTCCTCAGCCTCGATCGGGGGCTCTCGCTGCGCGACGCGCGCGGTGTCTCGCGCCGTGGCCGCATCGGCAGCGTGGATCTGCAGCTCTGCCGCGACATGCCGAAGCTCGTGATGCAGGTGGTGTTCGACGAAGACGCGGCGCCCGCCGCTGCGACGCGCCCGCAGACGTTGCCCGGCGACGACCGCACCGAGCCGGACCTCGTGGCGCCCTCGCTCGAGCACGGCCTCTACGCCGACGACGAGGCCGAGCGCGCGGCCATCCGCCGCTCGAGCGCCGGAGCGCTCGCCGCCGTCAACGCGACGGACGACGACGCGGACGTCGCCGAGGAGCTCGCCGCGCCCGTCGTGTCGCGTGCGAAGCCCGCGCGAGAGGTGACGCAGCTCATCCGTACGGAAGCGGCCGCGCGCACCGCGCCGATCGACGCCGCATCGATCGCGCAGATTGACGCAGAAGCCGCGCAGGCCGACGCAGAGGTCGCGCGCGTCGAGACGAAGGCCAGGCACGCCGAGACGAAGGCGAAGCGCGCCCCGGAGACGGCAGAGCGCACGGCGAAGAAGACCGAGCGCGTTGCGGGAGCCACCGCAGACACCGACGCGAAGACGGTGTCTGCGCATGACGTCGCCAACGATGCTGCGCCCGCGACCGGCCCGACGGGCCTCGCACTCGTGCTCGCGCGGGTGATGCCGCTCGTCGCGACGTCGCGCGCCGCAGCGAGCGCACTCTGGGAGAAACTCCGCCCGGCGCTGCTCGCTGCGCTCACGCGAGCACGCGCTGCCCTCGCGGCATTCGCGGCGTACCTCGGCCCGGCGAGCCGCGCCGCGATGGCCCGCGGCACCGCGCTCCTCGGCCGCTTCGTGACGCTCGCTCGCGCCCGCCTCTCCGCGCGCGCTGCGAGCGACGCCGCCGCGGCCAACGCGCAGAAGCCGCGGCGCACGACCTCGCCGCCCCCCGCAGCCGCCACCGCCTCCGACTGGCGCAGCCGCAAGACCGCCGAAGCGACCCCCGCGCCCGCACCCACACGCCGCCCCATCGGTCGCTACGTGGTGCTCGCAGGCGCGATCGGCGGCGCGCTCGCGCTGGGCAGCTATGCGTTCTCCGGCGACGACGCCGAGACGCTCACCGTCCCCCCGGTGCCCGGCGCAGCCACGCCCGCCACGACCTCGGCCATCGTGCCGGCGCCCGCGACGGCAACGCCGGTCGCTGCGACGCCGAACAGCCTCGCCGGGAACCCCGCGGCGATGCCCGCCCCGCTCGGCGCATCGATGCCGCCGGCGACGCCGACGAATGCGCCCATGGCAACCGCGCCCGCGGGGCCCGTCCCGACGCCCGCAGCGCTCGCCGCGCCGAGCTACGTGGCCGGCTCGCTGCCCCCGCCGACCTACCCGACGCTCCAGCCCACGGCGCGTCCGGCCGCGGCTCCGGCCGCGCTCCCGACGGCGTCGCCCTATGCGGTCGACGTCCGGGGAGAGAACGTCGCGGGCCATGATCCCACGCTGCGCACGCCGACGGCCCCGGGCGTGACCCCTGCGCCCACGGCTGCGGCGACGACCCCCGTGCCGACGACCTCCGGCGCGCGGGAGTTCGGCGATGCGACCGTGAGCCGCCCACAGAACTTCACGCTCCGCATGAGCCGCGAGGTCGCGGGGATCAGCGGCCGCCGCGATCCGGCCGGCTTCGACCTGCGCATCGACGGCGCACTCACGCTCGATCGCGCCGCGCCCATCGCGGCTTCGCACCCCGCCGTCGCGACGGCCGTCATCATCAACCGCGGCGACCACGCCGACCTCGCGATCCGCTTCCGTGAAGGGATGGCGCCCGCCTACCGCGTGACCGCACGCGGCGCCGCCATCGAGATCGCGATCGCGCGCCGCTGAATCGCCATTCAGTCGCGCACGTCGCGGCGCACTCCCCAACGCCTCGCACGCTTCCCGCGCGCGGGGCGTTCGCGCGTCGAGGCCCCTCCGGCGACGACGTCACCCGAGCGAACACGACGCCGACGAATCCGGCTCAGAAGACGCGTCGGGATCGGATACGGTCGCGCCGTGACGCTGAGAGCGACCCTGCGGGCCCTGATCGTCGGCGTCGTCGCGATCTCCTCGCTGTACTTCGTGCAAGGCGGCGGGTGGAACCAGAACTCGCGCTACGACCTCACGCGCGCGCTCGTGGAAGACGGCTCGCTGCGGATCGATCGCTTCGCCCACAACACGCGCGACAAGTCCGTCCGCGACGGTCACTTCTACTCCGACAAGGCGCCCGGTCTGTCGTTCGCGGCGGCCCCGATCTTCGCAATCGCCCGCCTCGTCGCCCCCTCGCCGGCCGAGCGCGCACCCGGCCCCGGCGAGCTGCACGCGCTGACGTGGCCGCTCGTCGGGCTCGGCACCGCGCTCGCTGCGGTCCTGCTCGCCGAGCTGATGCAGGCCCTCGGTATCGGCGCGACGGCTGCGACGCTCGCCGCGCTCGGCTGGGCGCTCGGCACCCACGCGGCGGGCTACGCCACGCTCTTCCTCGCGCATCAACTCGTCGCCGCGCTGCTCGTCGCCTCGTGCACGCTGCTCTGGTTCGCGCGCGGCCACGCTGACGCGCGACGCGACGCGATGCTCGTCGCCGCAGGTCTGCTCGCGGCCTGGGCGGCGATCTCGGAGTACCCCGTCGCGCCGCTCTGCCTCGGGCTCTTCGGCTGCGCTTGCGGCGTCGGGCGCACACGCGGTGCGGTGCGCTTCATCGCGGGCGCCGTCGCTCCGCTCGCGCTGCTCGCGGCCTACAACACCGCGGCGTTCGGCGCGCCGTGGCGACTCGGGTACAGCAGCCTCGCGAGCCCGCAGTTCCACGCCGTCATCGAGCGTGGCTTCTTCGGTCTCGGACTCCCCGACCCGCGGGTGCTGCATGAGCTCCTCGTCGGTGAGTATCGCGGGATTCTCCCGCTGTCACCGCTGCTTCTCCTCGCCATCCCGGGCGCTTGGGCGATGTGGAAGCACGCGCGCGGCGTCGCGCTGGGCTGCGGTCTCGTCGTGCTCTACGGACTGCTCTTCGCGGCGAGCTACACGATGTGGGACGGCGGCGCGTCCTTCGGACCGCGCTATCTGCTCCCGATGCTGCCCGCGCTCGTGCCCTTCGTCGGCGCCGGGGTCGACCGCGCATTCTCGCTCGCGCGCCCATGGCGCCTGCCCGCGGCTGCGCTCGTCGGTGTGCTCTTCGTCGCGTCGCTCACCGTCTGCACGGTGTGCGTGAGCGTGATGCCCGAGTTCCCCGACGTCCCCGACGACGGCTCGCCGCTCGCCACGTTCCTGCGCGCCCCGATTCGCCACATCGCGTTCGGCGCCCTCGCCGAAGACCGCGTCAGCGAGAAGGCCCTGCTCGCCGATGGGCGCATGAGTTTCGCATCGCTGCGCTCCGGGCACGACGACGACGCCTACAACCTCGGTGAAGCGCTCGGCCTGCGCGGTGCGGCCAGTCTGCTGCCGCTGCTCGGCGTGTGGCTCGTCTTCGCCGCGCTCCTCGCCGTCACGCTCCGACGCATGGCCACCGAGGCCATGTCTGCAGACACGTCCGCTCCTGCACCGTCGCCCGACACTGCGTCTGACTGAATCCGCATTCAGTCGCTCCCCGACGACGTGGACGCGCGCTCGCGCGTCATCGCGCTACGACCGCGAAAACCGCCGCCACGCCTCGGGGATCTCGCCGCCGAGCAGGCGCGCGGCGCCGCGCTCGTCGAGGATCGCGAACTTGAAGTCGCCCGTGAACACGTCCCGCGCGTCCTGCACGAGGCGCACGGCGACCTCGACGACGCGCCCCTGATCGCGCACGAGCCGCCCGCGCCCCTCGACGGGCTCGCCGATGCGCACCGGCCCCGCGAACTTCGCGGTGAACGACGCCGTGAAGCCGAAGTGCCCGACGAGCCCGATCACCGTCCATGCGGCGACCTCGTCGGCGAGCGTCGAGACGAGACCCCCATGCATGATGCCAGGCGGTCCCTGGTACTGCGGGCCCGGCGTGAAGCGCGTGATCATCTCGTCGGCCTCGCGCGTGAACGTGAGGCGAAAGCCCGACGGATGATCGGGTGAGCAGCCGAAGCACGGCTGCCCCTGCCCGAAGAGGTGCCCGTCGTGGAAGCCGTCTGGCAGACCGCGACGCGGTGACTCGCTCATCGCTCAGCGCCCCACGCGCACGATGTAAGGGTCGCCGTTGATGCGCGTGCCCGTGCGGAAATCGATCCACGCGACGAGTGCGCCGTTGAGCGCGCGCACGACGGCGGGGCCGATCGTCTGGCCCGCGCCCGTGTCGAGGCGCGGGTCCGTCACCTGCCACGTCGCGCCTGCGTCGATCGACGCCGCCGCGTAGGCGCGCGCGACACCCGCGCCATCGTTCGTGTAGCCGACGACGACGAGGTCGCCGCCCGCCCAAGCGATGGCGGGATCGCGCGTGACGCCCGTGAGCGCTGCGTCGCCGCTGCTCGTCGCGCGCTGCGCCGTGCCGAAGGTCGCGCCCGCGTCGAGGCTGCGTGCGACGAAGATCTGCGAGCCCGCGCGGGTGTCCTCCCACGCGAGGAAGACGCGGTCGTCGGTCGCGCTCGCGGTGCCGGGATCGACGTCGATCGTGACGTCGAGTGAGCTCGACACCTCGCCGGATGGGTCGTCGAGGATGCGCTCCGCGCCCCAGCTCACGCCGCTCGTCGTCGAGCGCGCGAAGACGATGTCCGAGCCACCGCCCGTGCCCGTCGCGACGTCTTCCCACGCGACGTAGACGTTGTTGCCGGCGACGACCGCCTCCGGCAGATCGCTCTGCCGCGTGTCGCCCGTGTCGGCGTCGAGGCGCACCTCCGCGGCCCCGACGAACGCAGACGCGTCGCCGTCGACCCAGTTCGCGAAGACGTCGAAGGTGCGCCGGCCCGCGCGGATCTCGCGCCACACGACGACGAAGCGGTCCGAGCCCGTGACGACGACCGAAGGTCGCCCGGCCTGCGGAGCCGCGCCGCTGTTCACCGTCACGCGCTGCACCGCGCCGAAGTTCTGTCCGAAGTCGATCGACCGCCGGATGAAGACGTCGCGCGTGAGCGTGGCCGTCGCGAGCTGCTCCCAGACGACCGCGACGCGGCGACCATCCGCGGAAACCGCGACGTCGTGATGGAAGGCGTCGATGGCGCCGCCCGCGTCCATGCGTGCGCCGCTGAGCGGTGCAGTGAAGTTCACGCCCGCGTCGACCGAGCGCGCGACGAAGAGCTGCCGGATGCCAGCGACGACCTCCTGCCACGCGACGACGACGCGATCGGTGCCGAGCGCGGGGTCGAAGGCGACGGCGATGACGGGCACGACGGCCGCGTTGGTGGTGCCCGTCGTGAGGCTCTGCACGTCCTGCCACGTGGTGCCGCCGTTCGTGGAGCGGCGGAGGAAGACGTCGGCGGCGCCGTTGCGGAGATCGCTCCACACCGCGTAGACGTTCGTGCCGCGCGTCGCACCGCCGTAGGCGAGGCGCACATCGTAGGAGTGGAAGGCGCCCGCGAGCGACGTCTGCACGCCGCCACCGCCACCATCGAGGCGGAACTCGCCGCCCGCCGTGAGGCAGCCCTCGCCCGCGTCGCCGAGCGCGTCGCAGTCGGTGTCGCGCGCGTCGCCGCAGCGATCGACCACCGGCACCACCTGCCCGACGCACGCGCCGAGCGTGCCGAACGCGCACGTCTTCGTGCCCGCGACGCAGGTGCCGACACCCGCCGTGCCCGCTGCGCCGTCGTAACACGACTGCGTGAGCGGCCCGCCGCCCGCGGCTTCGTCCGTCGCGTTGTCGCAGTCGTCGTCGACGCCGTTGCACGACTCCACGGCCGGCAGCACCTCGCCCGCGCAGGCGCCCGAGAACGCGCCCGCCGTGCAGCTCCGCGTCCCGCCGCGGCACGCGCCGATGCCCGCCGTCGCAAGCGGGCCCGTGTAGCAGGCCTGCGTGAGGCCCTCGTCAGTCGCGCCGTCGCAGTCCTGATCGCGCGCATCGCACGTCTCAGGGACAGGCACCGTCTGCCCACCGCACGCGCCGAACGTGCCGGCAACGCACGTCTGCTCGCCGCCGACGCAGAGCCCGACGCCTTGGGTGCCTGCCGCGCCCGTGTAGCAGGGCCGCGTGAGCGGGCCGCCGGCCGCATCTTCGTCAACCGTGCCGTCGCAGTCGTCGTCCGCGCCGTTGCACGTCTCGGCCACGGGCCCGATCGCGCCGACGCAGACGAGAGCACCCGCGACGCACGACTCCGAACCCTCGACGCACGCGCCGACGCCGCTGCCGCACGCGGTGCCGTCGTCGATGGGGTCGTCGTCGACCGTGCCGTCACAGTCGTCGTCCAGGCCGTTGCACGCCTCCGCGACGGCCCGCACTTCGCCTGCGCAGACGAGCACACCGAGGACATCACACGTGATGGTGCCGCGTACGCAGACGCCGACGTCCGAGCCGCACGCGGTGCCGAGCGTCGCGTCCGTCGGCGCGTCGTCGACGGTGCCGTCGCAGTCGTC
>Ga0172372_10009227_pt1 | contig 12862 bp, 6 predicted proteins | sample LakKiv5m_2_FD_114544 | JGI IMG/M metagenome (GOLD analysis project Ga0172372, IMG submission 114544) | Freshwater microbial communities from Kabuno Bay, South-Kivu, Congo - kab_092012_9.5m | ecosystem: Environmental > Aquatic > Freshwater > Lake | place: Democratic Republic of the Congo...
AATTGCAGCAGGTGATTGAGGGACCGGCGAGGAAGTCGGGCCTGAAGTTTGAGCCGGGGCTGGTGGAGCGGATTCTGGAACGTGCAGAACAGGCGCCCGGCTGTCTGCCGCTGCTGGAATTCCTGCTGGATCGGCTGTGGCACATGTCGCTGCGGGAAGGTGTGGTGACCAATGACAGTTACACCCGACTGGGAGGACTTGAGGGGGCGATTGCGTCCTGGGCGGATGAGAAATTCGGCAGTTTGTCGGCAGCGGAGCAGGCCGCCTGCGGCACGCTGTTCCGGCGACTGGTGCATGCCGGGGAAACCGTCCGCGAAGATACTCGCCGTCGCGCCGACATGGCTGTTCTGCCGCCGCTGGAGCAGGCGGTGGCGATGAAGCTGATCAGTGCCCGACTGCTGGTCTCTGGCGGAGCAGCGGGGGAATCAGCCGAGGCCGGCGGGAAAACTGTGGAAGTGGCTCACGAGGAGCTGCTGCGTCGCTGGAAACAGCTGAAGGGCTGGATTGAGCAGGATCGCCGATTTCTGAAGTGGCGGCGTGAACTGGATGTGCAGGTTGCCGAGTATCGAAAGGATCGGCGTGTGCGACTGAGCGGTCGTCGGCTGACTGAAGCGCGGCAGTTCTATCCGGCAAGGAAAAATGAACTGGAACCGCTGGAACGCGAGCTGCTGCGCCGCAGTTTTTCGCGTCGCTGGCAGTGGCGACTGGGCACTGTTGGGGTGATCGGCCTGCTCTTTCTGAGTTTTGCGTATTCACGAGCGATGAACAATGTGCGGACGCTGCTGGCGACGACGGCGGATCGAGTGCAGGCAGAGCTGGAAGAATTGGCGCCGTACCGCTGGCTGGCTCGCTGGCGTCTTTCGCAGGAAATGACGGGCGGGAAAGAGACGATCCATCGCCTGCGGGCCACTTTGGCGATGGCCCGGTTCTTCCCCAGCCGGACGGTTATGCAGGAGGTGGCACGGGGGTGGAATGATTTCGAGGTTGAAGAAGAAGAGAACCGCGAAATCGCAGTCAGGCAGCTTTACGCCGGACTGGGGCCGATTCCGTTTTTGCGTGAGGCACTGCAGTTTTCCAGGGAGGGAGACCCCACGCTGGTGACGGAATTTCTGGTTCGGGCTGCGGCGGCCGGGCAGCCGGTAAGTGTGGCCGGTGAACTTTCCGCAAGTCTGGCTGGGGAGCCTGATCCGCAGCGGCAGGCGTATCTGCAGTATCTGCGCTGCCTTGTGCTGGGATCCGGACGGACTGCTGACGAAGCAGTGATACAGGAACTGCAGTCTTTATATCAGACGTCTGACAACGCTGGCGTGCATGCGGCTGCCGGCTGGGCGCTGCGTCAGCACGGGAAGACGATGGAAGAACTGGAGATGCTGATTGCTGAGAAGACTGAGTATCAACTGACGGGCTCCCGCGACTGGTATGTTTCAGCCCAGATCGCAGGGCAGCCGGGGCAGGCTGGAGTTGGTGCCGCACCTGGTTTCACGATGGTACGCATCCGCAGTGATGCCTCGTTTCAGCTGGTGGCTGTGGCAGGTGATGGGGCCCGCAAGGACCCGGGTGAGGAGGATCAGTTGGGCTGGACTGCTGAAGACAAAGCTGCGGTTGGGGAATTCTGGCTGTCGGACCGGGAGGTGAGTCTGGGTCAGTTTCGGGCGTTGTGCCCGGAGCGGTTTCAGTTGACGGACGATTTGCCGAAGGAGCCCGGTGAGGAGCCGAAAGATCTGGGTCCGATGAATAATGTGAACTGGTACGAGGCGTTGATTTTCAGCAATCGTCTGAGTGTATCCCACGGCCTTGAGCCGTATTACGAGGTGGATGAGTCTGGTTATGACTGGGAGGCGAGGAGTTTCAAGGACGGTGCGAAGTTTCCTTCAATACCAAATGCGGCGGGGAGTGGTTACCGTTTGCCGACGGAGCGGGAGTGGGAGTATGCGTGTCGGGCATTGAGTGCTGTCGAATACAGTTTTGGCCAATCGGAGAAAACACTGGATCTGTTTGCATGGTGGGATCGCAAAGATTCACCGCAGAAGTGCGGCAGTCTTCGTCCGAGTCGCTGGGGCCTGTATGATATGCACGGTAACGTGTGGGAATGGTGTTGGGGTCGTGACGATGCGACGGAGGCAGAGGGTTCCGATACCCGTCGCGTGTTGCATGGCGGCTCGTTCACCGACAACGAACCGGACCTCCTCTGGCCGGCGGTCGGCTACAGCAACTCGCCCGACTACCGTAACGACGACAGCGGTTTTCGGATCTCCAGGACTAAGTAGCGGTCCGCGATTTTGCGATTTGTCGCTTTGCGGTTTTGCGATTTTACCCTTTTGCGATTCCTGCGATTTTGCGATTTTGCAGACCTGCGGCACGCGCAGCGTGGCGTGCGAATTTGAAGTCGAGGTCCGCGTCAGGCCACACCACGCAGCGACCGCCGATCCCGGCAGATAATCGGCGGCTGGTGCATGGCACCCTGGTCATGCTTATCGCTGGCAATCCGATAGAGGTCCGCGGTGCGGGCCCGGTAGACCTTCAGAAAAGCACCAAACACCGCGGCCACAAGAATCGCACCTCGCGCGTGCGCCTCTCTGGTCGTGTTCAGAGCGAACACATCCGGTTGATGCGGCTTCCATTTTCCGGTCTTCTCATCGATGCCTCCGAGAAAATCAAGCAGAGCTGAACCACGCTCTGATGACTGACCGAACTGCTGCGCCAATTGCCCCAGCGGGTTTTCGCTGGCAAGGTTTCCCCGAGTTCGCACGATTTGATCACGCAGCACTCCCGGGTACGCAAAGTGCTGAAAGAGTGCCAACAGATCTGCAAACGCCTCGTGAAACGCGTGCACATCCGGATTCACGGGTTCGTAGAATCGAGGATGCACGGCATCCAGCAGCGCGTAAGTTGTCTCGTGAGCCACAATGTCATGCGATAAACACGTGAAAACGATGGTGCCTGGGATGCTGCTGGCATCCTTCACACGCACCGGAAAGTAGCGCCTTTTTTGCAGGACTGTAATAGGCATTGCGATCCCTCAGTGCATGCGGATAGATCCGCAGTCGATGCACAAACTGCTCTTCGTAACGCTCACCATCCCGATATCTGTGAGTCGCCCAGAGTGCAACACGTCCGAGGGCCTGCTCGAAATGGGTAATTGTCGACATCGCCACCGCAGATACCATCTGCTGATGAAACTGCGGATTTGACTCGGACGGCGCTAGACCATTCTGAGCCAGCAGGCGCGGATCATTCAGGTCCACAGGCCTGTAGAAGCAGCCACTGGCAGGGTCCGCATCAACGACCTCGATGTAATCTCCCACCGGACCGAGCTTGTGATCCTTATTCCCATGAAACACTGATCTCGATCCCACTGATCTATGATCTATTTTACTGTGCTGAAATGCAGGGAACAAAGGCAAAGATCCGCAGCTTTCTGGACACGGGGTCAGGTATGAGGTCGTTCGCCGGCATGACTGTGCCCTGAATGGAACACGGAATGCCGCCAGCGTATTCACGCAGAACAATCGGGAAAACTATAGATAAACGACATCACCTATGTCCATGCTGACGCGTGGCTTTCTGCGAACGGTGGTTAAAGACAGGAGCAGACATGGCGAGTTTTAATCGTGGTCTTATTCCGGGCGTTTCAGACTGCGGATTTCTTCGAGCAGTAACTTGTACTCCGGATAAAATTCCTGAAGCATGTCAGACTGCTCGTCAAGCCCCCGCAACGTGCTCACCCAATCATCATCCCACTCCCTTTTATACCCAGTGGCCATCAACCGAACGCAGGAGTCAAACGGCAGCACAGGCGATACCGTGCGAACCGATTCGTCAACGGAACTATCTGACTGATTCTCAGCACTTACCTTCACCGCAGCGTCATACTCACCACTTCGAATTCGCGCAAATCCAAGTGTATTTCGCGCCCAGGCGACTTTCTCCCATACTCGACTTCTTTCAGCCCTCTGCAGATTCCTCTCTGCCATCCTTGCAGCCCGCTCGCTTAACGGCTTGTCGAGCCCAAGGTTGCAGACAACGAAAGCCCGGCACAATGCGTCGTCGCTGTCGTCCGGCCTCAGCATCCCATCAGCCAGTAACAGTTCAGCAAGCCCCTTACCGATCTGCCGTTCCTGATCCGTCAAGACTCCATCCTGCCACATCGCGTTCAGCAGCCAGCGAACCTTCTGCTGATCCGCCCCTTCAACGTGGCGGCCAGGAACCACGCTGATCAATGCCTTAACAAAGTTCACCACAAGCTCTGCAGACACAACCCGCAGAAACTCCGGACGGCTGATAAGGTCCATGCCACCGGACCAAAGCACCTGTTGCAGCAGTGTTCGCGGGCCGTGGCGTTGCAGCGCACGCGGATTTTTGAGAATGTCTTCCATGCAGGTTTTCAGAAATCCGTCAGCTTTTGCATCCCGCCCGTCCGCAGGAGACAACGCGCGCATCACGCCCAGTCGCATTTCAATACCTGCCCCGGAGTTGGCTGGTACCCTCGTCAGCAACAACTGGAGCAGCACATAGTGCACACTTCCGAGAAGTGGTCGTTCATCTTCGATGGGCAAGGAAAAATCGCCCAGCCCCTGAGAGTTTTTGTCGAACTGCTCAGCATTTTGGGGACCGCGAAACCGAGTCTTACCAAGCCCTTCAGCACGGTCTTCCGCTGCACTGAGAACTGCTCTGGCAACTTCGCACGCAAACTCGATTTCCCCAATGCCCGCTGGTCTACTTGTCTCGAGCTGACGCCAAACCTCAGCGGCATCCATGCTCTCCTCAAGCAGCTTAACGGCGGAGACGATGGCTTCCGAATCTGCCGGCCTGATGACACCTGCGGGTGTGGTCCGTCGATCTGCCGGTGCGGCCGTTGCAAATGAGAACCGGCTCTCCAGGAACGGTGCGGAGGCTTGAAAATCGCCCGTTGAGATTGACTTGAGGCAGGCATTCAGATTGCCATCCTGCCAGTCCTCAGAATCAGCCTCTGCTGGATCAACCATAGGCGACAATCGCAGCCGCCTGGTCCTGAGTTCCTGTCCATCAAGGGTTGTAACAGTGAGAACATCCCGATTCGGGCTAGCCAGCGACACGGTGCTGTACCGGGCTCCAGGAGTTTCGCCTGGAGATACGGCGACCATTCGCAGCTTCACTGGCAAGGCTGATGACCTGCCTCCACTCTTAGGGGAAACGATATCCAGACACCAGAGTCCGACAGCACTTCCAGACAGCCCAAACAGCCAGTTCCTCTTCGCATCGTAGGACAAGGTACGACGGGCAGCATCCACAAGCAGATCACCATGTGGACTGGCTCCGGTATATTGTCCGTCAAGGAAACTGGTCAGGCTCAATAATTCAGCATCGCTGTACTGCTCATACGAAACCACCAGCCACCGGGCCTCTTTACTGTCGTCCGTCAGTGGGCTGATGTTCCGAATGTTTGTGGGGAATCGCAACGAGCGACATGCAGTCAGTTTTTTTGCACTTTGGTTCGCCGACGACGCGGCAGTCGATTCGACATTGAACAAATCGACGAAATCCGCATCGCTGCCAAGGGCAAGGTATGATTGACCGCGACACCTGAAGTACGTGGCTGACGTCACACTCTGAATGCTTTCGGGAACGCTCGGCTGGAGTGACGTCCGTTGCAGTTGCAGGGGTGATTGTGTCTGTTTCCGGCTGGGTTTCATACCGTCTGCGCGGTCTGTCGCATTGGTACAGGTCCAGTTTATTAATTGAAGTCCATCGTCTTGAACAACTTCCTGAAACAGAAATCTCCCATCATCGCTCCAGATCACCTGTCTTGTTTTGCCACTTTCCACGTTTAATGGATCTGTCTGGGATGCCCAGTCTCGCGCCTGCAGGTCGTAGACCTGCAGCGAACCGCGGATTGTAAGGGCCAGCAGGTTGGATTCGGGTGAGAACACACACGGGCCATCGAAGTATCCGAGCACCCGTTCTTCGCCATTCCTGAAACAACAAACCAGCGCATCCTCCGTGCGGACCATCATGTCGCCATGTTTATTGACAGCCACGATCTCTGAATCCCAGGAAACCTGAAGACTTCGCAGAACGTTTCCGCTGTCATCCGTTTGTATGGCGTTGAGAGACGCTTCGGACTCTGCGAGTCCAGCAAAAATCTTTCCTGTTTGATCGATCTCACGCGGGTAGAAGGGAAGGGTAGTGTGACTGGAGCTTTTCGTGATTTCCGCCTGCGGCAGGTGCAGGAGTTGCCACTCTGAGCCGGATGCAGGATGTACAGCCACGATCAGAGCAGACGCGTCACCCGTACCCGCCCACCTCAAGGCCGCGGCCTGAGCTGGCAGGCGGATGGGCACTGCAGCGAACCTGTCTCGATGCACGTCGTACAGCCGAAGAGTACTATCACGGCAGGCGAGGGCGAGTATCTGACGATTCGGGGACAATGCGGCCCTTGTGAACTCAACACCAGTTGTGTAGGGCGTCCCCAAAAGGTTAGAGACTTCGGGTTCAACCTCGTCTGCCTCGCCAGCTTGCCTCGACCAATCTGTGAACGACTCTCCATGAATTGACTGGTCCGTCACGATCACGATATCGACATCAACAGCGTTCTCTGAGGGAGATCGTCGTGTTTCATAGGCATCGATGATGGCGCTGTCTGTCATCAGGGAGGTGGAGCTTGCAAGTGTTCTCACAGACACGCCATCGGACTCTGAGCAAACAGCCAGTTGCAGTGGACTTGCCGGCCGGCTCATCGAAGCCGACTCCGGCTGTCCCATTAGTCCTTTCAGCCGCCAGTTTGCTGACCGCAGCGCAGGATCCGATAGTACGCTTGTTTCAGGTTCATCGAACGCGCTGGGAACCAAGATGCGACTTGAAGTCTGTTCTGACGTTCCTTCTCGGAGAAGTATCAGCGTTTCAGAGTCCGTCTCCCTCGCGGGTTGAACGAAGCGAATGAACTTTGTTTCCGGACCATCAAATTCATGTCCTCGCAGATCCTTGGGAGCCTGGCTCTGAAGCCAGTGGACGAAATCCTTTGTTGTCAAAACAAACAGTGTTCCGGAAACGTTGTTTACGGCCGGCTGCTCCTCGGGTTGCGCATCAGACAACGGCTCCGAAGTTTGTGCTTCCAGTATTGATTCTTTTTCCGGTTTTGGGTTCTTTTGCTGAGGTGGCTCCTGAGGCGGTGAGGCTATTGTCGGTCGCTGCTCTGGCTGCAGTTCGAGGACCACAAATTGCCTGTCGGGGCTGATATGTATCGCGTTCAGAGCATGGCTGTTGCCATCGGCGTCGGCAGGGTTCGGATCGCTGGACGCATTTTCCGGCTCCGTACGGCGAATGAGCTTGACCGGTTGGACGGGCTTGAGGGTAAGGACTGTATTTGGCTTGCCGGTCGCGAAGTGAACTGTCGCCTGCTCCCTGGGGCCACTGCCGCCCCCGGCGTTCGCATCCCTGATTGCGAGCAGGCAATACGAATCGTCAGTTGTCCTGAAGATTTCAATTCGTGCAGTGGATGCCGGAAAGTCGTGGATTTGAAGAGTTTCCGGCTGCGCCTGTGAATCCGTATAAACTTCAATAAAGTACCCTTCTGACTTACCTCTCTTCAGCAGCGCAAAACCGGACTCTGCGAGCTGACTGCCGAATCGCACCGGGACTTTGTTTTTGAGGTCCAAATGTGATTCAAAGTTGCGCTGACCACTGACTGTCCCGTCAGGTCCGACGGCGAGATAGTTGCAGGTCCTGGGGCCATCAGTTGAAGAACCAGCGTTTTCCAGCAGATAGGCCACGTGACCATCGGGGCGGGGCCACAGATTAATCGTCGTCGACCTCCGAACCTCACCGGCGATCTTTTTGATGATCGGCAACTGACTGAGTGTCATGCTGGTGTTGGCATGCACCAGCAACCGAGTTTGCTCGCCGTCGGGATCCTGCTTCCAGTCTTCGCTTTTTCGGTAGTACTCCGTCATTTTTCCGTAGGTGCTGGCGAGTTCACCGAATTCCTTCGTGACATCAAATGAGTGGCCTGCGTTGAGAGTTCCCGCTGCCAGATCAGCGAGTAACTGCCGTGTTTCCTTTCTGCGAAAGCTCTGATTGAGCGCTGCGGTGGCCTGGGCCTCATTGCCTTTGATTCGGAGATATACAGTCAGCAGTATGACCACGGCGACGACTGCAACCGGAAACCAGCGAAGGACAAACTGCTTGAACTGACTACGAAAAATGAAGGTTCTGGCGTCCGGCGAAAAGCAGTCCGGATTCACTTTCTGCAGATTCAGGCAGTTTGCGATTTCCTGCGGAGTGAGTCCCAGCTCAGACCAGCGGCGTCCACCACGGACCCAGGCGACAGTATCACGTTCGCGTTCGCTGATCAGGGTTGTTCGCTCCTTCTCATCCCGCGCCCATGCTCCCACCGCCTGCCAGTTCCGGATCACACTTTCATGCGACAGGTCAATTGCCTGTCCACTGTCGATGTCCTTGTCCGCATCAATCGGCGGGTAGAGAAAATTCATCCCGGAAGCACTGAAGTCAGCCAGCACTTTGTGAAGTGCCTGATTCGGGCTGGTCCTCAGTTGTTGGGGTGCAGTCTCGATGATTTTTTGCCATGTGGGAGGGGGTGTGCGGCGAATCAACTGTCCGGCGTCGCCGACGTCACTGACCTGTCGGAAGATATGCTCCACCGCTGCCAGTTCGGCCGCGGATCGACTTGCGTCCCTGCACCAGGATTCGGCCTGCTTTCCAATGGCACCGGACAGGCGACCAGCTTTCAGGAAATGCTCTCGAGTGAGTTTTTTGCCGCTGACAGCCGAGCTTCGACCCGCTGTGGTGTCCAGTTGTGGACGCGCATTTCCGCCCCCAGCGTCTTGCTCAGGCATGAGCCACATCTGCATCAGCAGGTTTTGCATCAGCGGAAGCTGATCCGGGTCGTTTCCCATTTCATTGAGAATTTCATTCACAACCTCTGATTCCACATCGCAGGAATGCATGCGAGCTGGACCAAGGATAGCCTCCCGAGTCTGCTCTCGCGTCAGTCGTGGGGTGAGATACTGGCTGACGCTGATTTTTTCCGGCAGTCCAGCGAACTGGGTGCACTCGCCGAGGAAATCCGTGCGCATCGTGATGATCACGTAGGCGCTGATGCCTGTCCGCTCAACCGTGTTCAGCAGCAGCCTGACAAAGGTGCGTGCTTCGTCGAACTGCGCGGATTTCCGGGCGGCCTCGGTCTGCGCAATCGACACGTCATTAACTGACGTGCTGGATCCACTGAACCGAAACAACTCCTCAAACTGATCGACCAGAATCAACAGACAACGCTTTTGAGCAAAGTTGTTGATGGCAAGGAATTCTCCGAGGCGTTTCGGACCAGGCAGCAGATCCGCGATTAGCCGATCCACTGCCACCAGGTCCGGTTTCGGAGTTTGGGCAGACGCGGTTTCGCTCTCGTCACCATTGGCGTTGAAAATTCCACAGGTCAAAAGCGCTGTGGCAAGATTTCGCATTGGCTGACCACCCGGTCGGAGCACTGCGAACCTCCACTCGTCCTGTTCTCCGGTGAGAAAACCCTCGCGCAGTGCAGGTAGAACACCAGCTCGGATGAGCGAACTTTTGCCGCAACCTGACGGTCCGGTGATCGCGATAAACCGATTCTTGCGCATGCGGTTCAGGATCTCCGCGACATGGCTGTCGCGCCCGAAGAACAGGTCGGTCTCGTGCTCCTCAAAGGGGCGCAGGCCTGGATACGGACAGTGAATCTCTTCGTGGTCAGACCCGAAACTCATAGGATCCTCAACAATCTTTTCGGCCAGATCCAGAGCCCTCATTCCACTCACGACTTCGGTCAGGCCGGCTTGATGCCAATCTGATCCAGCAAATTACCGAATTTCTCTGCGACAAATCCGTCCTGAAAATCGAGGATTCGGAGGTGTTCATTCCACCACGATACGTCCGGCAATTGGCGTGAAAGTTTCTGACGGGCGTCCCCTGGTATGCGAAGCAGAGACTGTCGGTCTTCAACATCCTTGCCCGGCGGTGGTGCGGCAATTACGCAAACGGGTTTGGGGGGATCATTGTCCCATGTGAACTGGGACATCCTTGCCAGCCTTCCGCTGACCCATTTTCGATTTCTGATGTCACCGAACACCACAAAACAAGCAAGGGCCGAGCGCACATTCTGTTTGAATTCCTGCAGGAAGTCAGCGTCATCTTCTGTTTTTTTAAGTCGCTTCCAACAAACACCACTGCCACTGAGAAAATCAAACATGTCCTGGATTACTTCATAGTCCGGAGCCTCTTCATCAGACGGGTAATCAAAGTACACGTAAGGCGCGACCTGCTTTGAATTCGCCGTGATACAGTCGAGAATCTGTTGATGAAAATCGTCCCAGCTATTCATCGCGCGACTGAACAGCAGGTGTTCGTACTGCTGAGCCAGAGCATCCGTCGAGTAAACGCTTCTGATGAATTTGTCGAATGATTCCCTTGATATCTCCGGATCCCTGCAGAGAAGCAGTGTCTTTCCGGCTTCATCTGCCAGTTGTGCCTGGAGCAACGCACAAGTCGATTGCTGCGATCTCCACTGAAGCAGATTCCCAGGGTTTGCATTGACAGGAAGTGCGACAAGGTCGCAAACTGCAAGTTCCTGCCGAAAACTCTCAGCGAATCTCGCCGTTTCTGCTTCACTGATAACCGCAGTGGGCGAGTCGACAGTGGCTCTCGACAACTGGACCTGAACACCCTCAGTTTCGAGAAATGATTTCAGTCGTTCCTGCTCGCCACGCAATTTGCTGTGGACTGCCGGAAGGAGCACCGTTGTTGCTCCCTGCGGCACAACCGGCGGGGGCGACGAGACTGCAGGGCCCGGGGGCGACGGTTGGGGTGCTTGAATTGAATTTTTTTGGCGTTTCGGGATCAAGGTCACGGCAACCTGAGTCACCAGTTTCCGAAATGCGTCTGAGGCAGGTTCATACAGCATGGGCGGTTTCGACAGATCAGTCAGACTCCCCTGCCATGCCTCGAATCGATAAACTTTCCTGAGGACCTCGGGAAGTCTTGCTGGTTCGAGTTCGTAAGTTTGGACGACAATGATATTACTGTGGTTTGGGAGGCCCCTGTGCCTGACAAAGTAATCCAGTTCATCGGGACACCAGGTCGAGTTCAGAAAACCATTCGATAATACAGCGAGATAGTAATCCGAGTTCGACAGCTCACGTTCGAGTGCCTCTGTCAATTCGCCACTTAAGCCTTTTTCATCCATCCAAACTGTCACATCCGTGTCAGTTCCCATCAGGAAGCGAAGTTTCTCCTCCAGGGCATTTCGGAAACAGGTCACCCATCCCTGATTCTGAAAAACCATTTCTTTGTTGTCGTGATGACTGTAACTGATGAAAACGCGGCATAGAGGGTCTCCGGTGCCCATAAACATGCGTCCTCTGCGTACCAAAAGGTCTGGAATTCGGTTCAATGCCAAATAGGGTGCGCGGCCTGGGGAAAATGAATATGGAGTGTTTACAGAAAGGAGTGTGACCGGACTTGCGGTGTGAGCCCAGCGAAAACTGGTAGTGTGGAAAATTGGCGTTCATGCAATTCTCTGCGGGTGCAACGAACCGTATGACGCAAGGCATCAAGGCGGATGATAAGCATGACAAGTGGAGATGAATTGGGCAAGTCAGATGTGTTTGTGAAATTGGCCGTGACGCTGTCTCCCGTGGTCGAGGAAGCCGTGCGGCAGGGTATCACAATCAAAGAGTTCGAACGTGGACTGTTGGTAGGATTGCTTTGTGCTGGCAGACAGGTGATCAACCAGTTCCTGATTGCTCAGGGGGTTGGCGACGCTGGCGAGACGACCGCTCATCCCGCCGACAGCGACAATGACCAATCGACCGAGCCTTGAAAGATCCACCGAAGCCCGGAACTGGCTGCAAGAATGCTGCGAACAGTCTTTGGCGAACATGAGTTTTCCGCCTACATGTATCGCGAAGGAGAAGATCGCCGCAGTCCGATCGTCGTGCGAAGGCCCGTACCACAGCACTAGCATTTGATGGCAAAGCTTCCCGGGCAGATACAGGATCCGGGTGACGAGATTGTTCGCGGTTCCATCCTTGCGTTGTCGTGGGCTGCGCGGGAAGTCCAGCAGCGTCGCAAGGCGAATCAGTCGCTGGTACGTCTGATGGATGGTCAGCACAGTCTGTGGTCGGATGCGGATGCGTGTCTGAAGCACTGCAGCGCGGGCGATGTCATCGATATTCTGGACATCATGCATGTTGCGGGGTACGTCGGGAAAGCAGCGAAGTTCCTGGTTCGGGGTGAGACGGCCCAGGAGGAGTTCGTTCAAGATCGCATGCTGTGGATTCTGAGGGGCGACGTACACGGTGTTGTTCGCGGCCTGCGTCGCATGGCGCCTGTCGCCATCTTGTCAAAGACCGCCTCGAACGAACCGGCATGCGCTGGTCCGCCAGCGGTGCTCAGGCGATGCTCAGTCTCAGATGTCTGAAAGCTTCCAGCGCCTGGGATGAATTCCAGCAGCAGTTCCTCAACCCGATTCCCCTCGAGGCGTGACCGCCGCAAGTGCGGTCACACTCGATTCTAAACCAGGGAGGCGATCATAAACCAACGGCGGAGGCGGTGGAGCTGGCAACGACTTGGCCGCTGTCCCGTGAAGCACTGGCGGCTCCGGCGATCGCGGCTGCCTGCCGGTGGACAGCACAGAAAATACCAAATTAATCAGCTGCAGCCGTGTCTGCAGTCCCGTCAACTCGCCCCAGAATTTACGCCGCAGATCTTCCGGGTTGAGTCGCCCGGCGAGCGTTCGTTCGTGCCATCGGGCTGTGAGCGGTCGCAGAATCTGATTCAGCAGCAGATCGGCAAACTCCATCGCCACCGACGCCTGCGGACCTGCCCGGCGACACAC
>Ga0172372_10009229_pt1 | contig 12860 bp, 18 predicted proteins | sample LakKiv5m_2_FD_114544 | JGI IMG/M metagenome (GOLD analysis project Ga0172372, IMG submission 114544) | Freshwater microbial communities from Kabuno Bay, South-Kivu, Congo - kab_092012_9.5m | ecosystem: Environmental > Aquatic > Freshwater > Lake | place: Democratic Republic of the Congo...
GCTACGACTGGACAACCGTCGCCTTCGTCGACGGTCACGGCGCTTCATCCGTCATCAGCGTGGTCGCCCTCACACTGTTCCTGTCAGGGTGGGCACCAGGCCGACTCTTCGGCGGGCGGCCTCTGGACCGATGGGGCCGACGAACTGCCCTGCAGGCGAGTTTCGCCTGCGTCGTGCTCGGTTCCCTCCTGGTCGTCACCGGGACGATGAGTCTCGCCCTCATCGGCATTGCCCTGTGGGGCGCAGGTGCGAGCCTCGGCTTTCCCGTCCCCGTCTCTACCGCCGCAGATGACCCCGGAAAGAGCGCAGCCCGGATCAGCGTCGTCTCAACGATCGGGTACGGCGCCTTCCTCGCCGGCCCCGCGCTCGTTGGCTTCCTCGCCAATCATGTCGGCATCCGGGAGGCTTTGCTCGCTGCGACGGCCGCCGCAGTGTTTGGCCTCCTCATCGTTCCCGCCGTATTCAAGAGACAGCCGCCCACGACTCCCAACTCACGAGCTCGGCCGCAACCCGAGCCACCGTGAACTCCCGCGAACGACGAAGGGCCCCCTATCTCTCGTGGACCCTTCGATTGGTAGCGGGGCGAAACTGGCAGGGCGCGACCATCGAGTTCCGTGCCCTCCGAGGTCCCCTCACGAAACCGCACGTCTGCACCCCCCTGAACTCCCCGGGGGTTCACACCCTGCACCCCCGTGGTCAACTTTGCCATCAGGCGGCCGAGTCGCTCTAGGTACCGCGACAGGTCCATGGGGACCATGAACTCCTCCCACAGCAGCTCCCCCGGGGTCACCGGATTAACCAGCACCGCTCGCTTCGCCATCTCCCGCACCCCCTCCCTGTTCACGCCTGACCCCGGCTTGTCTACGCGCTCAGGGCCGAGCGCCGCACGGCCGCGACGTCACTTTCGAGCCGGTCCAGGGCGGCCTGGAGATCATCGACCGGGGCGACCGCCTTGAGCACCAACAGCCGGACGACGGTCGACACGGGCAGTCCTTGCTCACCGGCGTAGGCCGCGAGTTGGGCGAACTCATCCTCGCGAAAGCGCACCTGCAGGTTCCTGGCTCGCGGGTGGCCACGGGTCACGCTCGTGCCTTCCGGCATCGGCGCATTCGGATCAGCCGACACCTCCGCCGCCTCAACGGCCGTCGCCTCCGCCTCCAAGACCTTCTCAACCCTGCCCATGATCGCCATCCTCCCTGTAGATCTGCTGATCCCTCGTGTTCGCGATCCATCCATTGACCCCATGCACGACTCCCTCGTGCACCAGAACGATCACCGTGACGATGGCCCCGGCGAGCGTCGAATAGCCGATGACCCGAATGCTGCTCCCACTGCTGCTGTTGTAGTCCGGGTCGATGACCACGCGCTCTGGGTCGGACACCGCCTCAGTGGCCATTTCCACGGTGATCGCATGCCTGGCGTGCATGTAGGCCCCGCGGTGCGTCCAGTCGACGTCCTCCACCATCATCGCAGCGTAATGCAGATCATTACGTGATCACAAGGGACGAGAGGGTGACGCGCGGTGGCGAGAGCCCGGATCTCGTGGGCGCTGGGGGCGCGCAAGGGGTGCACGGTGCCCGGGGCTGCCTACCCCCGGGGTGCGGCCGGAATGCAGAAGGCCTCAACTCCCTCGTGCAGGGGGTGGGCACGAGGCGGGGGCACACCGGGGCACGGCGCCTCGGGCGTTGTCCACAAACCGCCAACGAACCGCCAATAAACCCCTGCGAGGGGGTGCGGGCGACGGGGTGAAAACGGGACAGACCCCCCAGAGATTGGGAGGTCGGAACCTTGGCCAGTAGCGGGGCGACACTGGGGGTGCACGACCACTGGGTTATCTGCACAGCAAGTTCCCCTCACGAAATCGCATTCCTGCAACCCCGTCTACACCCCCCTGAGGGTGCAAGCGTGCACTCCCTCCGCACACATTCACAATGCACTTACCGATCGCGCCGCTCGTCCAGTCCGACCACGGTGCCGAACGGATCTTTGACCTGCGCGATCGTTCTGTCACCTTCGATGGCCAGCGGGCCGCGATGAAGTGAACCTCCGGCTCCCGCAACCGTCGCAATGGCGGCGTTGAGGTCTGCCAAGCTCAAGTAGGCGACGGTGCTGGCTCCGAGTGGGTTCTTGATGTCATCTGCAGCGTGAAAGCCCACCTCGGTGCCGTCCTCAAGTTCGAACCAGAAGAACCCGTCTTCGTTCTTGACGGGAACGTCGATGAGATCCGCCCACCACCGAGAGCACTCTCTCGGATTCGAGCAGAAGAACATGACTGCACGTATGGGTCCGAGTTGAAGGCGCCTTGTCATGCGCGTTCTCGGGCATTTGGCGCTGGTGGCGCTGCCCACTGCCATGTGCGCAAGGACGGACTCCATGAACCAGGTGACTGGCCTTGCAGGAGCTCGGGTCCGAGGAAGACATCCATAAACTCCTTGGCCTGCTCGACACGCTCGTACCCCATGCATGCCGGCACGGATTTGGCCGCCTGCTCGTATGCCCGTCCCCATTGAGCAGGAATGGCGAACACCCGAATCGTCCCGAGCCCGCGCAAAGCTGCTTCCTGGGCAATCGATCGTCGCAGGGTCTCAGCATCCACGAGCTGAGTCGTAGCGATGGTCACGAGGTCGACGAGATCCTTCTCGCGACTTGAAGGCTTGCCCGAATAGTTGGCAAGCGCGGCGCACGCCTTGTCAGCGATCTGGCGTTCGATGGGGTACAGCCGGTACGGATGCGTGACAAGTCGGGGAAGGTCGAACCGGTTGGCAGGTTCGAAGATTTCTACTCCCGTCAGTTCGCCGACCGACACGACGAGGTCGATGCCGATGTCCGACAGCTTCTTCGTGCCTAGGAATGCCTGGAAGGTGGCTCGATAGCCGTCCGCATAGGGCTGCTGGTAGCCTGCGACCGATTCGACGTGGCTGAAGTACTCGAAGCGGAAGTGATCTCCTAGATCGACAGAAGCTAGTCCTCGCAGCGCGACGAGTGCCTGATCAAGGGTATACCCGGTTGCGAAAAGGTCGATGTCCTTGGTGCTGCGTGCGTCGGGGATGCGGGCGAGCATGCCGCTGCCGCCCTTGAGTACCCATTCCGATTGGGCGCCTTCGGCAAACACGCGGCACAGCAGCCGATCGAAGTAGGCCTGCCTGATGCGCTCATTGATGCTCACGGCGGGATCAGCTGCATGCAGCGCTTTGGCCGCGCCCTTGATGGCCATCTCGACAGAACGAGGATCCCCGTATGGCCCGGAACTCATAGCGCCACCTTCCCCAAGAGCGACGTGCTTACAGGTTCATTGCCCACTGATGACGCGTATCGCGATGCCGTCGCGATGGCATCGAGGCTTGGCGCCAGTCGCTCAACCGCCTCTCGCCACTGCTCTGCGACACCTGCGTGTGATTCCTGAAGTTCACGCATCGCATCAGTCGAGGGTTGTAGTGCCATCGCCAGGGCCTGCGCCTGATTCGCGAACTCGGTGAGGTCGGGTACGTCCACCTTCAGTCGAGCTACCAGTTCTTGAACACGCTGCGTGTCATCAGCCAGATCCTGGAAGTAGTCCGCTGCGATGGGACCGGCCAGTGACTGAATCCCAACGATTCGCTTGGCGATCGTCTCGGCATCCAGGCCTGCCAGGTTGAGCAGTCGATCAAGCAGTGCCTGGCCATCGCCCGGCGAGCAGCTATTCCTGGCGGCAAGCGGGGCAAGCCGGGCCGCAAGATTCGCTAGGTCAACGCTTCCTTTGCGCATCGCATCGCCGAGCACCTGCGCGACGAGCGACAGATCGACGCGATCGACGATTAGATCGGCGATCGTGCGCTCCATCGTTGTCACGGGTAGTCCATGCCGAACCGTGACATCAGCGGCCGGCATGGGACGCACGGATATGCGCACTCCCCCACGTTGCGTCTGGCGGCGCACGGACGCCGTGAACTCATACCGGTCGGCACGCAGATCCCCCACGTCATGCAGCCACGCAGCCGTCGCCCCGGACACGACGGCATCGCCGGCCAGAGCCTGAAGACGCGCGCTCGCATCAACCTTCGGCACGATCGCCAGCCAGGCACACCGCACACCTTCGAACTCATCCCCAGGCGCTCCCGCATCTCGGTACACCCCATGGGCTATCCGCTCCAGCAGTCCGGCCTCAGCCAGGCGCGACAGATCCAGGCGGCTCACGCCACGGGCAGCGGCTTGGGATGACGTGAGCAGGCCCCACTGGGCAGACGACAGCCCCGCCAGCACCCCAAGCGCCTGTCGGGTATCCATGCTTGGAGTGTATATGTCTAAGGGATACTTTCCAAGCCCTAGATGAATTGGGGGCGTCTATTGGTGAAGTTTCGAGATTCCGGGCCATCTCATGCCGCTGAAGAAGTTGACACCCAAAGAGCCAACCTTGAGGAGATGCCGCCCAATTCCGACGGGCACCAGCGGACGCACCCAACGCAGTCCGTACATCGCACATAAACCGCCGATAAACCCCTCCGTGAGGGGTCCAGAAACCGGGATGAAATAGGACAAGGCCCCCCGGTTTCGGGAGGCCTTGTGCCTAATTTGGTAGCGGGGCGAAACTGAAAGGGCGCGACCATCGGGTTGCGTGCCCACCGAGATCCCCTCACGAACCCCCACTGCTGCACCCCCTCCTGCACCCCCCGGGGGTGCAGATCGTGCACCCCCCTTGTCCACAAAGTCTGCGCGGGTCAGGCGACGGCCTTGGGCTTGAGCTCGACCGAGAGCGTGGTGTCGAAGGCGTTTGCGATGCGCTCCAGGATCGGCAGCGTCGGAGTCGTGCCGCCGGCTTCGAAGCGAGCGATCGCGGGCTGGGTCATGCCGGTGAGCTTGGCCAGTTCGCGCTGACTCCAGCCCCGCTCCTCGCGCATGCCCCGCACCTGCTCCCCCAGCTCGAACGCGAGCTTTGCGGCCGCGTAGGCAGCCTCGACCGCGGAATCACCCGCCCGGGCAGCCTTCAGGTCGTCCCACGATGTGCGTGCCATCACTGCTCCTCGTCCTCGTCCACGATGTGCTTGGCCTCGATGCAGGCAAGCATCGCCTTCTTCGCTCGGGCAACCTGCGCACGATCCCGGTCCTTGCTCTTGGTGAAGACCGTCAGCAGGACGATCCGCCGGCCTGGAGCGATCCAGTACGTGATGCGAACCGCCTGCCGAGACAGATCGAACCGAAGCTCACGCAACTTGCCGTCCAACTGCTTCGTGTGCGGCTCGGAGAGCAAGACACCCCGCTCGGCCAGCAAGACACCCCGCTCGGCCAAGAGGTCGATGTAGAACGCTGCATGACCGAACTGGGCACCCGATAACCCTTCGAGCCAGTCCCGGACCTCCGGCTCAATTTCCACCGAACCCCAAGACATACCACTGATGGTATCCCGTGATTGCGAGGCACCAGCGCCCCGCGCGCCGTTGGTCTCCATGACGGTCCCGTCGACAACAGGAGGTGCAGCCCACTCGACGGGCAACAGCGGACGCGAACGACGCGATCCGTCCATCCTCAAGAGACCCGTCAACAAACCCCTCCGCGAGGGGCTACTGAACCGGGGCGAAATGGGACAAGGCCCCCCGGTAGGGAGGCCTTGCGCCACTTGGTTGATAGCGGGGCGACGCTGGGGGTGCACGACCAATGGGTTATCTGCACAGCGAGATCCCCTCACGAAACAGCATTTCTGCACCCCCCTCTGCACCCCCCTGGGGGTGCAAGCGTGCACCCCCTCCGCACAGATTCGAAACGGGCGTCATCACTTGCCGTCTGAGCGGCCGTAGTTGTCGTCCAACCGCACGATGTCGGTTTCCCGGTACTTGCCGAACATGACCTCGACGATGCGGACTCGGTGGCCGGTGGGGTTGTGGATGCGGTGCGCCATTCCTTGTGCGATTTCGTAGGTGTGCCCGGCCTCGAGCGCGATCTGCACATCGCCGAGTGTGGCGAATGCTCCGTCCTCGAGTGGCGTCCATTCCTCCCAGCGGAGGTCATGAGTCTGCAGGGACGTGGCCTGTCCTGCCTCCACGGTAAGAATCTTGACGGCTGCTGGTGCCGCTGCGACCCGAGCATCAGCAAGGACTACGTATTCGCCCCAGGGCCTGCTCTCCCCCGCGTTCCGTCGGGCGGTCACGCTGAATTCTCTCCGGCGACGACGACCTCGACGCCGGCTTCCGTCGCGATGTCCAGGAGGTAGTCGTTGGGCGCATCGATGACCACCGTGGTGACATCCTCAAGGCCGCACACTCGGGCAAAGTCGGCGGCGCCAACCTTGCTGACGTCCATAGGGACGACGACCCGCCTTGCAATCTGGATGGCAGCTGCTTTGACTTGAGCCTCGGCGAGGTCGGAGACGCTGAATCCGGCTTCGGACCATCCGGTGACGCCGATGAAAGCGACGTTGACGGTGAAGGCGTTCAATGACGAGATCGCCAGGGGGCCGACGAAGCACGCCCCGACGGGGCGGAATGTTCCGCCGATCACGGTGTGGCGGGTATCGCCGCGCTGGGCAAGGGTTTGCGCGACGGGCATCGCGTTGGTCAAGACGTTGACGTTGCGGGGTCGATCGACGTCAGCGGTGTCGTCAGCAAGGTACTCGGCTAGGCGCAGGATGGTGCTCCCTGCGTCGAGGTAGACGGCATCTCCGTCGGCGATCATTCCCAGGCAGGCGCGGGCGATCGCGGACTTGCCGGTGGCATTGCGGCCGATGCGCATGGGCAGGTCCGGCTCGAACTGCGGGCGCATGGCGATGGCTCCACCGTGGGTTCGAGTGAGTCGACCCTGACGGGCCAGGTCGGCAATGTCTCTGCGGATGGTGGGCTCGGCGACGTCGAGCATCGCGGCAAGGTCGGAGTTGCGGACACGGCCGCGGTCAGCGAGGAGCGCGAGGATCTGCTGATGGCGTTCCTCGGCGAAGGATCCCGCGCGATCGCGGGTTCCCGCGTCGTCTGCGGTGTCGTTCATGCGTGCTGCGCTCCTCATAGGCGGGATAGAGCCGAGGCTATCGCGGCACGGTGCGCCACGGGATCGTCGTAGCGCGGAGCGACCCGTTCGAACTGCAGCCCGGTGTCGGCGGCTACTCCGGTCGCTATCGGCAGCGGGTGGACGGGGTCGAGATCAGTGCCCAGGACGATGCCGTGCAGCGATGCGGACGGGCGTTTCGGGCTGTCGGCCGGGATGCACGTGAGCCTGATGCGGCGCTCGTAGGCATGCTTCTCGTCGAATTGCGGGAGCAGCGCTCGCGCAGCCTCGGGCGAGACTGCCGCGATCGCGCCGTATTCGGGTGAAGCCGCGAATCGAGCCCGCGCTTCAGCCACCGGATATTCGTCGAGGAGCGAGGCAATGAGCGGGAACGCATCGAGGTTGGCGGGGCTGGGCTCCCAGCGCCAGGCCGGGCGCACGATGAGCAGGCCGGCGAAGCGCTCCGGTTCGCCCTGCAGTTCGAGTGCGACGGCAGCTCCCATGGAGATGCCCATAAGGATGGGCGGTTCGTCGAAGGTACGTGAATCCATGAGCCTTCGAACGTCGTTTGCCATGGTGGCGAAGTTCAGGGTGCTGGCGTCCAAGGGCCAATGGTTGACACCATGAGCCCGCAGGTCTGGCGCGATGACGCGGAAATTCCGGAGAACAACAGGGTCGAGTAGCCCGGCCGACTGCAGGCTGGATCCGCCGAGGCCGTGCAGTGCGAACAAAGGGCGCCTTCCGGTACCGGCGAGCCAGTAGGGACACAAGTCGTCCGCGCTCATCGTCGTGCTGTGTTCCAGGCCGTCTTGAGGAAGTCGGATACGCGGACGGCATCGTCCGCGGTGAGGTCCTGGGCGATGATGGGCACGTCGTTGGGCAGTTGGGCGTGCAGGCGCATGACGAGTTCGTAGTCCATTCCTCCGGCGCCGGGTGCGCTGTACCCGCTGGCGACGACGTCCTTGGCGTGCATGGCTCCGACACGTGCCCCGAGTTGCTCGAAGGCGGCGCCGAGAATGAGGTTCTGCTGGGCGAGGGTGTCCACGCTGAGAAGATTCGCGGGGTCGAGGACGATCGTGAGCGCCGACGTGCCCGGGTACAACTCGTGCAGCAGGCGGTGCGCGGCATCGGCGTCGCGGATGACGTTTCCGGGCTCGGGCTCGATGCCGAGCTGGACTCCGGCGGCCTCGGCGACGGGGATGAGCGCATCAAGGCTGGCCTTCATGTCGGCCCACGCCTGGGGGGTGTCGTTGTCCGGGTGCTCGCGCCACATGTTCTCGGGGTCGCGCGTACCCGTGCACAAGGTGACCACGCCCGCGCCAAGCGCGGGCGCACGGCGGATGACGGCCTGGCATGCGCGCACGCCTGCCGCGCGGACGGCAGGGTCAGGGTGTGCGGCGTTGAAGGTGCCGGAGACGCCCCAGATATGGACGTCCATGCGCGCGAAGTCGCTGCGGATATCACCGGCTGCTGCCTCGTCCAGGTTCTCGTCGAGGGTGGGACGTCCGAGTACGGACAGGTTCAGCTGTGTGGTGTCGAAGCCCGCGGCGGCGATTGCTTCGGCAACATCGTCGGCGGATCCGACCGGGAACGTGCGCGCGAACACTCCGAACGCGGTCATGGGGTCACCCATGCGCCGCCGGCGTCGAGCGACCGGTTGACGGCATCAATGAGGCGCACCGCGGCGAGGCCGTCGTCCTCGTTCGGGTCCGCGGGAATCCCCTCGGTGATCGACCGCGTGAAGTAGTCGATCTGCTTCTTGTAGGGGTTGGTGTCGGCGAAGACCGGCTTCTCGATCAGGCCGGTGGCCTCGTCGAATACCTCGACCTCGCTGGCGGCCATGGTGACGGGGAACGGGGTGCGCAGCTTGACCGATCCCTTCTCTCCGAAGATTTCCGCTCCCTCGGACCAGTCCGAGTGCACGTTGGCGGTGATCTCGAAGTTCGCCAGGCCGTCGTCCGCGAGAGTGGCGAGCCCGTGCCAGGTGTAGTCGTTGCCGATGTTGGTGCGACGCGCGCACAGCTCCTTCGGGTCACCGAGCAGGTAGCGCATGCCGTCGAGCACGTGGGCGCCGTGCGTGACGAGCAGGTAGTTTCCGCGATCCGCCTTGAACGTGGTCTCGGTGGCACGGACCTGCTCGTCGACGATCATCGGCGGGAAGTACGTGGCTTCCACCTCCGGCCGCATCGCGGACATCACGCGGTACCAGACCGAGGCCGACAGGATTCTGCCGATGCGCTCGCGCACGGCCTGCGCGGCGTAGCGCACGCCGGGGTCGTGGCGCTTCATCGCGCCGACCTGCAGGACGAGCCCGGAGGCCTTGGCGAGCGCGGCGAGCTCCTCGGACTCGGCGAGCGTTCCGGCCAGCGGCTTCTCGACGAGCACGTGCTTGCCGGCAGCGAGTGCGGCGGAGGCGAGGTTGAGGTGGAAGCGATCGGGGACGGCGATGACTACCGCGTCGACGCTGTCGTCGGCGAGCAGCGCATCGGTGTCGGCGTAGGCGTTGACGCCGTAGCGCTGGCATACGCCGTCGCGGAGCATGGGCGAGGGATCGAAGATCCCTGCGAGCGTCGCGCCGGGTGACTTGCTGATCGCGGGCAGGTGCGCCGATTGCGCGATGCGGCCGGCTCCGAGCACTGCGATGCGAACGTCGGTCACGGTGGGTCTCCTTGTATGGGGGTTGCGGGTGCGGGGTCAGTGCAAGGCGGTGGCCAGGTGCGCGGCGCCGTGCGCTCCTGCGGAATCGGGGTCGGTGGCCAGGACGACAGTGGGCAGGGGCAGGACGTTTCCGATGGGCGCCGTGGCCCGCAGTGCTTCTTGCACGGCGACGACGATCGGGGTTCCGATGCCGCTGGCTCCCCCGGCGAGCAGGACTGTGGAGTGGTCGATGATGCGGCTGATCAGCGCGGAGGCCTGGGCGATGGAGGTAGCAGCTTCGAGCAGTAGCGCGGGGCCCTCGCTCGGGTCCGCAGCGGCCCGTGCGATGTCGATGCCCGTGAGTGCATCGATGGTCGTGCCGGTGAGCAGGACAGGGAATGCCTCCGGTGACTGGGTCGCGAGGGTCTTCGCTTGGCGCAGCAGGGCCGTGCCGCTCGCGTAGGTCGCGAGGCATCCGCGTGCGCCGCATACGCAGGCGGGGCCTTCGGGATTCAGGACCAGGTGCCCGAGTTCGCCGGCGATGCCGTGAGTGCCGGTGATCAGTTCGCCGTTGATGATGACTCCGCCACCTACGTCGGTTCCCAGTGTCAGGGCGATGAGGTTGCCTGCCGGTCTGCCGAGTTCGAGGTAGCCGGCCCAGGCCGCGGCATCGGCGTCGTTGAGGACGGCTACCGGAAGTCCGAGCCGTGCTTGGAGGTCTGCGCGCAAGGGCATGTCATCCCAGCCGAGGTTGGCGCTTCGGCGCACGATCTCGCGGTCTGCGGTGATCCAGGCGGCGACGGCGACCGCGACGGCGTCGACGGGCTCATCCCCGCAAGCGATCGGTGCCCTGCGCACCGGACGCGTGCGCACAGAGGGCATCATCACCCATCGATTCGGCCTCGACCAGTACGCCGAGGCCCTCGAGGCCCAGCGCACTGACCCGAGCCGCCACAAGATCGTGATCGCCCCCTAAGGGGAAACGCGCCACCAGCGCGTAGATTCGTGCACACCCGGAAATGACTTTGGGGCCGAAAACCGTTTAATACCAACGGTTTTCGGCCCCAAATTTCCAGTAGCGGGGCAACCGGCCCGTGGGCAGGCGTCAGACGTGTGAGGCCACCCGTTGGGCACGCTTCCCAGCCTTCGCTAAGGAGGGCAACGTCCCCGTCTTCCCAGGCGTGCCCACGCGAGCCATGACCGCATCGGGGCACCCATGAGGCTCGGGACACGTCCATACCCCCCATGTCCTTTCACGCGAACCTGTCGAGGTCCGCCAATGCCAACGACCGTAAGCCTGAGCACGTTAGCTCGGGCGACTGACAACCGGCAACAGGACCGTCGGCACGGACTGTGTCGAGAACGCAGTCGGGCTTGCGATCCCTACCGCTCAGCGAAGGGCCCGGTCCATCAGTACGCGCCCAAACTCAAAGGTCCAGCCACAGCACACGCAGGTGCTCGAATTCATACGCAGTCGAAGATCTATACGCGGTCGAAGAATGACGTGTCGACGGCCACGTCCTGCTCCTCCCGGATCGTGGTGCTCACACCGAGGCCGTAGCGCTTCAGCAGCAGGCACAGATCCTGCCCGTCGACGAGGTCAATCGGTGGGGCTCCGTCCCTGGTCGCCTCCCGCTTGGCCTCGCTGGTGAAGGTGCCCGTGGTGATGAGCAGGCCCTTGTCGCCCCTGCCGGCCATCGCGCCTCGGAAGTCGCGGACCTTGTCCGGCCCGACGCTGCCGGAGTACCGCTTGCACTGGAAGAACACCTGGAACGAGATCAGCGACAGGCGGTAGATCCCAACCCCGTCGATGCCACCGTCACCGGACCGCCCCGTCACGCTCACCGAGATGAAGTCCGCCTCCCGCAGCAACCGCTGCGCCAGCCGCTCGAACGCATCAGGCCGCATCGCCAGCAGCACCTCCAACAGGATGTCGTTCCACGCGGCCTCCTGGGCTTCCTCCCCCGGCCCATCCTGCGGCGCTGCCTGCCGGGAACCCCGGGAGGCCCGCTGACGGGCGATGTACTCCGCCCGCAACGGCTGCATGTCCGCCTCGACCGCCGACTGCCCCCGCGCCGTGACCGCCCACACGCCGCGCGCACTGTTCTCGGCGAGCCCCATCCCCTTCAGATACGTCCGCGCCCACGCAATCCGGTACGCCAACTCGGTGCTGGGCCCATCCCCGTGCAGGACGGCCTGCTGCGCGTCGCTGAACCCCTGCTGGGCCAGCACACGATCCACGATCTCCCCGATGTTCCCCGACCCGCCAAGGCTCCGCAACGCCAGCAGCGTCGGCCACAACAGCCTGTCATAGGCCGGAATCTCGACCTGCTCCCCCGCGCCGCTCACCGGACCCCCTCCCGTTCCATGCTCTATCCGAGCCAGCCTGGTCCGCACCTGCGACACAGCAATCGCCAGCGCTGACTCGGTCGCAGCCCCAAAGCGTCGCCTCATCGCAACGCTAGCGCAGTGCGGCTCGGCAGGAGCATCCCCTCATCCAGGACCCCGATCGCCGAAACCGCCACATGCGCGCCCTCAGGCGACGCTGACGGGAACTGGACGCCACCGCGGCTTCCCTGACGGAGGGGATGCTGCGAGGGAGTCACTGCGCACCATTGAGCCAGGCACGTCGGCCGCCGGTACGCTTCCGCAACAGTCGACTGCCGGTATTTCCGCGAAGCAGGCACCCGGCTATGGGGAGGCATCATGCGGGCAGAGGTCGCCTACAGCTACATCCGGGACCTCCTCGAGCGGATCACCGGCCAGCGACCGACACCGGACCCGGATGGAGACCTGCCCGTCCAACTCGGCGGGGCCCGGTTCTACGTCCGCATCGTCGGTAACCACGACGCCTGGGTGCAGGTGTTCAGCATCGCCCTGGCCGACATCACTGCCACACCTGAGTTGCTCGCCCGGCTAAACGACATCAACTCGCAGATCCGCTTCGCCCGCCGGTTGCTCCGTCAGTTCCCGAGGAAATCGCGACAGGGCGTCGGCGAGGTGATTGTGCACTCGGTGAGCGAACGCGAGCGCTTCGGGTCCGTCACCTATATCGAAGCGGTGCGATTTCCCCGGCGCGCTGGATGTCCTTGCCCTCAGGTGGATGGAGCGCCCATTGTCGGTGACCTTGGCGGTCCAGGAGTCGTGGTGGACGAGTTCGACGCCTTGGATCTCCAACCGATCCAGCTTCCAGCGGAGAATCGATGGGTGAGCACCGTCGATGCAGAGAAGTCGACGGTCGGTGAGAACCAGCGCGTCCTGCTCCCCTAGGGCGGCGA
>Ga0172372_10009230_pt1 | contig 12860 bp, 6 predicted proteins | sample LakKiv5m_2_FD_114544 | JGI IMG/M metagenome (GOLD analysis project Ga0172372, IMG submission 114544) | Freshwater microbial communities from Kabuno Bay, South-Kivu, Congo - kab_092012_9.5m | ecosystem: Environmental > Aquatic > Freshwater > Lake | place: Democratic Republic of the Congo...
CCAAGAACCTGGCGGTCAGCCGGCTCCGGGCGTTCTTCGCCGCCAAGCGCGGGGTGGTCCTGACGGTCAGCCTCGACGCGCCGGGGGTGGAGGGGGTGGGCTGTCTCGGCGTCGACGACGGCACGGGTTGTCCGGTGGCCCGGATGGATCGGGCGCACCTGCGGGACCTGCTGGGGCGGCTACAAGATCGGCTGACACCCCGGATGCGCCTGGTGGTGGATGAGCATTACGACGGCGGGCTGACCCAGGGGGAGATCGCGGCCAAGCACGGCATCCCGCTGGGGACGGTGGCGGTGACGATGAAGCGGGCGTTGACGGTGCTGCGGCGGGAGGCGCTGACCGGGCCGCACGCCGAGCCTATGCTGGAGCACCTGTAAGTGGTGAGGCGCGAATTGCGATACGTGGTGTAATGAACATCGACAAACTATCACTTATTCCCAAGAGCCCCTATCAACTTTTAGAAAGGGACTCAGCTCAGACTGCGCTTCTGTTACTTCTGGCAGTGATTCCGCGTGTAGATACGCGGTTGGCTGAAATCGCCACAGTTCAGAAGGGCGACCGGGAGTTGGAACCCGAGAGTAAGCAAGCCCTATCGGAAGAGCAGCACGGTCTCAACGAATGGAAAAAATCGGCAACAATCCTGTCTGGTATCTTGACGGGGATTATCGCGGGTCCAACCTCTAGCGAGCTTACCGAAAACGAGAGGGGATGCCGCATTGCCTGCATCGAAAACGAGCAAGGGGAGTTGGCACTTCATAACCGGCATCTGGCCAAAGTTGCTTGATTTCCATTGAGAATACAAATGCCACCGCTAGAATTCGCGTCAGCTCTCCACGAGGATGTTGCACAGACGGACCGCCAATGTCTGACTGCCGGAGGCAGAATCGTGGTCAAAACTTGAAGCAGATGACAGCAACCGCCAGCGCAGCGCCAACGGCAACCGTGAGGACGGGAGTGGGTCAGCCAGTCCTACCGGCATCCGCTGGTACCAATTTCCGCTTCTCCGGCCACCAAACCTTCCCGCTGCGGATCGCTTGGATACCCAAGGCAGTCGGGGCGATCACCAAGGGCTTGGACCCGCTCACCAACATCGACGAGGGCATCACCACCCTGGGCCTCGGCAAGAACATGGTGGAGGCGCTCCGCTGCTGGATTGAATCGTTCCGGGTCGCACAGCGCGTCAAGGGCGCGTGGAAGTTGACTCCTGCCGGCGAGTTGGTGTTCCACCCGGAAGCCGGTCTGGACCCCTACTTGGAGGATGTTTCGACGTCCTGGCTGCTGCACTGGCTCATCAGCACCAACACCGAATCGCCATTTTTTGCTTGGGAATGCATCTTCAACCGCTGGCCGGCAACCGAGTTCACTGCCACACAGGTCTTGGAGGCATTCGACCGGGAGACGCAGAAAACGCCTAAGCCAGTCTCCACCGTCACCCAACGACAGCACTGGGAAGTTTTCCTGCACAGCTACCGGCCCCCGCGCTCCCTGAAGGGCGAGGACCACCTTGACAGCGCACTGTCCGGCCTCCGGCTGATTCGCGAAGCTGGCGAGCGCCCCAACGCCAGCGGCAAGTGGGAAACCCTCTACGCCTTCGACCTTGGCCGTAAAGCCGCCATCCCCCAGCAATTGTTCGCGTTCTTCATCCACGATTGGTGGAACCGGGCCTACCCCGCCGAACAAACGGTTCCACTTCGGGAGTTGGTACTTGGCGACCACAGCCCGGGACGCATCCTGAAGATGCAGGAACCGGAGATACTCCAACGAGTGAACGATCTGGCCGCCAGCCAATCCAAAACCTTCCAGATCATCGAATCCACCAGTCTGCGCCAACTCCGGCGCCTCACTACTCACGACGGGCACCAGGACCTCCGCGCCGCCTACAAGTCACCCCGCTTCATCTGACCATGGCCCACCCGATCCACACCATTGCCTCCTTGTTGCGCATTCACCCGCGCTTCATGCGCTCCGTGCATTTGGAGCGGGACTTCAATGACCCGTCCTCATCCGGCAGCTATGTGCTGACGCCCATGGCGGAGTCGGCGTTGTCCCGCATCAGCCAGGGTTTCCGGCCCCGGTCCACTCAGCGCGCGTTCCGCATTGCCGGCGATTACGGCTCTGGCAAGAGCGCCTTTGGACTCGCTTTGGCACGCGTTGCAGCCGATGAGCAGCGGCTCCCCCGGGAACTCCGGCGATTCTGTGGTCGCAACCGTTTTCAGCCGCGACTGGCCACGGGCGACACCGAGCCGTTGGGAGTGACGGTTCTTCGTGCCTTGGGCGTTTCCTCTCCCGATGCCCACCCGACCACAGATGAAGTCATGGATAGGGTGAACGCGGCCATTGGCAAGGCACGGCAGAAGAATTACGACGGGGTTTTGTTGGTGCTCGATGAGTTGGGGAAGAACTTGGAATTCGCCGCCCAGCACCCGGATCGCGACGACATCTTCCTGCTCCAGCGACTGGCCGAGGAAGCCGCCCGCAGCGGTGACCGCCCGCTGGTGGTGGTAGTCATGCTCCATCAGGGCGTCGCCGCCTACGCCAGCGGTCTGGATACAACCGCGCGCCGTGAGTGGGACAAGGTCGCTGGCCGGTTTGAGGAAATCATCTACGCCCACCCCATTGAGCAGGTGGCCGCGCTCGTCAGTGCCACCCTCAACACCAACGTCCAGGCGCTCCCAAGCGGTTTGGCCGAACAGGCAGGACGCGCCATGTCCGCAGCTCTGCGGGCAGGAATCTACGGTGCCTCTGCGGCCGCCAGCCTGGCGCAGCTCGGACCCCGGCTGTTCCCTTTACATCCCACGGTGCTGCCGGTGCTCGTCCGCGCCATTCGGAAGTTTGGCCAGAACGAACGGTCCCTGTTCAGCTTCATCTCCGCCACCGAGCCCATGGGCCTGCAGCAGCACGCCCAGCAGCCGCTGGCGAACGCCGAGACGTTCCGGGTTTATCACCTCTTTGAGTATGTCCGTCACAATCTACTCCCGGCGATCACGACCGGAAGTTCCCACACCCATTGGGGGCTTGTCGAATCCGTGCTCGCTTCCACACCGGTTGACAGCCCGGAAGTCGAACAGGTTCTGAAGTGCGTTGCCTTATTGAGCCTGCTCGACGCGCCTGACCTCCCAGCCACGGAAGGGTTTCTGCATCTGGCACTGGACTCGAACACCAACCGAGCCGCCGTCACGAAGGCCATCCAGACCTTAAAGGAGCGGGGTGTGCTTTATGAGCGCGGGACGGCACACGGCCTCTGTCTCTGGCCGCACACCTCGGTGAATCTGGACGAGGCATTTGACGCAGCAGTTGCTGCCACACGCGCCGTCGGTGACGGCATTGAGCAGTTGTGCCAGCACCTGCCAACCGAGCAACTGGTTCCACGCGGGCATTATTTCCGCACGGGTACGCTACGCTATGCCGAGGTGCGCTTCATTCCAGCCACCGGATTACCTCAGTTGCTGGCCAATCAGCCAGTTCTGAACGGCAAGGAGGCCGACTTGCATCTCCGGGTCGTGCTGCCGGCGAGCCAGAGCCAGGCACGGGAGGCCCGCGCACAGCTCCACCAGCGTGGACTCAACAAGGGCTTGTTCATCGCCGTCGCCGAGCCACCGACTACAAGTGCCACTGCTCTCGCGGACCTCGTGGCGTGGAAATGGGTGCAGAACAATACGCCAGCTCTGGCAGGCGACCGTTACGCCCGGGAGGAAATCACGCGTCAGATTCTTCGTGCAGAGCGTTACTTCCGCGAACGGCTTGGCGGCTTGGATTCCCTCGACCTGCCGATTGGAGAACGCCTCAACTGGTTTCATGCCGCAGGAGAAGACCGGCTACAGCCTGGACGGGAGCTACTCCAGTTTCTCGGTGACCAGTGCGACAAAATTTACTTCAAGGCCCCCCGTGTCTTAAATGAGCTGATCAACCGCCGCGCGCCGAGTTGCGCCGCCGTGGCCGCGCGTACCAAGCTTGTCGAAGCTATGGCCGCCGCATCGGACAAGCCCTTCCTGGGAATGGACGACACCAAGCGTCCTGCGGAGATGGCCCTCTACCTCTCGATTCTCAAGGCTGGCGGCTTCCACGTCGAAACAAAGGCCGGCTGGTCTTTCCAGTTGCCCACGGGAACAACGGACACCTGCAAGCTCCGGCTTGCTCTGGATGAAATCACCGACACCCTCCAAGGGGAGGGAACTGACGCCCTCGTGCCGGTCCCCCTTGTTTTTGAAAAGCTCGCCTTGCCGCCATTCGGCATCCGCGAAGGTCTGCATCCCTTCATCCTGGCCATTTACCTGGCAACACACCACCAGCGCGTGGCGCTCTACGAGGACGGCACCTACCTGGCGACCACGCATGGCGACACCTACCTGCGGATGATGAAGGAACCGCAGGCATTCCAATTGCAGTATTGCGGCTTGGAGGGCGTTCGTTCGGATGCTTTGGTGCGGCTCCTCGAACAAATGAAGCTCGCCCCGCGGGACGCACAACAGGCTGACCTACTCGATTTGGTGCGTCCGCTGGCCATGTTCATCGGGACGGAGGTTCCTGATTTCTGTCGGCGCACGAATCGGCTCACGGCAACCGCAGTGGCCGTCCGCAAGGCGCTCATGGAGGCGCGCGAGCCTGTCCGCCTGGTCTTCACCTCACTGCCTCAAGCGTGTGCGCTCCCCCCCATTACAGTAGCAGCCTCGCCGGACGTTGAGGAACTGGCGGTCAGGCTGCGCGGCGCGCTGCACGAGATTCGGACAGCCTACCCCAACCTCCTCACCCGCATCGGAAATGCGTTGTGCGCAGCTTTCGACGTCACCGGCGGTATTGCTGCGGGCCGACATTCCATTGCCGCCCGCGCCGCCCAGCTGAACGCCACCATCACGGAGCCGGCTCTGAAGGCTTTTTCCCTCCGGCTGGCCGACGAGAAGCTGGAAGATCGCGTCTGGGTTGAATCCGTCGCCACCCTCATCGCCCGCAAGGCGCCAGAACGCTGGATCGACAACGATGAGACCGAATACAATCACCAACTGGAGACGCTCGCCGCCCACTTCCGGCGCGTGGAGATGGCCTTGATCGGCACCACCAAGAAACTCAACGGCCACGCCTGCCGGATCGCCCTCACCAAGAGCGACGGTACAGAGATGGGCGACCTCATCGACTGGAACGGTTTGAATGAGGGCGACATCAAGCATGTCGAGGCCGAGATCAGCAGCATCCTCATCCGCCACGGTCGCCACGGGCTGGCCGGTGCCATGCGGGCCATTTGGACGAACTTGGACACCAAGAAGGTGAAAAAGTAATGCCCGCACCAGAATCATCCACACCAGCCTCCGCTTGGCCGACCGACTCAAGCCAGGTCCGCCACATCCTCAGCCTCTCCGGCGGCAAGGATAGCGCGGCCTTGGCCGTCTACCTCCGCGACCGCGTTCCGAAGATGGAGTATATCTTCCACGACACCGGCAAGGAGCTGCCTGACACCTACGACTACTTGGAGCGCCTCGAAGGCTTCCTCGGCGTCAAGATCGTCCGGACAACCTTCGGCACGACCTTCGATGACATCCTTCGGCAATACGGCGGGATGCTACCCTCGAATCACCGCCGTTGGTGCACCTCGATGATGAAGCTCAAGCCGTTCGAGGACTACATCGGCTCCGATTACTGCATCAATTACGTCGGCATACGGGCTGATGAGGACCGAGTGGGTTACATCAGCCACAAGCCCAACATCCGCGCCGTGTTCCCGTTCCGCGATGATGGCATCGACTACGAGGGCGTGCAGCGGATTCTCGAAGACTCCGGCTTGGGCATGCCCCCCTACACCGAGTGGGGCCGCACCCGGAGCGGATGCTTTTTCTGCTTCTACCAGCAGAAGATTGAGTGGGTCCGCCTCAAGCAACGCTACCCCGATCTTTACGCAGAGGCGCAGGCTTACGAAAAGCCGAATCCTGTAAACGGGAACATCTTCTACTGGTGCGGAAACGAATCGCTGGCGGAATTGGAGAAGCCAGAACGCATGCAGCAGATCGAGGACAACTGGCGTAAGACCCAGGAACGGCAGGCCCGTTTTCAACCCAACAAGACCCTCGCACAGACCATGGGTGGGCTGGCCGTGGAGCCGCGCCGCCGGGAGGGGTGTTTGATGTGCCAACTCTAGCAAACAACGCATGAGCCCAGGGGAAAAATGGATCAGGATGGTGCGCTCGTATGGCCCGGTCGCCGACGATGAGGCCCGCCACGCCGAGCAAGTCGACCAGATGGCCAGCCGCTACGGCATTCCCCGCATCAGTTTCCCCCATCCCCACCGGCAGCCGTTGCTCGACTGCTTCCCGCCCGATGGAAACTTTGCCAACACCGTGCTCACCGGCACCGCCGGCGAAGGCAAAACCCGCCTTTGTTTTGAGTTGGTGCAACACCTCACCGGCACCAAGGAAAGGAGCACCACCGGCTTGGAAGTCATCGAGGTTCCCACGTTCGGCGGGCCGCGCAAGGTCACGCTGATCTACGACGTGAGCGGTTGGCGCAAGAAGCAGAAGACCTATCTGCAGCCAGACCAGGTGGAACTGCTTCACCGGATGGCCCGGTCGACCTACGAGGGCGGCTCCGAGTTCTTCGTGCTGGCCGTCAACGATGGCCAGTTGCACGCACTCTTCCGATCCTTGCCCCCGGACGCGCCGGCAATCCTCCGAGATTTCCAGCGCGACCTTATCCAACTCCACACCAGCGGCAGCACAGCCCAGGCGCGGCTGCGGCTACTTAACCTGAGCCGTGTCCCCAGCGCACATCTGATGCACCTATGCCTCACAGCCTTGCTCGACCGACTTGAGTGGAGTTGCCTGGAAACGGAACGGAACAATCCCCTGTTCGCGGAAAACAGCTCGCTCGCGCGTAACTACCGCACCCTAACGATTCCAGCGGTTCGGGAGCGGTTGATAACTCTGGCCCGCATCGCCGACGTCTCGGGGCACCATTTGCCCGTTCGTGGCCTGCTGTGCCTCCTATCCAACGCCCTGCTGGGACATCCGGACGCCAAGGATCGTGTGCTGCGTTCGGGGAGTGAAGCCGAGGAGTTGTTGGCCGCCAACCAGGCGCAACGTGCCGCCCTCCACCGCACACTTTTCGGGGACAACCTCACCCCGAACGCCCGCCGCAAACGTGAAGTGTACCGATTCTTGGGGATGCTCCACGTTGGCGAAGAGACGACCAACGAGCTGGATGAGCTGATCATCTTTGGCTCCCGGGTGGACGAGCTGGCCGCCGCCCACCGGGAACTGGTGCTGCCGGATCCCCACAGTCAACGCAATCCCAACTTCCCCGCTCTGGTTCGCAGTTACATCCAAGGCGATCTGGCGGATGGCCAGGACACGGAGGAATTCATGAACGAGTTGGCGGCGGAGCGCCGCCGGCTCTTCCTGAACGCCACTCCACCCCAGCTCCAGAAATTCAAGCTGTGGAGTACCACCGTGTTCCATCACGCCCAGCACTACCTGGACGAAATCCTCTTGCCGCTGAAAGAAGGCCGGCGTGTGCATCGGCAGCATTTACGGCCGCTCGCCGCCGGCCTGAATCGCGTCTGGACCGGGCTCTTGCTCGCCGACAATCCGCACAAGCTGCACCTGACCACCGGACTTGATCTCACCACCTCCCCCGTTAGTGACATTTCCCTCGCATATGCCAACCTGGATGCCGACCCCGCCGGCTTGGATGTCTGCGCAAATGAAAACCACTCGGCACCAGACCTGATTATCCGTACCGGGGGACGGGAGTTCCGCTTCTCCCTCACCTTGCCCCGGTTCGAGTTTCTGCGACGGGTCGCTGCCGGGGCAATGCCCTCCAGCTTCTCCCGGGAAGCCTTCGCGGACTTCATGGCCCTCAAGCAGCGCTGCCTCCGGGATCTGGACTTGCGGGCCAGCAACCAGTTGCTGCACCTGATTGACGTCAGCCGCGACGGCGAAATCCACGAACGCACCGTTTACTTGGAATGATCACCAACGCCGACAACCGTGCGGATTACTTCCGGACGAAGGACAACGACCTCTGGGTGGCTGAGGCGATCTGGGGGCACCGGATTGAGGAGCAGCCGGCAACCGGCCTGTTGATGGAGTTCCTTGGCATCGCCGAGGGGATGCACCGCAAGGGTCAGCTTTGCGACCACACCCATCCAAATCAAGACGTGGAGTATGAGGCCAATCAGAGTCTGCAGCTTCGCAACATACTCTTCAACAACCCACGACTGGAGGAGATTCAGCGGGCTGCTCAAGGACATTCGGACACAGGCTGGACTCACTGGTTGGAAGACATGAACAGCCGCGCGGCGCTGGGCAGGCTCACCGCAGACTTGTCCTACCTGCGGCAGCGGTTTGAGAGTTTCGATGAGTTTGTGTCAGTGGTCCGCCTCCTCCGGCGCATTACCCTGGAGCCAGGCTCCGATCGCAGTTGGACCACACAGTTTCCCTTTCCCATCGGCCCGGCCGCAATGTTCGAGCATTTGACCGAGAAGAAGGATGGCTTTGATCGAGTCAGGATATTCTTCACCCGCACTGGCGAACTCGCCTACCTGCTCCTGACACGGGCGGATGAACCTTATCGGGTCGAGCTGCGCCAGCGGCTGGAGCCTTTGTTCAATGCGGACACCGCCCGGAACCGTCTGCTGCTCCGTCTGATCTCCTCGCCCACGCCCGATTTGGGTCCGCGCAAGGGCGGCACTTACTTGCCCTATCGGACTCACCCCGCCTGTAACCGTTTTGCCGAGGACCTGCTGGCCGTCCTTCGGCTCAACCTACCCAACCAGGACTTCATACAGTTTCTCCAACCCCTGCTCGCGCTTCACCTCTACCTCTACGGGTTGGAGACGGCCAATGAGTGGAAGGGAGGATCTGGTATCCCGCCGCTGGTTTGCGAAATCATTGCGCCCCGGAGCGACCTGACGCGGAAGGCCGCTGTCGCCAGTTACACCGGCAATGACGACTTGGGGACGCTCGCCCTCCAGAGCTATCTGCGGCGCGAGGTGTATGAACATCCCGACCTTCAGGCCACGCTCAATTCCGCATTGGACGAAGTGGCCAAAATGGACCGGCTCCACCAGCACCTCGTGACCACCTGCGCGCTCAAGGAACGCGGCGAAGCTCAGACGCACCAAGACCTCTTCAAGAACTTCCAGAACCGCGCCAAGCAAGCCTACGAGTCGGGCACCGCGGCCGGGCTGCGGAGCCTCGCCATTGGCTGCGGGCTGCTCTCCAAGCGCGGCACCAACCGCTATCGCTATGCCCCGACCGACGACCTCCTCCGCACGTTGGTGCTGGCCAATGTGACCGATCCGGTGGAGGAAACCGAGTTCCTCCGCACCCTGCAAACCCGCTACAGCCTCGTCATCGGCCCAACTGAAGCCCAGCCCGTTATAGTAGAGGACCAGTTCGAGGAAACCGAGTTCAAGCGCAACCATGATCGCCTCATCCAGCACCTGGTCGGCATGGGCCTCGCCCGACGGATGAGCGACGACTGCACTTATGTCCTGAACCCCCTCTACCAACCGGCATGAATCCCTCCCTTTCACTTGCGGATGCACTCGTCGGTGCCGTCGCACTGGATCTGGTACGTCGGCGTGTCAAGCCACTGTTGGACGAGCACCATGGCGGGTTCCATGTCCTATCGGGATTCTCCCCCGCCCAGCTCGCCGGTTTCGTCCGGGCGAAAGCCACCGCCGGGGCATGGGCGGATGGAATTCAGATTCAGTTTCCCAAAGCCGAACTGGCGGCGCTTGCCATCGCTCTGGAACACCTGACCGAGGACTCTGCGGTCGGGGTCCGCAACCGACCCAGGACCGAGAAGGTGGTGGTTGTCGCCGAGTTGGAGCGGGACGTCAGCGCATCGCTCGGACATTCCGACGGAACCGACGCCCACGACTTAAGGGATCCCGAACTGGCCCAATGCTGGGTAGAAATCGCAGCCCGCCAGGAAGGGCTGCCACTCCATGACGAACTGCGCGCCCAAGTCGAAGCCATGCTCAAAGGCATGTTCGACGCCGGACGCTTCCCCACTTCCAAGACCGGCGAATTTCTCCAAAACGTGCTTCACCGCTTCAATCAAGGGGAGCCACTCCTGCGGGCCGCAGGCAAGGCGCTCCCCATCATTGGGCTGCCCTTGTTTGAGGATTGCTTCAGCTCTCTCAAACGACCCAACCATCCGTCGCAGTGGCGGGAACGTTTTAAGTCGCACGCCAAACTGGACTGTTACCTGAACAAGCGGATGCCGAGCGGCGAACTGCTCGATCCGGAAAAACTTCACGAGGAACTGAGGCAGCTCAAGGCCGAGGCTCAGGACCCGAACGCCCCCGCCGTGGACGATGCGCTACTGGCGGCGTTCGAGTCCTACATCGAATCTGACAGCAATCGGAACAGCGCCACCGAACGCCTCCTATTTGATTTTGATTGGAGCAGGGCTCAGGTGTGCTTTGAGAAGGTCACCAAGACATCCGCAAAGGACTTCACCGAGCGCACGCGCAAGGCGCTCGAACTGCACGACGTCAAACCTACCGCCGAGGATGAGTCAGTCCTCAAAGCATTGGAGCGCATCGCCCGCAAGCCCGGCACCGCCGAGGAAGAATTCCGCGACTTCCTCGGGCGGCACCAAAATGCGATCGCCAGTGACAAGCCGCTCTTGAGCGATTGGGAAAACTTTGTGCATGGCCGGAGCATCGAATGCCACGACCTGCTCGCCGGCATCGCGGAGTGTCTGGAGCGCACCATCCGCAGCCGCTCCGCGACGGCCGAGGCTTACCTTGTGCTGGAAGGCAAGGATCAGAAGAAGCCGGCGAACTTCTTCGAGCTTAACCGCAACGCATGCGAGTACTTCGAGCGTAACTACGCCAGCCTTCAGGCGCGCACAGGGAACGCGGTGCGTTTCAAGGACACCAAAGTCGTCCACTACTCGACCCAGGTGCTCCCCAAACTGCAGGAGTCCACCCGCAATCAGAAAAAATTTCGCCGGGGAGCCGGGAAGCAGAGTGCCGCCGCAACCACCCTCAAGTTTCAGGCGCAGGTGTATGAGAAGTCGGGGAAGGAGGACACGCTCATCGCCAGCCTTAAACTTCACTGGAAGTTCCCAGCCGGCTCGGTCTTGGGCCGGGAGACGAGTGATTTCAATGCGCTACTGCGTGCCATCACCAACCACAAGACAGCCTTGGTTGAGTGCGCCGCAGAATACGAGGTTGTCGGTCGCAAAGGCAGCCCGCTATCCCTCTCGATTGAGGCGGTCGATGGCTTTTCGGACAAGGTCGGGGCCAACGGCCGGGGCAGCTTTGTGCCAGCCCAGGACAAGTTGGTTTCCCTGAAGGCTGCCTGGCATAACATCACGCAAGGTGCCGTTCAAAGGCAGACGCTCGCCGAACAGGAGGCTTCCGCCCTCAACCAGGTGTTCGACGAATTCGAGGCGAGCTACAACTTGTGCATCGAGGCACTGGCCCCCAACGCACTGAACACGGGCCAAGTGGACGCAGTAGTCGCTAGCTATCGCCAGGTGCTTGGGGTCGTCACGGAAATGCGCTCGCAGGAGCTTCGCCGCCAACTGCTGCAAGTCCTGCTGAAGGTTGGCACCGCACAGGTGCGCCGTTCGGGCAAGCGGCCCGCCACCGCCATCGTGTGTCCGTGGCATCCCCTCCGGCTGGAGGCCGCCGCCGCAAGACAGGCCCAGGCTCTCGGGACAATTCGCCTGTTGCTCGGCAAAGAGTTGCCGCCTTTCTCCGACAATCCCACCGGCTCGCTCTTTTTCCGCGAACTGGAGGAGTTCCTCACCTGTCCGCTTTACCCGGAGATCGCCGTGACCTGGGAATCCAACCAAGCTGACCCACGGGTGGTCACCCAAGCCTTCGGTGGCTACACCCTGCACCAGCCGATCCGCGCTGAGGAAGAGGACGCCGCGCAGTTCGACGACGCAGCATCTGCCGCCGCCGCGACGATCGAAGGCCAGGTTATGGAATACCTGCGCCTCCAACCCCACGAGCGGGACAACTTCTCCATCCTGCTCTACAACTGCGACTCTCCCCAGCTGACCACGGCCGTCGTCAACTGCGTCAACAAGATCAACGACATGCGGGAGGACAAAATCACCTGCCAGGTGCTGCTCATGCACCGGGACGAAGAGCACCTCCGGCACATCTACCGCGATTTGGTGGCCCGAGGCGTGGATGCCGAGACCGACTCGACCGAGGCATCGGGTGAGTTCCTGGCCCGCGTCCGTGTCAACATCACCGCAGCCAGCCAGCTTAACCACGAGCGTCCCCAGTCCGTAGACATCGCCTACTGCCGGGATTTGATTTCCCGCGAGGCCAAGTCCGATTGGGTCGCCGTTACCCGTCTCGAACTCACCCCGCTGGAACTCCAGCCGCAGCGGTGGAGTCGCCGCATCCCCGTCGCAGAGGGCGATCGCATCGTGCGCCTCCAGCTTACCTGTCCAGCCCAGACCAGTGCCGGCTGGAGCTACCTCCACGCCCTCGCCAGTCTTTGCTCTCCCGGCATGGCAGACGTCGCCTGGAAGTCGGGCCAGTGCATTGTGCTCATGCGGTCGCTCAACTTCGATGAGAACCGTGTTGAACGCATCTTCACCGAGACCCACAAGCTCGCCACGTGGGTCGTCAACCAAGATGAACTCCTAGATCGGAAGCTTCTCGAAGCCCAACGGGTGAAGGTCATCCGGTATGTCCAGTCTGCCACCCACGGCCGCAATCTCATCATCTCGTCCGCCGCCCGCGACACGCTCATCGTCAACACCCTCAAGGAGAAGCTCGCAGCCATGCTCCCGTCCAGCACGGCACCGGCCATCATCGAGTCCCTCAAGCAGCGCTGCATGGACGACGCCAACCGCATCTCTGGCGGACTTGTTCTCAAGGCGGCCCGGCG
>Ga0172372_10009231_pt1 | contig 12860 bp, 13 predicted proteins | sample LakKiv5m_2_FD_114544 | JGI IMG/M metagenome (GOLD analysis project Ga0172372, IMG submission 114544) | Freshwater microbial communities from Kabuno Bay, South-Kivu, Congo - kab_092012_9.5m | ecosystem: Environmental > Aquatic > Freshwater > Lake | place: Democratic Republic of the Congo...
CTTAAATCTTTTCCATCGCCATCAAAAGGGTAATGAATTATTAAATCCTTTTCGTTAATCATTTGTGCAATTGATAAATAGTTGGAGGCAAACAAAATTAAAATTGCCCAAAATTTAATTTTTGTAATCATAAAAACACCCAAAATTTTAAAATGTTAATTTTAAACTATATAAAAAGATACTAATATTAAAATTAAAAATATTTGGAATCCACTACTGGGCAAGTAATCTTGATTGAAATTTTATTGTGCTTTTAATTCAACTTTTTGATTAATTTTGTCAATAATTATTGGATTTACGTTATGAGCAAGATATTAAATGAGACAAATGCATTGTATCTTAATAAAATTTTTGATTTAAAGATACTGGATGAAAAATTTAATATTTTACGAAATTTCGCTTTCGAAAATCACATTCCAATTCTCGATAAGCAAAGTGCGGCGTTTTATGTACAACTTTTATTAATTAAAAATCCAAAACAATTTCTTGAAATCGGGACGGCAATTGGTTACTCAGCCATTTTAGCAGCACAAGCACTGAGTGATGAGTCAAAAATTACAACAATTGAAAAAAGCAGAGATAATATCAAACTTGCCAAAGAAAACTTAAATAAATACGATCCAAGTAATAAGATAACTTTGGTTGAAGGTGAAGCAAAAGAAATTCTGCCAAATCTCGCTATGAAATTTGATTTTATTTTTCTCGATGCCGATAAGCACGATTACCTTCTGCTTTTGCCAATGATATTAGAAAAACTTCAGACGGGTGGAATTTTATTTTGCGATAATTTACTTTGGAAAGGCGAAGTTGCATTAGAGGATAATAAATCTTCAAAAATAGGAATTGAAATTATTAGGCAATTCAATTTAGAATTTATGAACTGCAGTGATCTTATTTCATCAATTTTACCGATAGGGGATGGAATAGGACTTGGGATAAAAATCTGAATTGGGGCTTGAATTATATCAAACCCCTAATAAATTAGATTTTGCTTAAAGTCTGCTCATATTTAAGCGCTACTTCTTCGACTGATTTACTCGAAATCAAATTATAAATTCTGTTACGTAATTCAGCCCATTCTTCATGAAGCGGACAGGGTGCTTCATCCGAACATTCTTTAAGTCCTGTAACGCATTTCAAATTTATTACTGGACCTTCTACACGTTCGACAATTTCGAGAATGGAACTTTTTTTAGCAAGTTCAGTTATTTTGAATCCGCCGCCACGGCCTTTGAATGAGTCAACGTATCCATATTTTGCCATTCGTTGTAAAATTTTTGCCAGATAATGAGCCGGAATGTCTTCACTTTTTGCAATGTCGGATGACATGATTAGCTTCTCTTTTGGTTGTCGGGCAAGAAATAGAATTGCTCTAATCGCATACTCGCCTGTTTTAGTATAAATCATTTCAACCTCATAATAATTTTTTGAAAAGAGTTATGTATCTTAAAATAAAAATAAGTAAAGATTCTAATTTTGTCAAGATTATTTTGTCCTTTTATGGTATTTTTTAGAATTATTTTCAATCAAAATTTGTTTGATATGGATATTGTAGATTAGATTTTCTAAATTCAGAATAAAAAAAATTATAAAATGAAAAAAATATTATTTCTATTATTATTTATCGTCGAAATTGCTTTTGGGCAAATAAAATATGGGTATTTAACTTTCTATCATGATAATGAAAATACTTTTTCTTGTGATACTGCATCACTGAAAAAGATAAATAATATTATTACTTGTAGGGTTATTATCAATCCATCTTTAGAATTAAACAAGAAAAATTATTTTGTTCGACAATATCTCCTGAACTCATATTTGAACAAATATTATGTTCTCGGTGAAATTGAATATGATTCGACATTCAAGGTTATTACAACCAATAATCCGAAAAGTGTTAATCCTACAGAGGCAAAATCAATAAATTCAGACACTGTAGTTATTTCGCTCACAAATTTTTTGAACATGTTTTATCGCGAATCAATTTTTTCTATTGAAACTCAAAAGAAACAAACTCCTTCGTTGCAGGCGATGCAGAAAGAGAATTCATTTCAAACAGAAGCAAGAAATATTGATTCATCGAAAAGTTTGACTGAAATTTCGCCAGCGATTGAATCAAACGTTTCTGAAATAGCCTCAGCAGAAATTCCTATCGCAGCTTTTGAGGAAGAGTTTACTGAAAAATCAGATGAACCAAAGAAGTATGATTATTCAAATGAATTCAATGTCGAGGGAACAATTTTCTCGGATGGAACGTTTTACTGCTATCAGGTTTCATCTTGGAAAAATAAGTCCGTTGCTGAAAAAGAAGTTCGTAAATTAATTAATAAAGGCTTTAACGCATTTTTAATGCAAGCTGAAATTGGAATAACAAATACAATCTGGTATCGCGTTCGTATCGGCTTCTTTAACTCAAAAGAAGAAGCTCTTGAAAGTCAGAAGAAAGCTAAATTATGATAAGAATTCTAATTTTAATTTTTTGCTTCAGTTTATTTTTTGCCAATATATTTTCACAAACCAAAACAAAGTCCGGAAAAATGGAAAATCAAAAAATCAATAAATCAAATGAGGAATGGAAAAAAATCCTCAGTGATACAGAATATAAAATTTTAAGGGAAAAAGGCACAGAAAGAGCATTTAGCGGCAAATATTGGAATTTTTATGATGCCGGAACTTACTATTGCGCTGCCTGTGATAATCCTCTGTTTAAATCTGACGCAAAATTTAAATCATCGTGTGGCTGGCCAAGTTACTTTGAACCAATTAACCCCAAAAGTGTAGAATATCATGAAGATTTAAGCTATGGTATGCACAGAGTTGAAGTTACCTGTGGCAAATGTGGCAGTCACCTTGGTCATATATTTGATGATGGTCCAAAACCAACCGGGAAAAGATATTGTATTAATTCTATTGCAATTAAATTTAGAATAAATGGAGAAAAAAATTAAAAGATTTAGTGATTTTTCTGAAAATTAATCCATGAAACTCTGAGTATGGCGATAATTAATAAGATTGCACCAATCCATTGAACAAAATCAAGAAAATTACCTCTTAAAATGTATTCAAGTAGAATTGCGGTGAATGGAAATGCAAGTTCGCAGATTGTTGCTACCGAGGCTGAAACTTTTTTCAATCCAAAATAATAAAGCAATATTGCAAGCCCTCCACTTGAAAATGCAATTACAAGAAAAATTGTCCATTGAAATTTCGATACAACTCCAAAGTTAGGTATTCCACTTGAAATAAGAAGTATTATAACCATTATAATTGAAGTGAATAGGAAGCGCAGATATGTACCGGTGAAAAAAGTGACATTTGATAATGCACGTTTGCTTAGCACAGTTGAAGATCCAAAACTGAACGCTGCCAAAAGTGCGAAGAATGCAGCCTCAAGTGTTTTTTCTCCGGTTTGAAAGTTCGGAAGATTATATCCAAATGTAAGAAGCAGCACTCCAATTACTGCGATAGAAGCCCAAAGAAAAAACTGCTTTGGTAATTTTTCCTTAAGTAGTAATGCTGCGAGAAGTATAGCAAAAATTGGCTGAAGTTTTTGAATTAAAACTACAATCGAAAGATTGACAAAATTTACGAAGAAAAGTGCTTTGACAATTGCCATAGTCCCAATAGCCCCACCGAAAAGCGCAACACCAAAGAAAATTAAAAAATCTTTTGCGGGAATTCCCTTCAATTGATTTTTACGAATAATAAAAAATGGGGTAAGTATAATTGTTGCAATAACACTTTCAAGAAATACAACAAGTGGAACTGTCAAATTAAATAATATCGGGCGAAGCATCACTGCGTCAACTCCCCAAAGGGTTGCGGCAAATATTACAAACAATGGCGAAGATTTATCTTTCAAACAATATCCTAAAATTGTGATTCAAAAATAATGAATTTTATTGTTGATTTAACTATATCCAATCAATGACCTCAAGTATTATTAAAATATGAAAAATTTTTCATAATGTTTTACTTGCATATGATCTGTGATGTAACTTATAATAAGGTTCTAATATCTTATAATTAATATAGGAGTTCTTTATGCTTAAAAAGTATTATTACGTTTTTTTCTTGTTAATGCCCCAGATGTTATTTGCCCAGATTTCCAATAGCCAATGTTTTGCATGCCATTCTAACACTACACTACAAAAGACTATCGAAGTATCTGGTGGAACAGAAGTTATTCCACTTTATGTCAATGAATCGAAGTTTAATTTAAGCAAACATGGTTCATTATCATGCATTCAATGTCATATTGATATTACTTCTGCAAATCTCTATACTCATGCTTCGGGTGGTGCAAATTCATTGATTAAAACTTATGGCGGTTGGGCAAGATTTTCAAAAAGTGATACAACGCTTAACGCTGATGGGTCCCCACGAACAAGAAATTACACAACAGCAGCATCAATAGGCTGCGCATCTACGGGTTGCCATGCAAGTAAATCCAATTTTACAACAAGTCGACATCATACAATCTGGCGGCTTAAACAATCTCACACAAAAACAGTAAATGGCGAAACTGTGGGTGAAAATTATGATAAAACTTGCAGTAGATGCCATACAAATTGTAGTACTTGCCATTTTAAGACAAATATCACACAGAAATATCAAGGCGATTTACTTGCAATTTGGGATAGTGTTCAGACTTTAGGCGAATCACAATTCCCGAATGCTGGTCCAATGTCTGAGTGGTCGATGGATTGGACTAAAAATATTGAATCACATGAATTTATTACAGCATCAGAATTAAATTCCAGCACCGATATTTGCAGAAGCTGCCATGTTGGATATTATCGTCCATCCACATATGGTTATCTTAGTGAAGAAAGTCCTTATCCGACTGCATATGGGACAAGTATTAAACGACATCCACAATACTATGAATTGATGAAAAGTCCGAAACATTCGACAATGCCTTGCACCAGTTGTCACTCGGATGTTCATTCATATCCTGATGGAGATTTTGACTGGCAAACTCTTGGAGATGCACAATGTTCTGATTGCCACAATCCAACAAACCATTATACTCAGCATACTACTGTTGATTGTATTTCATGTCACGCAACTGGATTTGCAAAATCTTTTGGACAACAAGGTCATGATGTTTGGCGATGGCCAAATAATGGTCGTGTAAGGCCTTTAGCTGTAAAATATAAAGAGGCTTTAAGCTGGTATCCTCATAGCATTGAAAAACCTGATCCAGTTACATCTTGTGCTAATAAATGCCATTATGAAGGAAATTTAATTGGGGCAATTACAGATGTAAAAATTGAAAATACTATTCCAAAGAATTACGATCTGCTTCAAAACTATCCGAACCCATTTAATCCGAGCACTACATTAACTTATATGATTGCAAAATCGGGAAATGTGACTATTGGTTTATATGATGCATTAGGCAAAAAAGTTAAATCTCTGTTCGATGGAAATCACAACGCAGGAAAATTCCAATTGAACTTTAACGGCGCATATTTAACCAGCGGAGTTTATTTTGTAAAAATGAATGCGGGGCAATTTACAAAAACGATTAAAATGATTTTACTTAAGTAATATTAACAAGGCTGTCTGAAATGGCAGCCTTTTTTTTCTGTTAGTATTAATTCCCAAAATATACTTTCGATAATAATCTGAAAATAATTTCCAATTCACAGAGGGAATATGCTAGTTAATAATTTTGATGAGGCATATCAGATACTTGAAAAGTATTTTTGTTTATTTGTCGAAAAGCAGAAAAAGGACGGATATCAGATTCAAATTCTTATTGATGAATTAAGTAAGAATGAAGATGATAAAGATTATTTTTATGTTAGATTCTGGAAAGAAGACCAACAGAGCAAATTGTACAAAATCGATTATTAAATCAATCTAATATCTTCAAGAAAATTAAACTTCTTTTGAGTTTCATGAACTGAATCAATCAGAATTTCTACTTCAATTACTTTTTCATCATTTTCAACGCACACTAATTCTTCTCCAGAAGGAGAAAACACCGATGAGCAACCATTATAAATAACATTTGGATCGCTGCCTGTACGATTCACACCAATCATAAAACAAAGATTTTCAATTGCGCGGGCTTTTAATAATGTTTTCCAATGCTCAATGCGAGGAATTGGCCAGTTTGCAATATCAATCAAAATTTCAACTCTTTCTTTCCCGTATTTTCTGTAAAGTTCAGGGAAGCGCAAATCATAGCAAACTGACAACCCGATTTTGGTACTGCCAATTTTAGTTACAACTGTCTCGCGTGAATCAGAATAATATTTATTTTCACCTGAAAGGCTAAAAGGATGAATCTTGTGGTATCGAGCCATTACTAAACCGTCATGAAAGTGAACGGCTGAATTATAAATTCGTTCGTTTTCGGATTCGATAATTCCGGCGATTATATTAGTTCGGAGTTTGTGCGAAAGATTAATAAAAAACTGTGTGCATTTGCCATCAAGTTCTTCAGCAAAGTTTTTTGAATTCATTGTAAAACCGGTTAAACTCATTTCAGGAAATATTAATAAATCGAAATTCGAGTTATTTTGCTCAAGAAGAAGTTCTATTTTAGAAGTATTGCTATCAATATTTTCCCAAACGGGCGCATACTGGACAAGTCCAATTTTCATTATACACACCAATAAATTCAAAAATTTATTTTTTCATTACAATAAATAATTTTAATTTGTGTATTATCAAAATAATTTTGCAATTAATTAAGGAAAAGTTATGCTGAATTATGTGTGGTTAGCCTTAATATTCATAGGAATTTCAGTTGCTATCACTCTTGATGTTGTTGATCAGAATGATGATAAGTACAACAATGGGAAAGAAATTACACTGCAGGTTAAGTTCAATGAAAAATTTAATCCAAATGAAAATAAATCTTATGACGTTCAGTTAGTTGCTGATAAGAAAAAATTCAGCAGTTTCTATCGGGTGAATGAGAAAAATGATATAAGCCAGTCTGCAAAAATTAATTTTGATAAAAGCAAGAAACAGCAATTCATATTGATGAACATTGATGAAAATGCTCCTGCTATTTGGAAAGAAATGGCAAAGATTTCCGGAAAAGAAAATGATTTGAGCGGTGAAATCACTTTAGCAAAGCAGGCGGATTCTTTGACTTATTTTGCTAAATTGAAATTGGAAGAAATTACTTTCAAGAGAATGAAAGACGTTACAAATTCCGTTTTAAGTTATGCAAGCACTGCTGTCGAAATTGCAATCGGTTTGATTGGTATAATGGCTCTGTGGCTTGGAGTTATGAAAGTTGCAGAAGAAGCAGGACTTATAAAAATCATAGCCAAAGCAGTTCGACCAATTACAAGATTTCTATTTCCGGAAATTCCAGCTGATCATCCTGCTGTCGGTGCAATGATAATGAATATATCTGCAAACATGCTTGGATTGAGCAACGCCGCAACACCATTTGGGCTTAAAGCTATGGAAGAACTTGACAAACTCAATCCTGAAAAAGGAACTGCGACGAATGCAATGTGCACATTTTTAGCAATCAATACAGCAGGCTTGACTTTATTGCCTGTAACGGCAATTGCAATTCGCGCTACAGCAGGCAGTTCAAATCCTGCAATCATTATTGGAACATCTGTTTTTGGTGCTGCTTGTGCAACTATTGCCGGAATCAGTGCGGCTAAAATATTTGAAAAAATACCTGCCTCACGAGATGGAATCATTCCTTGGCTCAAATCGTATAGGAATAAATTTTTAGGATTCATCGGAATTGTTGCTGCTTTTATTTTTCTATCTAACATTGGTGTATTTACTTGGCTTTTTTCAAAGTTAAGTTTTATTAATGCTGATTTATTCAAAGGTGCAATTAACATAGTTTCTATTCTTGCAATTCCAGCTTTGATTTTTGCATTCATAAATTATGGAGCTTACAAAAAAGTAAAAGTTTACGAATCATTTATAGAAGGGGCAAAAGAAGGATTTAACGTTGCGGTGAGAATCATACCATATTTAGTTGCAATGCTTTCTGCAATTGGAATTTTTCGTGCCGGCGGAGGAATGGATTTTTTAGTTATGATTCTAAAACCTTTTACTGAACTTATTGGAATGCCACCTGAAGCTTTACCAATGGCTATAATGCGTCCATTGTCAGGGAGTGGTTCTCTTGGAGTAATGGCTGAAACGATAGCTGTGCATGGTGCTGATAGTTTTATCGGTGTTTTGACTTCGACATTTTTCGGAAGCAGTGAAACAACTTTCTATGTGCTTGCGGTTTATTTTGGTTCAGTAAATGTTCGTAAAACCCGACATGCTTTACCTGTCGGATTGATTGCGGATATTGCTGGTGTGCTTGGAGCGGTGTTCATTGTCCGAATGCTATTTGGATTGTAAATGAAAGTATTTATTACAAGAAAAATTCCTGAAATTGTTGAGTATAAATTGCAAAAGGCAGGAATTGATTATCATGTATTCCCGTTAGATAGACAAATCAAAAAAAATGAATTGATAAAATATGCCACTGATGCTGATGGATTAATCTCACTTTTATCTGATAAAATTGATTCGGATGTCATTTCAAATCTTTCAAGATGTAAAGTCATCTCAAATTATGCAGTTGGTTATAATAATATTGATTTGCATTCTGCAAAATCGAAAGGAATAATTGTTACAAACACTCCTGATGTACTAACTGATGCAACTGCGGATCTTGCTTTCACGCTTATTTTAGCTTGTGCGAGGCGAATACACGAAGGCGAAAATTTAGTTCGAAATAATAAATTCAAAGGCTGGGCTCCAAAGTTGCTGTTAGGTTATGACTTAAAAGGGAAATTACTTGGAATTATTGGTGCCGGAAGAATCGGTCAGGCTACAGCGGAAAGAGCAGCAGCTTTTGGAATGAAAATATTTTATTTCAATAGATCACACAAAACTGAATTTGAAAAAAAATTGAATGCAAAAAAACTTTCACTTACCGCATTGTTAAAAAAGTGTGATGTTATTTCTGTCCATTTGCCGCTTACAGATCTGACAAAAAATATCATAGATAAAGAGAAACTTTTACTGCTAAAAGAATCTGCCATATTTGTAAATACTGCGCGTGGGGAAGTTCTTGATGAATCGCATTTAATTGAATTACTGCAGGGAAAAAAAATATTTTCAGCAGGCTTTGACGTTTATCAAAATGAACCAAAGATTAATAAAAAATTACTACGACTAAACAACGTTGTACTTTTACCACATCTTGGAAGTGCCACAGTAGAAGCGCGAAATAAAATGGCAGAGCTTGCTGCAAACAATGTAATCAACGTATTAAAGAACAAGAAAGCACTTACGCCCGTTTCCTTTTAATTGTAAGTGAGAATGATTATAATTATTTTTGATTAACAAAATGAGAAGCAATATATGAGAATTGGTATTCCAAAAGAAACCGTACTTGAAGAAAAAAGAGTTGCGCTGGTTCCTGCTGGTGTTGATAATTTGGTGAAATCGGGGCATACAGTTTTTATTCAGAAAGATGCCGGGATTGATAGTCATTTTACAGATGTTCAATATGAAAAAGTAGGCGCAAAAATTGTTTATAGTATGGAAGAAGTATATCAGCGCTCTGAAATTATCGCAAAAATAGCACCTTTGACTGAGGCTGAAGCTGATATTTTGGAAGACAATCAAATTGTGTTTTCATTTCTTCATCTTGCAATCAGCAAAAAAAATATAATTAGGAAATTGCTTGATAAAAAAATCACTGCAATTGCATACGAATTAATTGAACGAAATGATGAATTACCAATTCTTCATTCGATGAGTGAAATTGCAGGACAATTAGCAGTTCAGATGGGTGAAAGGTTTTTGGAAAGTGATCTTTCAATTGGACGCGGAATTTTGATGGGAGGAATTACAGGTGTGGCTCCAGCTGCAGTTGTTATTTTAGGTGCAGGTGTTGTTGGAACAAATGCAGCTCAGGCAGCGCTTGGCAGAGGAGCTCAGGTAATAGTTTTGGATAAGGATTTGACTCGATTACGTAGGCTTGAAAGTACTGTTTCGAAAAATATTACTACAGTCGTTGCTAATCCTTACACAATTGCTCGCGGGGTCAAATTTGCAGATTTGCTTGTTGGCGCCATTCAATTGAAAGGAGAAAAAATTCCCCAAGTTGTTACGGAGGAAATGGTTAAATCCATGAAGAAAGGTGCGGTAATTGTTGACGTTTCGATTGATCAGGGAGGCTGTGTCGCAACTTCGCGTCCGACTTCAATTTCGAATCCAATTTATGTTGAGCACGATATAATACATTTTTGCGTTCCAAATATTCCTGCACTTGTATCAAGAACTGCTTCCTATGGTTTGAATAATGCAACTTTGCCTTACATTCTTGATATTGCTGATAATGGTTTGGAAGAAGCTGCAAATGGTAATCGTGATTTTTCCAAAGGGATTTGTACATATGATGGAGCCTGCACCAATGAAACGATCGCTGAAACCTTCGGTGTTGAATTCCGCAGACTTCATTTCTATTCATCAAATTAAAAAGAGATTTTATGACTACAGAGGAAGTTAAACAAATTAAAAATATTAATGCTGCTTGGGTGTCGAAGTATAGAAGTAAGTTAGTTTCGTCGGATGAGGCTGTAAAGATTATTAAACCGGGAGATAATCTTGTTATTCAACCCGGTTGCGCTGCTCCTCTCGAATTAATTCGTGCTATGGTAAGAAGGAAAGATGAACTGAGCAATATCAAAATTTATCATATTCTAATTGTTGGTGATTTGCCTTATGCAAAACCCGGAATGGAAAACCACTTTAAGCATATCGCTTTTTTTATTGGAGGCAATACACGCAAAGCTGTTAATGAAGGCAGAGCTGAGTTTGTTCCGATTTTTCTCTCAGAAGTTACAATGTTATTCAAACGCGGAATTATTAACGCAGACGTTGCAATGATTAATGTTTCTCCGCCCGATGAACATGGTTTTTGCAGTTATGGAATTGATGTTGGTAATATAAAAACACCTGCCGAAAAAGCTAAAGTTGTAATCGCACAAATCAACAGAAGAATGCCGCGTGGATTAGGTAATAGTTTCATTCATGTAAACAAAATTGATTATATAGTTGAACATGATGAAGAGTTGATGGAATTGCCTCAGGTCGATCCTGATGCAAGTCCGCAAATTCTTGAGATATATGATAAGATTGGGAAGAATGTTGCAGATTTAATTGAAGACGGCTCAACTTTGCAAATGGGAATTGGAGCAATCCCGGATTCTGTTTTGAAATATCTACATACAAAAAACGATCTTGGTGTGCATACTGAAATGTTTTCAGATGGAATGATTGAACTTGTTGAGGAAGGAATAATCAATGGTGAGAAAAAAACATTACATACAGGAAAAATTGTAGCTGGTTTTGTTTTGGGCACAAGACGTTCGTATGATTTTCTTGACAACAATCCGATTTTTGAATTTCATCCACAGGAATATGTGAATGATCCTTTTATTATAGCGAAGAACAATAAAATGATTGCTATAAATTCTGCTTTGGAAGTTGATTTAACTGGTCAGGTTTGTGCTGATTCTATCGGCACAAAATTATACAGTGGTATCGGCGGTCAAGTTGATTTTGTTCGCGGTGCATCAAAATCTGAAGGTGGTAAACCAATTATTGCATTACCTTCGGCTACTAAAGATGGGAAAATTTCTAGAATTGTTCCTACTTTAAAACCTGGAGCCGGTGTTGTTACTTCAAGGGGTGATGTTCATTATATTGTTACCGAGTACGGCGTTGCTTATTTATTTGGGAAGACCATTCAGGAAAGAGTAAGATCATTGATAGAAATTGCGCATCCGGATTTTAGGGATGAATTAACAAAATTCGCAAAAGAAAATTATTACATTTAATATGGTTGCAGTTATTGGTGATGTTCACGGTTGCTATTTCACTTTGGTGGAATTATTTAACAAAATAAAAGAAAAGTATAACTCAATTACAATTTATTGTATTGGCGATCTTGTTGATCGAGGCAATAACAGTTATGAAGTTGTAAAATTTATTAAGGACGAAAATATTCCTTTCACCCCTGGTAATCATGACTACATGTTCTATCATTTCTTTAAAAATCCGGACAGTATTTTTGCAAGGTCTTGGATTTTTAATGGCAGCGAATCCACTATTCAATCTTATGAAAAGCACGGTGATGCTGTTTTTGAACATATCGAATTTATAAAAAATTCACCGTTCTATTTTAATCTGAATGAATGTTTTATATCTCATGCAGGTGTTAGTGTTCATTATAAAAGTATCTTAAAAGATGATTTTCAAGGGAACCTTGATTTGTTTAATCAACTCGTTGTTGATGATCACAAAACTGATAGAGGAATTCTTTGGACGAGAGACTCACTGATGAATATCGGCAAACTTCAGGTTGTCGGACATACAAAACATCAGGATGTTACTTTGGATGCAGAGGCGAATTGTGTTTACATCGATACAGGTGCTTGTGTTGGAAATAAATTAAGTGCAGTTATTCTTGATGACAATAAAATCATTGATATCCTCGATGTAAAAACAAATCTGAATGATATAATTTAATAAGTCAATAATCCTTACCCTGAATTTTATTTATTGAAATTATGCTTGAGAATAGATAATTTTTCAGCGCCAAAAAAAAATCTTGGGAGGATTATAGAATATTTTTACGGTTCATGAATTAAATAGCGATAGTATTGTACTCAAAATATTTCTATATAGTAAAAAATAATTTTATAAAGCTGATTCTGTTTATCTGTTGCTTTGTAATCCTCTTGGCGTTTAAACCTTGGAGATCAGAATCATTGCTCGAAGAATCTACAAAGCATAATCTGTTCTCGTTAAATAGCACAGAAAATCAACTACAAAAAGTTACACCA
>Ga0172372_10009233_pt1 | contig 12856 bp, 11 predicted proteins | sample LakKiv5m_2_FD_114544 | JGI IMG/M metagenome (GOLD analysis project Ga0172372, IMG submission 114544) | Freshwater microbial communities from Kabuno Bay, South-Kivu, Congo - kab_092012_9.5m | ecosystem: Environmental > Aquatic > Freshwater > Lake | place: Democratic Republic of the Congo...
CCACCAGAAACACACCGGCGGCCACCATCGTGGCGGCGTGAATCAGGGCGGAGATCGGCGTCGGGCCCTCCATGGCATCGGGCAGCCAGACATGCAGGGGAAACTGGGCCGACTTGGCCATCGGTCCCATGAACACCAGCAGGCACAGCAACACAGCGATGCCCTGGCTGAGGCCGCCGGAGTTCACCGCCTGCTGCAGCTGACTGCCGATCTGCTCAAACCCGAAGCTGCCGGTGGCCCAGAACAGGCCCAGAATGCCCAGAAGCAAGCCAAAATCTCCGACCCGATTGACAACAAAAGCCTTCTGGGCGGCGTGGGCGGCGCCATCGCGGTCGTACCAGAAACCCACCAGCAGGTAGGAGCACATCCCCACCAGCTCCCAGAACACATAGATCTCCAGCAGATTGGGCGAGATCACCAGACCCAGCATCGAGCTGCTGAACAGGGCCAGATAGGTGAAGAAGCGCACATAACCCTTGTCGTGGGCCATGTAGCCATGGGAGTAGATCATCACCAGCAGGGCAATGGTGGTGACCAGCGACAACATCACCGCCCCCAGCGCATCGACACGGAAGCCCATCGGCAGGTTGAAGCTGCCGGCACTGGCCCAGTTGAACAGCACCTCCAGCGGGGCCGCTCCGGCCAGCTGCTCTGCCAGCACGGCGTAGCTGAGCACCGCCGCGGCCCCCACACAGCTGATCAGCAGCAGGGCGACGGGTCGGCGCAGGCGATTGACCGTGCGGTTGAAGCTGATCAGGCCAAGACCGCTGATGCAGGCTCCGAGCAAGGGCAGCAACGGGATCAACCAGGCAAGTTCGGCGGCGGATGGCATCCGGCGGTGCTCCCTTTGATCAGACTGGGGGAGTGTAGGCAGATCCGCCGCTCAGCAAAGCTCCTGTGGGCTCCTGCCGATCGGTGCGGCCCGGTTCAACCGAGCCAGTGGGCCCAGGCGCTGCGCGCGAACGCGGTCGCCGCCAGGCCGATCCAGCGGTGCGACCACCAGAACACGGCGATGGCGATGGCGATGCCCAGCTGGGCCGGCCGCAGAAACTCGCTCAGCGGCAGCGACTGGCGGCCATCGAGCACGGCCCGCAGCGGCAGCACCGAGGTGCTGGCCCTGAGCTCCTCGAAGGCCGGCCCGAAGCGGTTGCGCAGCCGCCGGTCGCCGTTCCAGATCGCGAACAGGTGGTGGCCGATCAGGCCGATGCAGGCCGCCACCATGAAGCTGCTGCCGATCCAGAGCAGATGGGTGGCGCACCAGAGGATCTGGCCGATCGCCTGGGGATGGCGGCTCACCCGGATGATTCCGGTGGCGTAGAGGCGCACCTGGGGCCGCTGGATCGCCGGGATCTCCAACAGGTTGTAGGTGGCGGGGTACAGGAACAGAAAACTGATCGCGGTGCCGATCCAGACCAGCGGCGGCAGCCAGGGCTGATCCTGCAGATTCCAGAGCCGCACCCCGTCGTAGCGGTGGGCGAGGAAATAACCGATCACGAGCACGGCCGCCGGGATGCTCACGGCGGCGAACAACAGCCGCCAGGCGCGGGCGCCGATGCGCGCCTCCCCCCAGCTGCGCAGCGAAGCACCGCCGCTGTGCAGCACCGCAAAGCCCAGCAGCAGCAGCAGCATCACCAGGGAACTGTGGAAGCGCTCGCTGGACCAGGGGCTGACAACGCCGCTGAGGCCAGGGAGCGGAAGGCCGCCGAGGTGCATGCTGCGTCCAAGCATCTGTGAAGCTGGATTCTCGCCACCGACGGGGCCCCCTAGAGTTCCCCCCCACCCTCGACCGCCCGCAGCGGCCTCTCCAGCCGCCGTGCCGGCGGCCTTGCTCCAGACTTTCCCCCCGGCCCGGTGCCCCTTCCCCCGCGGCACTGTCTCTAAGGCACTGTCCCCGCGGCACTCTCCCCAAGGCACTGTCTCCAAGGCACTCTCCTTGCAGCAGTGCCCTTGCAGCAGTGCCCCCTGCGGCACTCTTCCGGGCCTATCCACCGGGCACAGGCCCCCTCACCTCGACTCCGTGGCGCGAGCCATTCCATGGCGGATCTGCCCTTCACCCTCGACCAGCTGCGCATTCTGCGGGCCATCGCCAGCGAGGGCAGCTTCAAGAAAGCCGCCGACAGCCTGTACGTGACCCAGCCGGCGGTGAGCCTGCAGATCCAGAACCTGGAGAAGCAGCTGAGCGTCTCCCTGTTTGATCGGGGTGGTCGCAAAGCCCAGCTCACCGAGGCCGGCCACCTGCTGCTGAGCTACTGCGACCGCATCCTCAGCCAATGCCAGGAGGCCTGCCGCGCCCTGGAAGATCTGCACAACCTGCGCGGCGGCTCCCTGATCGTCGGCGCCAGCCAGACCACCGGCACCTACCTGATGCCACGCATGATCGGCCTGTTCCGTCAGAAATATCCCGACGTGGCGGTGCAGCTGCAGGTGCACAGCACCCGCCGCACCAGCTGGAGCGTGGCCAATGGTCAGATCGATCTGGCGATCATCGGCGGTGAGCTGCCGGTGGAGCTCAATGAGCTGCTGCAGGTGGTGCCCTACGCCAGCGATGAACTCGCCCTGGTGCTGCCGCCCAGGCATCCGCTGGCCCGCCTGCCGGAACTGACCAAGGACGACCTCTATCGGCTCGGCTTCGTCTGCCTTGATGCCCAGTCGACCACCCGCAAGATGGTCGACCAACTGCTGCTGCGCTCCAAGCTCGATGTCGGCCGGCTCAAGATCGAGATGGAGCTCAACTCCTTCGAGGCGATCAAGAACGCCGTGCAGGCCGGCCTGGGGGCGGCCTTCCTGCCGGTGGTATCGATCGACCGCGAGCTGGCCGCCGGCAGCCTGCATCGCCCCCAGCTGGCCGATCTGCTGGTGCGCCGCCAGCTCAAGCTGATCAGCCATCCCGCCCGTTACTGCTCCAGGGCTGCGGAGGCCTTCCGGCGTGAGGTGCTGCCGGTGTTCGCCAGCCAGGACAGCCCCCTGCGTCAGGCATCGCCGCGCCAGGAGGCCGGCCCGCCCGCCGGCTGAAGCCAGGGCTGATTCAGACTCAGGCGCGAGGGCTGCGGCCGCAGCGCAGGGGTCAAGCCGCTGCTTGCAACGCCTGGGGTGCTGAAGCCCACTCCTGGTGCCCGTGTCGCGCCCGACTGGCGCAATGCGCAATCGGCACGTTGAGCGGCCCTGGGCACGGCCGGGCGGGTGGACCGCCGCTGGGCTGCCTCCAGGGCCTCAGAATTGCTGCGCCTCGGGCGACAGGCCGGCCGCATCCTCGGCGATGCCCTTGGTGATGAACTTGTTCTCGCTGATGTCCGTCTGATAGACACAGCGCACAATCGGCTTGTCCTTGACGCTGCCCACATAGGCAAAGGTGTTCATCCGCTGCTTGCAGGTGCGCATCTGCTCGGCGGTCACAGCCCCCTCCTTCTGCAGAACGCTCCAGTTCTCGCGGCGGATCACACAGCCCGGCCGCAGCTGCGGCTGGGTGACGAAACTGCTGCTCGGGTTCATGGTGGTGTAGATCTCCACATCCATCACGAAGGCGCTGGCGCCCCACTGGCGGCAGAACTCGGGATCGGGCACCGCCATGTCGAGCTGCTGGCTGCTGGCGATGTTGCCCTGGTCGCCCTGGGTGGTGCTGGAGATGCCGGTGCCGATGCCGATCCCCACCACCAGCACACCGGCCAGCACCGCCAGGCTGGCGGGGTTGAGCGACAACGGGCCGCCGGCTTCGGAACGGCCCCGCGGTGGCTCCCCGCCGGGGCCGCCACCGCGCCCGCCGCCACCGCGCTCGCCACCGCGCCACCCGCCATCGCGCCCGCCATCGGGGCGCGCACCGGCGCCGCGGGTGCCACGGGTGCCACGGTCGCCACGATCGCCGCGGCTGCCGATGTCGCCCGGGTCGCCCATGTCGGCCGGGTCGCCCCGGTCCCAGGCGGCCTCGTCACGGCTGCGCTGCGAACGCTGCCGCGGTCGCTCGCTCGCATCGGCCGCGGGGCCCCAGCCGCCGCGGCGGTCGCCGTAGCCGCGCTGCGCCGGACTGCCGTAGTCCTGGCCGGGGTCGTCGGCATCGGCCTCGCCGTAGCGGCTGTTGCCGTAGGGCGGCGCAGCGGCGGCCGCATCGCGGTAGCGATCGCCGGGGGGACGGGCGGACCTCCCGCGGGGGGCGTCGCCGGAGGGGCGGGAGCGGTAGGAGCCGGTCACAGGCGGTTGGTGAAGGGAACCCTCAGAGGATTTCGCCGCTGCGCGGCAGACCCATCGAGTAATTGAGCACCCGACCCTGAGGGTTGTAGCGCAGCTCCCCAGCCTGGAGCATGGTGCGGATCACCCCCTCCAGCTCCGAGCCGATGCGGCGCAGGGTGTAGTCGCTGAGATCGGCACCGGCGTGGCGGTCGACCTCACCGCGGAAGGCGTCCTGCAGCTTGCTGATCGCGGCTTGATCCCAGATGAATTCATTGTCGGGATCGATGTCGAGGGTGAGCTGACCGGAATCCGGCACCAGATCGCCCTTCTCCACCCGCGCCGTGAACAGGCGGATGTGGCGGGTGGTGGATTTCAGCAGGGTGTCGGTGTCGGCCATGCGGTTGCGGGAAGGAAGGAGCCGGGCGCCGCAACGGCAGGGCTTCGCGGGCACCGCCGCCGACTCTAGGAAGCCTCGCAGCGGGCGGGCGGGCCGGCGGGCCGGCGCTCGCTCGCCGCCGCCCACCCCTTGCGGCCCCGCCACCCGCCGGGGGGCGGCTGGTTGATCCACTGGCCCGCGGGCACAGGCCGCGAGCGCCGGGGACTCGATCACCGCTGCTGCCGCCGCTGCCGCCGCCGCCACCGCCGCCGCCGTCCGCATCCCCCCGAGGGCCCGCGGCATGCCCGGGCGCCGCAGATCTCTGGCTGCCCGGGCCCCAGGGCTGATTCAGACTCGGCGCCAGGGCTGCGGTCGAAGCGCAGGGATCAACCCGCTGCTTGCCGCGCCTGGGATGCTGAGGCCCACGCCTGCTGCCGGCGCGGGCCTGGTCCCCAGGCCCGCGCCGGCGCACCCGGGCCGCTCCGGCGAGGCCGCAACCGGGCGCTGACGGTCCAGGCCGCGGCCCCGGGCGCAGCGCTGCCAGCGGGGCGCCCTTTAAGGTTGCCTTCGGAACATCGGGATCGTCATGCGCATCGCCATCGCCGGGGCAGGCCTTGCCGGGCTGTCCTGTGCCAAGTACCTCTGCGACGCCGGCCATACGCCCGTGGTCTACGAGGCCCGTGATGTGCTCGGCGGCAAGGTGGCGGCCTGGCAGGACGCCGACGGGGACTGGTACGAGACCGGCCTGCACATCTTCTTCGGGGCCTACCGCAACATGCGCCAGCTGTTCGCGGAACTCGACATCGAGGACCGGCTGCAGTGGAAGAGCCACTCGATGATCTTCAACCAGAAGGAGACACCCGGAACCTACAGCCGCTTCGACTTCCCCGACATCCCCGCTCCCTTCAACGGCGTGGCGGCGATCCTGGGCAACAACGACATGCTCAGCTGGCCTGAGAAAATCTCCTTCGGACTGGGGCTGGTGCCGGCCATGCTGCGCGGCCAGCAGTATGTGGAGGAGTGCGACCAGTACTCCTGGACCGAGTGGCTGCGTCTGCACAACATCCCCGAGCGGGTCAACGACGAGGTATTCATCGCCATGGCCAAGGCGTTGAACTTCATCGACCCCGATGAGATCTCCAGCACCGTGGTGCTGACGGCGCTCAATCGCTTCCTGCAGGAGAGCGACGGCTCCAGGATGGCGTTTCTCGATGGCAATCCGCCCCAGCGTCTCTGCCAGCCGATGGTTGATTACATCACCGCTCGCGGCGGCGAGGTGCATCTCGACACGCCTCTGCGCGAGATCGAGCTCCATGCCGATGGCAGCGTCAGCGGCTTCCGCATCGGCGGCATCAAGGGCAAGGAGGGCTTTACGGCCAGGGCCGATGCCTACGTCAGCGCCCTGCCGGTGGATCCGTTCAAGCTGCTGATCCCGGAGCCCTGGAAGGAGATTCCCTACTTCAAGAAACTCGATGGCCTCAACGGCGTGCCGGTGATCAACATCCACCTCTGGTTCGACCGCAAGCTCACCGATATCGACCACCTGCTGTTCAGCCGCAGCCCGCTGCTCAGCGTCTATGCCGATATGAGCAACACCTGCCGCGAATACGCCGACCCCGATCGCTCGATGCTGGAGCTGGTGTTCGCCCCCGCCAAGGACTGGATCGGCCGCAGCGATGACGACATCGTCGCCGCCACCATGGAAGAACTCAAGCGCCTGTTCCCGATGCATTTCAGCGGCGATGATCAAGCCAAGCTGCGCAAGGCCATCGTGGTGAAAACGCCCCTCTCAGTGTACAAGACCGTGCCTGGTTGCCAGCAGCTGCGCCCCGATCAGGCCAGCCCGATCGCCAACTTCTTCCTGGCCGGCTGCTACACGATGCAGCGCTATCTCGCCTCGATGGAGGGCGCCGTGCTGAGCGGCAAGCAGTGCGCCGCTGCCATCACCGCCTCAGCGGTCGCGGCGGCCGCCGCCCCGCGCACTCCCGTGGCGGTCTGAGCGGTGCCGGCCGTTTCTTCCGGCAGCGGCGACAGCCTGCCCTCCCTGGCGGAGGCCTACGAGGCCTGTCGCCTCGAGACGGCCGAATGGGCCAAGACCTTCTATCTCGGCACATTGCTGATGCCGCCGGCCAAGCGCCGCGCCATCTGGGCCATCTACGTCTGGTGCCGCCGCACCGATGAGCTGATGGACAGCCCGGAAGCGATGCAGCGGCCGCTGCAGGAACTGGCGGCCCGGCTCGACGCCTGGGAGGTCCGCACCCGCGCCCTGTTCGCCGGCCAGGTGCAGGACGGGCTCGATCTGGTCATGCGCGATACGATCGAGCGCTATCCCCAGCCGCTGCAGCCCTACCTCGACATGATCGAGGGCATGCGGATGGATCTCACCACCAGCCGCTATGACAGCTTCGAGCAGCTGCAGCTCTATTGCTATCGGGTGGCGGGCACGGTGGGTCTGATGACCCAGGAGGTGATGGGTGTCGATCCCGCCTATACCTCCGCCCCCTGGAGCGAGCGGCCCGACACCAGCGAAGCGGCCGTGGCCCTGGGTATCGCCAACCAGCTCACCAACATCCTGCGTGATGTGGGCGAGGACCGCGGCCGCGGCCGCATCTATCTGCCCCTCGAAGACCTGCGCCGCTTCGGCTACAGCGAGGCCGAACTGATGGCCGGCACCGTCAACGACAGCTGGCGTGCCCTGATGGCCTTCCAGCTGGAACGCGCCCGGGCCTGGTTCGCCCGTTCCGAAGCCGGGGTGCGCTGGCTGGCACCCGATGCCCGCTGGCCGGTGTGGGCCTCGCTGCGCCTCTACCGCGGCATTCTCGATGTGATCGAGCAGCTCGACTACGACGTGTTCAACCACCGGGCCTATGTGCCCACCTCCGGCAAATTTCTCGACCTGCCCCGCTCCTTTGTGATTGCCCAGGCCCGCTGAGCCCAGGGCCATGGGCTCCTGGCTGCGCGGCACTCCTCCGCTGGCTGGGTTGGGTGCAGCGTGCGACGGGTCGCTGGAGGCTCAGGGCTGATCTTCGCTCGGCGCGAGGGCCGCGGCCGCGATGCGCAGGGGGCAACCCGCTCCTTGCAGCACCTGGGGTGCTCAAGCCCACTCATGGTGCCCTTGTCGCGCACAACTGGCGAAATCGGCATGTTGAAGCGGCCCTGGCTGGAGGCTGGAAGCGCACGGATCATCTCCAAGCCTCGATGGGCAGCAGGGCGCACAGCACCAGCACGACCCTCATCGCTGCTGGGCTGCCGCCGCCTCCAGCCAGCGCAGCAGGATCGGATTCACCCGCTCAGGGGCCTCGTCGTGGGGGCAGTGGCCCAGTCCCTCGAGCACCTGCAGCTCGCTGATGCAGGCGTGATCGGCGGCCCAGCGGCGGGCCTCGGCGGGGTCCTCCCAGGGATCGGCTGCGCCCCAGAGCATTCGCACCGCCAGCGGGGGGGACTGCTGGCTGAGCTGCGCCAGCAGCTGCGGCGCCAGGTGGTCATCGAACAGGTTGACGAAGCCGCGGAAACTCTCCAGGGCGCCGGGTTCGGTGGAGGGCCGGTGCAGCAGGGTCACCAGTTCGGTATCGATGTTCGCGCCGCTGGGATAGGCCCGGGCCAGCACCCGGCGGATGAAGGCGGGCCGCGCCAGCAACCGGAACAGAGGAGCCAGCAGCCAGCGCTGGCGCACACTGCCCTCCAGCCAGGGGCGCAGCAGCCGCTGCAGGGCCGGCTGCTCCGCCAGCCGCTTGCGGTCGAGCGTGCGCTGCGCACAGTCGATCAGCACCACCTGGGCCGGTGGCGTGCCGGCCTGTTGCAGCAGCAGGGCGGCACGCAGGGCCACCACCGCCCCCACCGAATTGCCGATCAGATGCAGACGGCGGCCGGCGAGCGGCGCCTGGGCCGCCAGAAAATCCACCACCTGCGTGGCCCAGAGATCAAAGCAGTAACGCACCGCCCCGGGCCGCGGCGGTTCAGCGGCCAGGCGGGACGGAGGCTTGTCGCTGGCCCCGAAGCCCAGCAGGTCGAGGGCCAGCACCTCCGCCCGCGCCGCCAGGGCGGGCACGGTGTGGCGCCAGTGGCCCAGCGAAGCGCCGAAGCCGTGGATCAGCAGCACCAGATCGGGGCTGTCGGCGGCGCCGGCCCGGCTCCAGCCAATCGAATGGCCCCGCCAGAGCCACGGCTCAGACGGGGCCGGCAGGGCAGCAGGGGCCGCAGGTGGGGCCATCGCCGCCTCTCCCGGCGGGGAGGAGGGCTGCCCGGTCTGCGGCCGGCCGGCTTCAGACACCGACGGTCTGGTTGGCCAGCAAGGCCTTCAGCCTGGACAGTTCACCCGCCCAACGGGGATCGGGGGCTTCGCTGTCGACGCTGTCGGCATGGACCACCTTGTTGGACGACTTGCGACTGGCGCTCGGTGCGGCAGTGCCACGGCGCTCGCCCGTGGGAGCGCTGCGGGCATCGCGGCGCTCGGAGATCTCGATGCGCAGGCTGTTGCCGCCGAACTCACGCCCGTTGAGCTGCTCGATCAACGCCTCAGCCAGCTTGACATCATCGACATTGGCGAACCCGAAACCGCGGCTGGAACCGGTCTCCCGGTCGTTCACAGCCTTGAAACGCACCCCCTCACCAACACTGGCGAACAGCGCCTCAAGCTCCTTGGCATCAAAAGTCTGCGGCAAATTACCGACGTACAGGCGAACGCTCATGGGGATGGTGATGGGGAGAAGAAAACTTCTGCGGGCGGATCAACACGCCGTTGCACAGAGAAGTTAATCACGTCATCGGTCCGACCGTGCGCCCGCCGGGGCCGGATCGCTGCTGCTCCGCCAGCCAGCGCCGCGCCGCCGCCAGGGCCGGCTCCTCTCCCGCCGCCAGCCTGCCGAAGGCGCGCTCGCGGCTGAGGTGATCCAGCAGCTCTCCCAGCTGTGGCCCCGCCGTCAACCCCAGCCGTTGGATGAGGCTGGCGCCATCGAGCGGCGGGCGGGGATGGAACAGGCCATCGGCCGGATCCCGCCAGCGCTGCAGGCTGGCGATCGCCTCGCTCGGATCGAGATGCAGCGCCAGGGCCGGCAGGTCCTGCTCCAGATCGCGCTGCAGCGCCAGACGTCGCTGTTCGGGCAGCGCCGCCAGCGCCCCGGGTGCCGCCGCGGCGCTACCGGCGGTCGCCAGCAGCTCCCCACGCCAGCGGCGCAGGCAGGTGATGCGCTGCTGCAGCCGCCGACTGGCCCGCAGCGCCACCAGCGCCTCCGCACCGAGCAGGGTGGCCAACCGGGCCAGGGGCAGGGCCGTGGCCGCCTCGCCGGGCTCCAGGCCATGGGCGCAGGCCGTCGCCGCATTCAATGCCGTCAGCAGGGGCAGGGCCTGCCGGCCTTCGCCGCGCCAACCCTCCAGCAGCCCCAGCTCCAGGACCTGGGCCAGGCCCGCCTCGCCCGCCGGGGCCTTGGCCAGCTTCTCCAGTTCCGCCAGCACCCGCTCGCCCGCCACCACCGCCAGCTGCTGCCGCTGCCGCTGAATCCAGCCCAGCGTCTGCGGCTCCAGCCGGAAGGACAGCTCACAGGCCAGCCGCACACCTCGCAGCAGCCGCAGCGGATCGGCCAGCAGGTTGGCCTCGCCCAGGGCCCGCAACACCCCTCGCTGCAGATCCACCAGGCCCTCGCAGGGATCGATCAGCCCGCCATCACCGCGCAGGGGCAGGGCGATGGCATTGATGCTGTAGTCGCGGCGGCGCAGATCCTGCTCCAGGCTCTCCCCAGCGCAGCGCGCCAGATCGAAGCACCAGTCGTGCAGCACCAGCCGGGCGATCGAGCGCTCGGCATCGAGCACCACGCAGCTGCCGCCGCAGCGCTGCTCCAGCCGGCGGGCCAGAGCCACCGCATCCCCCGACACCACCAGATCGAGATCCGGTCGCTGCTGCAGGCGTCCCAGCAGGGCATCGCGCACGGTGCCACCCACCAGCAGCGTGTCTTCAGGCAGCAGCGAGACCGGCAGGGGCCAGGCCGCGGGATCCAGCACCGCCCGCAGCGCCGCTGCCTGAAGATCGACCTGCCACGACAGAATGGGCCCCTGCAGCGGGCCGGGCGGCATGTGCATCTGCGTCGATTGCCACTGGGTCGACCGCTGCCAGGCTTACCACGCGGTGGAACGCCAGCACGGTGTCGCCCACCTGAGCGCCGCCCCCGATCGCGTGCCGCGCCAGCCGCGGATCCATGTGCAGATCCGTGATCTGCCCGGCGGTGGCGTGGGGGTGGAGTGGGATGTGCGCGGCTGCGACGATTTCCGTGCCGATCCAGGCCGTTGGCGGCGCCTGCGGCCCGATGAGCCGCTGCCCGCATGAATCCCACGCCGCTGTCTCCCCCCCCGCCCCAGGACATCGGGAGCGCCGCCCCCGGTGGTTGGTTGCTGGCGCTGCACAGCTCCAGTGATCGACTCGGGGTCGGCCTGCTGGCCGGCGATGCCAGCGCGGCCGAACCGCCGCAGCTGGCGGTCTTCGAGACGGGTCGCGATCTGGCCAACCGGCTGTTTCCCTGCCTGGAGTCGCTGTTGCCGGCCAGCGCCTGGCCGCGGCTGCGGCGGCTGGCCGTGGCGACGGGACCGGGGGGGTTCACCAGCACCCGCCTCACGGTGGTGGTGGCCCGCACCCTGGCCCAGCAGCTGCAGCTGCCCCTCGATGGTCCCAGCAGCTTTCTGCTGATCGCCCGCCGCCTGTGGCGCACGGGAGCAGCCCCGGATGGCCCGTTCTGGCTGCAGCAGGAACTGCCGCGTCGCGGCCTGGTGGCGGGCCGCTATGGGCCCGATCCCGAGGCTGGCGCAGGCCTGCGCGAGCTGCAGGCGCCCACCCTGCTGGCGGCGGATGCGGCCCTGCCCGGCCCCCGCCTGGCGGCGCTGCCGCAGCTGCCCGAGGACGTGGCGGAGCTGCTGGCGATCAGCCGGGCCAACGAGCGTTGCGGCATCGCGGCCCCCTGGGCCCCGGTGCGGCCGCTCTACCCCACCAGCCCGGTGGGGCAGGCCTGATGGCGCGCCTGCCCCTGCCACCCCCTCGTCGCCGCCGACAGCGTCCTGCGCTGCCGCCCCGGCGGCAGGCCGCGGTTGCGGCGGACGGGCCGCGGTCGGTGGCCAGCGGCGGCGCTGCGATCGCTCGCCAGCGCCGCCGCCGCGGTCGGGTCCGAGGCTGGCTGGTGGCTGGCGTCGGTGTCGCCGGCCTGCTGTGGCTGGCGCGGGGCTGGTGGCTGCCGATCCCATCCCGGCCGCAGCTGATCCTGGTGCTGGGCGGCGATGTCGCCCGCGAGCAGGCGGCCGCCCGGCTGGCCCGCCACGACGGCCTGCCGGTGCTGGTCAGCAGCGGCACCAATCCTGAATACGCCCACTGGCTGTTCCATGTGCGCGAGGGGCTGCCCGCCACCCACCTGCAGCTCGACTACCGCGCCACCGATACGCTCACCAACTTCACCTCACTGGTGGATGACCTGCAGCGCGCCCACATCCGCCATGCCCTGCTGGTGACGAGCCGTGATCACATGCCACGGGCGCTGCTGGTGGGACGGATCGTGGCCGGCAGCCGCGGCATCGGTCTGACGCCGATCGCCGTCGACTGCGGCCAGCGCTGCCGGCCGGAGAGCCGCCGCCGGATCTGGGGGGATGGCCTGCGGGCACTGGTCTGGGTGCTCAGCGGTCGGGATCTGCGCCACTGGGCGGAAGAGCACCTGGCCGGCTGGCTGCCCGGTGGCCTGGAGCGATCAGTCCCTCGTCGAGCATCCGATTGATCTGCTCCTGCACCTGGCGGGTGACGACATCCAGATCGGCGCGGCGGCGGGACAGCGGTGGCGCGATCGGCGTGCCGATGCGGATGTGCACCGGCACCAGCCGCGGCCAACCCCGCCCTGTACCCAGGGCCCGGTGGCTGTTGATGATCGCCACCGGCAGCAGTCGCGCCCCGGCCCGGGCCGCCAGCAGGGCGGCACCCGGCTGGGGATCGTTGACGCGGCCATCGGCCTGGCGGGTGCCATCGAGGAACACACCGGTGGCCCAGCCCTGCTCGAGCCGATCGGTGGCGGTGCGGATCGCCTCGCGGTCGCTGGCGCCACGGGCCACCGGGTAGGCACCGCAGGCGCGGATGATCGGGCCGAGCAGCGGCACCCGGAACAGCTCCGCCTTGGCCATGAAGGCCACCGGCCGGCCGAGGGCATGGCCCAGCAGCGGCGGATCCAGATGGGAGCCATGGTTGGCCACCACCACCAGGGCCCCCTCCAGCGGCACATTGCCATTGCCGGCGGTGCAACCGCGGAACAGCAGCCGGTAGACCGGGAACACCAGCAGGTAACTGATCAGCCGGTAGGTGAG
>Ga0172372_10009234_pt1 | contig 12856 bp, 10 predicted proteins | sample LakKiv5m_2_FD_114544 | JGI IMG/M metagenome (GOLD analysis project Ga0172372, IMG submission 114544) | Freshwater microbial communities from Kabuno Bay, South-Kivu, Congo - kab_092012_9.5m | ecosystem: Environmental > Aquatic > Freshwater > Lake | place: Democratic Republic of the Congo...
AACGGTGGGAAGTCATCGCGGGCAACGCGATGCGCGACATCGTTGCCGCAGTCGCCACCGACGAGCCGCACACTGCGCCAAAACCGGCACAGCCCAGAACGGTCGAGATCGCGAGCCCCCCGCGGCGATGACCGAAGAATGCCCCGGCCACCTGATACAACTCGGTCGAGAGCCCGCCCGCATGGGCGAAATTGCCCATCAGCAGGAACAAGGGGATAACCGCGAGCGCAAGACTGCCCAGCGCGCTCGACGGCTCGGTTGAGAGCAGCGAGAGCGCGGGTTCCCAACCGACAATCAGCCCGCAGCCGATCAGACCGGCCATGCCCATGGCAACGCCAATCGGCACATGGATCGCAATCAGGGCAAACATCAGCCCAAGGCCAAGCAGGCCCGAAACGAGGGGATCCATCGGTATCAGTGCTCCGGCTCTTCAGCCCGCCCCCGCAATGCCTGGATCCAGCGCGCGATCACGACGATCTGGGCGGGCAGGGCCACGGCCAGCATCACGGTCGCAAGCAGCCACGCGGGCGCCACCGGCACCTCGATCGTCCGCGTGGTCGCCCCTCTGCCGTGCTGGTCCAGCACGAAGAGCAGGAACTGCCAGGTCATGAGGGAGAAAAAGATCAGTGTGACGATATGGCCGACCACCTCGAGCAGGCGATAACCGGTCCGGGGCAGGGCCTGACCCAGAAAGCGGATCGTGACGTTTGACTGGCGCAGCAACCCGGAGGGAAAGGCCGAGGCGATGATTACCGCCATCACGAGGCTCAGGATGTCGGTAAGACCCGGCAGCCGCGGCCAACCCAGATAACGGGCTGCGCCCTCATAGGTGGTCAGCGCCGCCGCCACGCACAGACCGGAAAAACCGATCAGTGCGAGACGGTCGGTCAGCCGCGCAAACCGGCTGAACCAGGTGCCTTCAGCGTTCATCGCCAGGCCCGACTCAGCCCCGGATTCTCTTCAGGATCGAAAGCGTCTCGGCGTAGATTTTTTCACCGTTGGGCGACTTCTGGATCCACCACTTGTGGACGACCTGCGAGCGCTCTGCGTAGCGGGCCTTGTCTGCGTCAGTGAGCTTTACCAACTGGATTCGGCCTTCCTTTTCGATGCCGGCGCGGATCTCCTGGCCGACGCCTTCGTAGGCTGCCCCCGCGGTACGCGCAAAATCGGTCCCACCGTTCTTCATCACCGCATCCTGCACGTCCTTGGGCAGACCGTCGAAGGTCTTGCGGTTCATCAGCAACAGGAAGGGAATGACCCCCACCGGTGCCAACTGGTTCTGTCGCACCAGCGGCAGGGTCTTGAAGGTGCGCATACCCGACCAGCTCTGGATCACGCCATCGAGCGTGCGGCGCTGCAGCCCCTCGTTCATTTCGGGGCTGTCCATGGTTTCGGCGCTGGCACCCATGGCCTTCAGCCACTCGGCGTGAACGGCACCGACCGAGCGGATCTTCTTGCCCTTGAGCTCGTCCAGAGACTTCAGCGGATTGGCCAACCAGACATTCGACACCTCGGAAGCGAAAAAGCCCACCAGGTGGACATCCTCGAGTCCGCGCAGCATCTTCTTCTGGCAGAGTTCCCAGCCGACCAGGGCCGCCTCGGTGGCGTTTTCGAAGAGAAAGGGCAGCTCGAACAACTGCATGTCCTCGAACTGGCGGCCATGGTAGCCGGGCAAAATCCAGGCGACATCGGCGACGCCCGCGCGAACCAGGTCGAACTGCTTGAATGCATCCTTGCCGAGCGACCCGCCCCAGAAACCCTGGAAACGTGCCTTCGTGCCGACGTCCTTCTGGGTGGCAAGCATCCAGGGCTTGATCGCACGCGCGACGCCCACCGATTGCTCCGGGACAAAAGTCGCAACTTTGACCAGTGGTGCGGATTGCGCGTGAGCGGCTGGAATAAGCGGCGAGGACGCGAGCGCTGCAGCGCCGGCCATCAACTGTCTGCGAGCTGTTTTCATTTTGAGTCTCCGGGGTTGTTCGTTGGGGCAGGAATCGTCCCTGCGAAATCAGGTTGGGAAGTGTAATCGGTGTCGGCGCTCATCGGGCGATCCGAGGCTGGGGCTGGGGGAATCCCGAGCGTCGGCTCGAAGCCCAGCACGCTGGCAGCGACCCGGTCCGCGTGATCGGGCAGTTGGTCTCCCCGCCAGGCAACGTGACCGTCCGGCCGGACCAGCACCCACCTGCGTTCGTAGAGCCGATCGTGGTCGGCGCTGGGCAAGGCACGTGATTCGAGTGCGACGCCGCGTGAATCGAACGCCCGAATCAGTGCGACACGCTGCGCAGAAGCCTGCGAGGGCTCGATCTGACTGCCCTGCACCAGCACCCAGCCTCGCCCGTACCAGTCGAGCGTGCTGCGTCCGCGCAGGCTCTGGTCGGCATCCAGCCAGGCGTGCGGCGCACGCGCACCGGGCCAGGTCGACGGGACGACCTGCGACGGGTCGTCGGGCGGTTCGGGCGTGCCATCGGCCAGAATCACCGGAGAGTCGACGTATCGATAACCCAGATGAAGGCCCGCCGAGTTGAATTGTCGGCTCATCCATCGAATTCGCGGCACGATGCGCGCACGGGCGGCTTCGCCCGCGGGTCCGTCATCGTCGATCTCGGGCGGCACCTCATCCATCACCATGTCAATCTTGTCGGAGTTGTTGGCCGAGACCACGCTGTTGCGCACCGCAATGGGCTTGCGCTCGATCTCGTAGCTGTCGAGCAGTCCCGGGCCACCCTGGCCCTGTTCGACCGCGGCGAGCTTCCAGCCAAGATCAATCGCGTCGCCAATCCCGGTGTTCATGCCAACTCCGCCCGTCGGAACGAACAAATGCGCCGCATCGCCTGCGAGGAAAACCCGCCCCGCCTCGGATCGCCATCGGCGCGCAACCGATTGATGGTGGTGCCAATGCGTTGTGGCCTGGAGCTCGAATTCAAAGGGCCGGCCCACGGCACGGGTCAATACGGCCTTTGCGTCGATTGAGTCAGTGGATTTCGAATGATCCAGAAAGTAGTACTGGAAGCTCCACAGTTCGGCGCCATCGATCGCGGTGAACACGCCAAAACTGTCCGGGGCAAACACGAAGTAGAGATTGCCCAGGCCCTTGCCGTGGATAGCGAGGAACTCCCTGGACCGGAAATAGAAGCTCACGTTGGCGCGCATCTTTCCCCGGCCGTTGTAACGGATGCCGAGCGCGCGCCGAATCGAACTGGTTCCCCCATCGCAGGCAATCAGCCAGCGACTGCGGATCTGTTCGGTTCGGCCGCTGGACAGCTCGGTCGCCGAAGCGGTGACGCCCCGTGCGTCTTCGGTGAACGCGTCAAAGCGCCACCCGTGTCGAAGGCTGACCGCTGATTGCTGCTCGGCAAAGCGCCACAGCACCGGTTCGAGTGCCTGCTGACCGATCTGGGTCTTGTAAAAGGGCGACCACTGAAGCTCGCGCCAGCGCGTCATCACCTCGGGTGTGCGCTCGATGGTCTGACGGATGGACGGCGAAGTGATCCGGTAAAGCTCGTGCCCGGCGAGCCGGCTTGAGAAAGTGATGAAGTAGTTGACCTCGGGCGGGAGCGCAGCACGGTAGATGTCGTCGGTGATGCCCCAGCGCCGAAAATACTCCATTGAGCGCGCGCCAAGCAGCGTGGCCTTGGGGTGCTCGGTGGGTGCTGTACGGGTCTCGAGAAGCGTGCAGCCCACGCCCCGCCAGCCCAGCTCCGCAGCCAGCGTCAGCCCAACCGGACCCCCTCCCACAATCAGCACGGGTGTCTCGATCATCGTCGTCTCCGGGTTATCGTCTGTTTGAAATCGCCGATTGCGCGCCCCGGCCGCTCGGCAGTACATAGGGTGGATTGTATGATTCCCCGACCCACAAGGAGCGCGACGATGAGTGTTGAATATGCCCCGAAAGGACTGATCGGCGTGCTCACGCCTCAGGCCAACACCACGGTTGAGCCCGAATTCGGCATCTTGTGCCCGGTCGGGTTTGCCACACTGACTGGCCGGATGGTCAGTCAGCGCGATTCGGTTGAAGCGCGCCTGATCGACTACTACGAATCGCTCGAGACCACAGTCAAGCAGTTTGCGAATGCGCCCCTCACTGCCATCACCTCGGCCTGCACGGGCGCGTCCTATCTGATCGGCGCTGAGCGCGAGGACCAGATCTTTGGCGCCTTGTCAGCCGCCCGGGGCATTCCGGTCAGCAACTCGGCCTACGCCGTCGTGGCCGCGTTTCGTGCGCTGGGCGCTCGGCGCATCGGTCTGGTTTCGCCCTATCCCGATTCGCTGACCGAAGCGAGTGTGCGTTACTGGGAAAGTCGCGGACTGACGATCGGGCACCTGGAGCGCGTCGAGAGCGATGCCTCGCAGTTTCACCCGATCTACTCGATTCGTGCCGATGGCGCGGGGCAGGCTCTGGCGCGGATGCAGGGGCGAAACGTCGAGGCCATCGTGATGCTGGGCACCGGCATGCCCACGCTCGGACCGATCCTGCAGCATCCGCGCGTGGGTGATGCGCCGGTGTTTTCGTGCCTGCTTGCGACCGTCTGGGACGCGGTGCAGCGTTCGCGCGGTGCGGCGCTCGATGCGGGGTCGCTCCTCTCCCTCATCGAAGGCCCAGCCTGGCGACATCGATTCCTGGAGCGCTGCGGCCGGATCTGAACCCTGAGCCGCGCGCGAGGGCGCGCGGGTGGTTCAGCCTGCGCCCAATTTCCGCAGCACGGGCGGTACGGTCGGGATCGAGATGGTCTTCGGCTCAGTGTAAAAGGCCTCACACGCGGCGCCGCCCTCTCGCCCGACTCCGGACTCCCGGTATCCGCCAAAGGGTGCACGCAGCTCTCGCATCATGGGCGTATTGACCCAGACCACCCCCGAGCGCAGCCCCTCACTCGCACGCATCACGGTCGGCAAATGATCCGACCACAGGTAGGACACGAGGCCGAAACGACTGTCGTTGGCCATCTCGATCGCCTGATCAGGCGTATCGAAAAGCAGGAAGGTGGCAAAGGGTCCGAAAATCTCGTCCTGCGCGACCCGGACCGCATTGGAGGGCGCCAGGACGGCAGTGGGCTCGACGTAAAAGCCCTCGCCGGCCCCCTCGGGCTGGCGCCCGCCCGTAATCAGGCTGCAGCCATCCGCCCGGGCAGTCTCGACAAAGCCCAGCACCCGGTGCATGTGCGATCGGGAAGCGAGCGGCCCCAGTTCGGTCGCGTCGTCCATCGGGTCGCCGATGCGAATCCGGCGGGCGCGTTCAGTAAACCGGGCGATGAAATCATCGGCGATCCGGCGCTCGAGCAGAATGCGCGAGCCGGCCAGACATTGCTGGCCATTGTTCGAGAAAATGCCGAGCAACGGGCCATCCAGAGCGCGCTCCGGGTCGGCCGAGGCGAACACGATGTTGGCCGACTTGCCCCCCAGTTCCATCGTACAGGGGACCAGGTTTTGACCCGCAGCCGCCATGATCGAACGACCGGTCTCCGTACCCCCGGTGAACGAGACCAGATCGATATCGGGATGGGACACCAGTGCATGGCCAGTGACCGGCCCGCGACCATTGATCAGGTTGACGACGCCGGGCGGCAGGCCGGCTTCATGCAGCAGTTCGACAAAGCGGTAGAGCGCAAGCGGCGTCTGCTCGGAGGGCTTCAGCACGCAGCTGTTACCGAATGCAATGGCTGCGGCCACCTTCATCGAGGCAAGCGCGACCGGTGCATTCCAGGGCGCAAGCAGCGCCGCCACGCCGACCGGCTCTCGCACCACCACGGTCTGATAACCCTCGGTCTGCGTGTAGACCTGGCCCGCGCTCTGGCCGATATGCTCGGCGAAAAACCTGAAGTTATAGGCAGCCCGCTCGATGTGACGCAGCTTGAGTTCGCGCATCACGATCCCGGTGTTCAGGCATTCGAGCTCAGCCAGTTCGGCGGCATGCGCGCGCACCACATCGTGGATCTGCATCAGCACATCCTGGCGCTTGCCCACTGAACGCTTCGACCACGCTCCCGATCGAAAGCTCGCACGCGCAGCGGCAACCGCCTGGTCAACCAGTGCAGCGTCAGCTTCAATCAATTCGCCAACCGCCTGGCCGGTGGCCGGATAGATGATCGGCAGCCGGGGACCGGTACCCTCGATGGCGCGACCGGCGATCAGGCTGGCGACTGTTCGGAAAGGAAAGCTTCGGGGCGTGTTCATGGTGCTCGATATCAGTCGGATTGAGAGGCTCAGGACATGAATGCGCCGCCGTTGACCTGCAAGGTCTGGCCCGTGACATAGCGTGCGGCATCCGAAAGGAAAAACAGGATCGGACCCACGATGTCATCGGCATCGGCGATGCGGCCCAGTGGAATCGAGCGGCCGTAGGCGGCCACATCGAACCGGACGGGCTGGTCCTCGTCCGAGCGACCCGTGCCCCCCCTCAGGAAGGCGGTATCGACCGCCGAAGGCGCCACGGCATTCACCCGAATGGCGGGCGCCCACTCGAGCGCCAGTTGCCGGGTCATCATGATCAGACCCGCCTTGGCAATCGAATAGGGTCCGTAGTGGGGGCGGGCGGTCATACCCAGCCCCGAGGAGACGTGGACCAGACTGGCGCCTGTACCGGCCGCGAGCAGGGGCTGCAGGGCGGACGACAGTGCATGGGCCGCATCCAGATTGCCGCGCATGACCTCGTCCCAGACTTCGGCGGGGGTTTGGGCGAGCGGCTGCGCAGCCGCCATGAAGCCGATCAGGTTGACCGCGCCGTCGAGCCCGCCCCAGCGCTCACCGAGCGCCGCGCAGGCCCTCGCAAGCGATGCCCGGTCCCCGGCATCCGCCGCGAAGGTCTCGACATCGTGCGGGGGCGGATGGCGTGAGATCGACGCGGGCAGGTCCAGCACAGCCACCCGGACGCCCTGGGCGCGCGCGGCCTGGACGAGCATACGACCGATGCCGCCACAGCCTCCCGCAACCAGCAGGCGTGCGGGCAGACCGGACTGGGCGGCGTCCTGTGATCGCGGATCGATTTGCGCAATGATCTGCATCGTATCCCCCGTCAGGCAAGCGTCGCGGCACGGCGAAGGCCCTCGATCATCGAGGTCTTGAGCAAATAGCGGTAGCAGCGCTCGCGATCCGCAACAAGCGCCTGCAGATCCGAGAGCATCCTGCGGCGACCCTCGAGAGAGGGTTCCCACATCCGGGATCGGTTTTGATCGGCCTGGCCGATGATGTCGTCGCGCACGACGGGAAGGCGTCGCGCCTCATAGCGCTCGATCGTCTCGGGCGGGGCCCCCTCGTGGATCTCGGTGATGCAGGCAGCAAGCTCGAACACGTCATGGATGCCGCCATTCATGCCCATGCCCCCTTTCGGATTGTTGAGGTGCGCCGCGTCGCCTGCGATCAACATCCGACCCCGCCGCCAGTGGGACGCAATCCGCTGGTGAACACGGTAGGGACGCACCTCGCCGATGGGCGCGCCGCCTGCGGCCGGCGTAATGGCCGCCAGGCGCTGACTGATTCGCTCGGGGCGCATCGCGTGATCGAGATCTTCGTCCGCAGGGGGGTGCAAGCTGACCCGCCAAAGCGTCGCCAGCCGCAACAGGCTGTACGTGCCATCGGGCGCCCACACGTAATTGATCCCTGACAGGCCTGGCAGGTGGTCCTCGAAGGGAAAGGTCGTGGTGGCCAGGATCGTGGTCTCGGGGTAGACGCTGCCCTCGAAGCTCGCGCCGATTGCGTCGCGAATCAGGCTGCGCCCGCCATCGCAGCCCACCACGAAGCGTCCGCGCTCGCGAACCGGCTCCTGCCCCTCACTCTGCCATTCGATCCAGGGACCGTAGGCATCCTCACCCGCAGCCACAACCGCCGCCCCGCGACACACGATCGTGGGATCGATCAAGGCCAGCCGTTTTTCGAGCTCGGCGACCAGCACGCTCTGATCACATTGCAGGCGCCAGGGGTGGCGGGTGGCGTCGCCGATGATCGCGAGATCGAATTCTGCGTGCTCGCCGGTTTCGTGCAGGCGGATCTGCCAGGTGGGGGTGACCCGACCCGCCGCATGGAGGGCAGCCGACACGCCATCCTCATCCAGCATGTCCAGCGAGGGCGGGTGAAAGGTCGACGAGCGCAACATCGGAATCAGGCGAGGCTCGCGCTCAAAAACCTTGACCGGTACGCCCGCGCGAGCCAGTCGCCAGGCCAGTACCAGTCCGACGGGGCCAGCGCCCGCGATCAGAACGGGGAGGTTTTCAGCAGTCATCGAAGCATCCATCTGGAGATACGGTATCGGGCTGTGATGGTAATACAGCCGCCTCGCAAACAGCTGCCCCGGCTCTTCAATGCCCGAATCGAGCGAGCCAGCTCTGTGCGATCAGCATGAAACCTGCCAGATCGGCATCGCATCCGGTCTCGGCTTCGAGCGTTGCGGCAACGGCCGGGGCCGCCTCGATCGCCGCACGGAGATCGAGGAACATCAGTCGAGATCGCCGCGCCAGCACATCCTCGACCGTCCGTGCCCAGGTCTGCTCGGCCAACCATTTCACCTCGGCGGCAGTCGGTACACGCGTTGCGCAATCCGGAGCGTCAACCGGCAACGGGCGGTCGTCGGTCTGGCGATGCGAAATAGGCCGATTGGGAAGTTGTGCGAGAACATCGTCGGCCATCGCCAGGCAGCTGGTCCACTTGCCCCCCGTGATCGAAACCAGGCCGTCCGGGTTGATCTCGATCGCATGCTCGCGGCTCAGCTGGCGGGTCTGACCTGCCCCCCCGGCCGATGCCTCAGGGCGAACCAGCGGCCGCAGACCCGCCCAGGCGCTCAGGATGTCGGCGCGGCTGGGCGCAGGATGCAGAACCCGGGACACTTCACTCAGGATCAGGTCGATTTCGTCAGAAAAGGGCAAGGGCTCTTGTCCAAGGGACAGATCGCCGGCGTCGCGCGGCGTATCGGTCGTGCCGATCACGCAATGCCCGAACCAGGGCACAACGAACAGTACCCGGCCGTCCGCCGTGCGGGGCAGTAACAACGCCTCGTCGAATGGAAAAAAATGGCGTCCGACCACGATGTGTGCGCCCTGGCTGGGCTGCACCATCGGCGAACCGCCACGGAGCCGATCGACCCAGACGCCGGTGGCATTCACCACATCCCGGGCGCACAGCTCGATCGGCTCATGGGTGTCGTGATCGACCAGCGCAACCCGCATCAGACCGTCCTGGCCACGCCGGATGGCCTGGGCATGCACGCGGTTGACCAGCAGCGCACCTGCCTGCTGAGCGCCCCTCGCCATCGCGATCGCCAGCCCGCAATCGTCAAACTGCGCATCGCTATAGCTCACTGCGCCACGCAAATGGGTCGGGTTGAGTGGAGGATAGCGGCGGAGGATTTCGGCACGGCCGACTGTCCGGGTTGCACCGAGACGGGCACGGCCGGCCAGCCAATCGTAAAGCTTCAGCCCAAGGCCATAGAAGGGCCGCTCCCACCACCGGTAGGCAGGCATCACAAAGCGAAGCGGCCGCGCCAGGCCGGGTGCCAGGGCGAGCAGGCGCGCGCGCTCCCGAAGCGCTTCACGAACCAGCGTGATCTGGCCTTGTCCAAGATAACGGACGCCGCCGTGCAAGAGCTTGGTTGAACGCGAGGAGGTCCCGCTTGCGAAGTCAAAAGCCTCGACTAATGCGACCGAGCGGCCGGCACGCGCCGCCTGGAGCGCGACCGCCAGCCCCGTCGCGCCGCCCCCAATTACCGCAAGGTCAAAACCGGCGGGGCGCGCCAGTGCAATCAAGGCCTCGGCGCGACGATCTGCAATCGTCATTGGGCCAGTCATCAATCGCGCGCCCATTGGCGTGAGCGCTCGACCGCCTCGCGCCAACGCGCCCGATGGCTGCTGCGCTTCGATGCGCTCCAGATCGGATCGAATCGGCGATCGAGCCGCCAGCACGCCGCGATCTCATCGAGCCCGGACCAGACACCGACCGCCAGCCCGGCGAGCGCTGCAGCACCAAACGCAGTGGTTTCGGTCAGGACGGGCCTCAGGACCGGCACACCCGACAGGTTGGCCTGCATCTGCATCAGACAATCATTGCGGGTCGCTCCGCCGTCGACCCTCAGCTCGGTGATGGGAACGCCCGCATCGCCATCCATCGCCGAAATCAGGTCCGCAGACTGCAAGGCAATCGACTCCAGCGCTGCGCGGGCAATGTGCGCCCGGTTCGTGCCTCGGGTCATCCCGATGATCAACCCCCGGGCATGGCCATCCCAGTCGGGCGCCCCCAGGCCGGCGAAGGCCGGCACGAGCCAGACATCGCCGGTATCGGCCACACTTTGTGCGAGGGCTTCGATCTCTGCCGCGTGCTTGATCAGGCCCAGCCCATCGCGCAGCCACTGCACGGTTGCCCCGCCCATGAAGACGCCGCCCTCCAGGCAATAGCGTGTACCCGTCGGGGTAGACCATCCCAGCGTCGACAACAGGCGATGATGGCTCTGCCGGGGGGTATCGCCGGTATTCATCAGCATGAAGCAGCCCGTGCCATAGGTGTTCTTGGCCTGGCCGGGTTGGAAGCAGGCTTGGCCGAATGTCGCCGCCTGCTGGTCGCCTGCGAGGCCGGCGATCGGGATGGCTTGACCAAACCGATCGGGCGCGGTGTCGCCGACCCAGCCCGATGATGGGACGATCGAGGGCAGCATCGACGCAGGAATGTTGAAGCGCGCAAGCAGCTCCGGATCCCAGCCTCGGGTTCGAAGATCCATCAACATCGTCCGCGATGCGTTGCTGACATCGGTCAGATGCCGCTGACCCGCCGTCAAGTGCCAGACCAGCCAGCTGTCAACGGTACCGAACGCCAGCTCGCCCGCCTCGGCGCGTGCCCGGGCACCGGGTACGTTTTCGAGCAACCAGGCGAGCTTGGTCGCCGAGAAGTAGGCGTCGACAATCAGACCCGTGCGCGCTTCGATCAGGGCGGCCGCGCCGTCGGTCCGCAAACGCTCACAATGCCCCACCGTACGCCGGTCCTGCCACACAATCGCGGGCGCGATCGGGTGACCGGTTGCGCGATCCCATACGACCGTGGTTTCCCGCTGATTGGTGATACCGATCGCCGCAGGCATTCGACCGACTTGAGCGACCACCTCGCGCGCGACCGCAAGCTGTGTACGCCAGATTTCCATCGCGTCGTGCTCGACCCAGCCCGGCTGAGGGAAATACTGACCGAATTCCTGCTGGGCGATGGCAAGGATTGCGCCGGCGCGATCGAAAGCGATCGCACGCGAGCTGGTGGTGCCCTGGTCCAGTGCAAGAACGTAATTCATGCCTCATCCCTTCAATCGTCAAGGTCAGCGCCCCGGGTTCAGCCCGATGCGCCCGCCGCCACCCGAAAACCCGTGTGACTCGTACTGCTGGAGGGACTGTTCGCGCCTCGCGCAGCATTCCGGTAGCGGTTGCAGTACGAGGCGTGACAGAGAAACGAGCCCCCGCGCTGCGAGCGCCGGCCGCTCGCGCGGACATCGAGCGGATCAATCGAAGCGGTCGCCCGATGGTAGTCGGCATTGAACCAGTCGGCGCACCATTCCCAGACATTGCCCGAGGTGTTGAACAGACCGTAGGCATTGGGGGCAAACTCATCGACCCGGGTCGTGCCGGGGTGCCAGCCTGTGGCCGGCGCATTCGGAAACTGTCCCTGCCAGGTATTGCACTGGCGAATCCCCCCGGGTTCGAAGGTATCGCCCCAGGGGTAGCGAAAGCCTGTCGGAGCGGCCCGCGCAGCGTGTTCCCATTGCGCTTCGCTCGGCAAGTACACGCCCGCCCAGTCGCAGTAGGCCTGAGCGTCGTGCCAGGACACATGCACGACGGGATGGTCGGCGAGGGTGTGCCAGTCTGAGCCAGGGCCGAAGGGGGCCTGCCAGCAGGCACCAGGGACGATCAACCACCAGGGCAGGCCCGCCACCGTTCGTCGCACCGCTGCACGGGCAGCGGGATCGAGTTGCAGGTAAAAGACGAAGGACTCGCCTGTGCGCTCGGCCTCGGTCTGATAGCCCGTGGCCTCAATAAAGCGCGCAAACTGCGCGTTGCTGACCGCAGTGCGGCCGATGCGATACGGGCTCAGCGTGACAAGGCGGGCCGGCCCCTCTCCATCACTGGAAAAACCCTCGGGATCCTGACTGCCGATCGATACCGTTCCGCCGGCAATCTGGATCAGGTCCGCCGCGCCGACCGGGCAAGGGCTTGGTGAGGGTCGTGATGGCCCCGCGGACGCGGACAGGGCGCCCGACTCCGGCGGTGCGAGGGGGCCGCCTTTCGGCCCGCAGCATGAGACCACCATTGACGCTCAGTCTTCGTCCTTTTCCCAGAACGCGGGCTCGGGATTGCGCGCCATGATCTCGAGGATTTTTTCACGGGGAATGACGCCACAGCGGGCTGCCCAGACCTCGTAGTGCGCGAGCATCTCGGCGACCCGCTGCGGCTGCTGCCCAGCGAGATCGTCGAGCTCGGTCCGGCCGGTCTCGAGATCGTAGAGCTCCCAGGGGTCAGGGTATCTGCGCACCAGCTTCCAGCGCCCGACTCGTACCGCCGCGTTCCCCTCGTGCTCCCAGAACATCGGTCGGTCCTCGAGCCCATCCCCCGTGAAAGCGGGCTTGAGGCTGGTGCCCTCGAGCTGCGGAATGGGTTGGCCCTTGCGCTCGCTGGGATAGTCGCTTCCACTGACGTCAAGCAAGGTGGCCATGATGTCGGGCAGAGAGCCGGGCGTATGGCGAATGCCGCCCTGGTCAGCAATACCCGCTGGCCAGTGAGCAATCAGGGGGGTGGCAATGCCGCCCTCGTGAATCCAGTGCTTGTAAAGCCGGAAGGGCGTATTCGACAGGTTGGCCCAGGCCGTGCCGTAGCTCTGATAGGTGTGCTCCGGCCCGGGCATCAGGCTT